>Ga0179591_1346403_pt1 | contig 12186 bp, 7 predicted proteins | sample CZOMad2_1_08_16f_FD_182891 | JGI IMG/M metagenome (GOLD analysis project Ga0179591, IMG submission 182891) | Vadose zone soil fungal communities from Angelo Coast Range Reserve, California, USA - CZOMad2_1_08_16fungal (PacBio error correction) | ecosystem: Environmental > Terrestrial > Soil >... | reverse complement strand
TTCTTCAATTTGGTAGGAGTGAAGAATGTTTTTTTTGGAATTTCCCTCATTTCCCCCTCCCCCGAATTCTTAACACCCATGGCCTGGTATCGCGGGCCCCCCCCTGCCTAGAAGAGTCCACCGCGCAACCTTTCTTTTGTTCCTCTTGGTATCAGTCGACCCCCCCTTGCTGACATGGGCTCTTTCCTTTTTTTCATTAAGGTGCCTCCCCCCCCTCCTCTCCCCCGTCCTCTATTGGGCTGATAATGGACCGATGACTGTTGCGCATTCCTTAAATTAAGAGCAAGCATTTTTTTGGCTCCCTTCATGCAACTTCCTGCTTCCGGTTGACGCCGAGGTGGTTGCCATCTCACGCACTTCTTTCCCTGTTCTTTTTCCTTTTCTTCCTCGGTTAGTTGCTTCTCTCATTTTCGCCCTGCTATCGCTTAGTGTTCCACCCTCCCTTGATTTCCATGGCCGGCGCACTTTGGTAAGATCAGTGTCTACGGTGCACCTCGACTTTTCTTTGTGGAATCCTACCTTCCATAATTGCAGCAATCCGGTGAGGGGCCGCCCTAAATCAGACAATCATTCATTTTTTTTCGTAGGACCCTTCTGAAGATTTGTTCTTTTCACCTTTTCTTTCTTTCTTCAGCTACCCTTTTAGTCGCACCTCCCTTATAATGACCTAGAAGACGGACGACAATTTTTCAGATTTTTTTTTCCACTCACAAACTCCTTCCCCTTCTGGAACCGGAAATCCGAAAGCATCACGAAGAAATCTTCCAAGCGAGGTTTCTTCCCTTTTGTCATATTTGTACTCCCTCCTCTGTTTGTATTGTCAATGGAATTCGTGTACCGATGTGTTTTCTTGCCCATTGTTCTTTTTTCTTTGTTATAGTTCTTTGCTCTTTTCTACGAATTCTTTTTTGAGCGTCTTCTTGAGCGGTGTTCTTTTTGCTTTTTTCCCTCCCCCCCCCCCCCATCAGTTTTTCGTGCTTTTCGGTCTGTTTCGGTTTTGATCGTCTGGGATTTAACATGTCACTTCTCCCACAATGTTCACTTGATTACGGCACGCCCAATCTACTTTGGAATAGCATTTGTGCCCTGTTCTTTATCGGAGGCACCTGAGTTCTACTCATAGTTCCATGATCGATCCGAAAGGGTTAGGGCAAGTTATTGTTTCCCCCCATTTTTCTTTGTTTGGTTTCCTTCTTCTGATCACCTAGGACCATAGGGCACCCCCATAGCCTCGGGCTCGGCGTCGCCCCTCTGCCGGGTGCACTTTCTTCGACCCCGGTCCAGTTTTCCGCCTTAGTCCGGATCCCCTTGCATGCCGCCGACCAAGCGCCTTTCCCCTCGTTAAAGAAGACATTTCCGCCGCGCTCTTTTTGGCTCCCACTGACGATTTTTTTCTTTCTCAACCCTGTCTTCTCGTTTCCGAATAGATTGGTCTCGCAGTGATCTTTTTTCCCTTTTCGATCACTTGATCGCCCCCCCTTTCCAATTTTTGTATGGGCGGATCGGCAGGTTCTTTCAAGCTCCAGCCCGCTCCTGCTCCCAGACTCTATGATTGTTTCCTGCTCTCCCCCCTATTATTCTAGGTAGTCTTTTTTCCCGCCCCCGCTTCTTTAGCTATTCCCCGCAAGAGGGGCTGATGAAAGCAATAACGTTCGAAAACTCGATTTTCTCGTTCTTTTTCTCTTTGTCTTTTTCCCCCCCCCCGGTGCAGGGCTTTCTCTCCGCTTTTTAGATTTTTCCCGGGCGGTGATGGATCCCGTCCTGCCCGAACTGGAATCATATCTCGCCTTAACTGTCCCCCTCCGATTTTTCCAACATGATCAGTCTTAGTTGGCCTCGTATTTTCCCTTCCCCCTATTGATGCGAGGGGTCTGTCCCCCTTTTAGATCGATTTCGGCGCGCCCCCCTTGTCCCTGAATTCGTTTCTGGGTCGGGCTCGATTGCGCGTCCCCCTGAAGGTAGGGAGATTTTCCTCTTAGTCTGTAGCCCACTTGAGTTGCCCCTCTGGAGCCCCCAAACAGAACAAAGCATTTATGTTTCCAATAAAAGGTCCCCTTTGATTTGCCTAAGGTTAGAACCCTTATTCCTCAGCGCGAAAACACTGAACTCATTCCTCGTGTAAGTACCGTTTGAGACTCTACTTCGATGCCCAAAGGGTCACCCCTTCCCTCCATCATGCAGTACATATTTTCCGACTCCTCTTTTTTTGGTTGAGAGCCCCTTATCATTTAGTTACTTTCCCCTTTGGCCCTTGAACCTCCCCCCCGATTGTCCCCCCCCCTCGGCATTCCTCTAAGTTTAGGGCGTCGCTGGAGTTTCATCCTGATATCTGCGCCCCGTCCTTTTTTGCTTTGGATAGAAGCTTTGTCGTTACCTCCTCCTCCCCTTCCCTTCTCAGACTGAATGTCGATTTCCGACCGGTTCGTTACCGCTTTCCATAGACAATCTCCTACCCACCTCGACAATTTAGTCTTGCTTTCCTCTGCAGAAACTTTTCTACGTCATTCACTTCCCCCCCGACTACGTTTGTTTTTATATTCGCTCAATCATCCCAGGGGCCCCGCAGCGTTTCAGCCCCTTAAGGCTCGCTATGCCAGGTCTCGGACGGGACCCCCTTCTTTTTTCTCTGAGAATATTCCAATGTTAAACCTCCCCCTCTACTTCCTGACCATCATCTAGGTTTTCTCGCCAAGACGTTTAGAACCCGTTCATTGATTTCCCCACCTCATCCCTTATTACGTCTCGCCCCATCGTTTTTCGACCCTTTACAAGATCTTGTTTTTTCCTCCATGAACCCCCCCCCGACCTGCGGCGCCTTAGTTCGTTTTTTAGTCCAGCACCGATCCGGGCCCCACATGATTTTTTCTATATCGACCCCTGCGTCCCTTCGACTGGGACCCCACCTGCTGTTTCCGCCCCCTCAGGGCGCGTCCCACGTCGTGCCCCAATCCCCTCTCATTTTACCTCTTCCTGCTTTTTTCCCATGTCGTCTCTCCTCTTTTCGTCGTGGTCCCTACATCGTCTTGTTCCTTCCCCCATATGTCCTTGTAATGTTTTTTCTGCCTCCGACTTCGACCCGCCACCGGCCTTGAGGGCGAAGTCTGTCGCGACCAGACTAGGGACGCGGGCTCGGTACTATTTTTTTGACTCCCTATTCAACCCCACGCTTCCCCCTCCTTTTCATTTACCTTCTTTTTTTTTTCTCCCGGACCCCTTCCTTTCGCCCACGTTTCCCTAGCCCATCCCTGCCGGCATCCTGTATGTTAAAACACCTGGAGAAATTTTTCTATTGGCCTGCCTTTTTCCATCGGGACATTTTTTCCCTTACATGCTGGTCGTTCCCTCCCAATTCCTACGACCCCCCTCTCTACCCCCCCCTCCTCCAAGGACGCGGCTATTGTAAACCTTTTCAGTCCCTTCCCCCAGGAGCCTGCCTGTTTCGTTTCTAACCATCTCAGGTCCCTCGAACCTTGTCACATCGACCGGACCTACTTCCTTTCACCCCTTTCAAGTTTCTTTCAAAAGATGAGTTCTCCCCACACCTCTCTGCTTCGTCTTTTTTTCTGTGTCCTATTCCACCAGAGTGTCTGATTGCACCCTCTTTCCTTGATTGAGGTCTGGTCACCGATGCCCCCTTTCGCATGCTGCATCATAAATTGCGTTCTTTCGAACGCTTTGGGCTTGCGACGCCTTCCCCTCCCGAGGACTCCATGATACTCCCGCGCTCTTTGCTCACCGCCCCCTCACCCTCCTAGCAACGGCGTGGGTCGAGGATGACACCCCATATGTACAAGGATTCTTTTTTTTCCCTCCGTTCTGCTGACCAAGCTTTCTTAAGCTGATTGACGCGCCCATTTAGAACTTTTAATGGTTTTTTTCCCACTCACGCTGTTGCTTTTTCTGGGGTGAGATTTTTCCACAGCGTTCTACCCAGTAGTGCGTCTGTTCTACTTTTCACAATAAGGGATCCCTACTTCTCTTTCCCCCTCCCCCCCAGCCAAGCGGGTATTCCCCCTTTTCTCTTCCTTAAGTGGCTTTCTTCCCTTTCCTCAGGACCCCAAGCTCTTTCTTTTAGGCTAACTTCCGAAGCGACGGGAAGCAGTTCTACGCAGAACTAATCGCCCCCCCTGAATGTTATTCGGTCCTCCCATCCGAGTCGCTTTTGGTTGTCTCTTGTTTTTTTTTTTCAAGCCTTGAGAGAGGGCAATTCGCCGATCTCCTGCCCCATCCCCTTGGAGTCAGGTTTTCCAGGCTCTTAGTCGTCGCAAAAACCGGTCGGTATGACAGGCATTGGCACTGCTCGATTTGAATCATAATTGTGTCTCTCATCGTCGCCCTTCCTGTGTTTCTTCCTTTTCTCCGACGCTGTCCTATCAGATCCCATTGATAATCACTAGCCTGTCGTTTGCTACCTCCCGCTAGTGATCCCTTATTTTTCTTTTTTCCCCCATTAGAGCTCCGTGTCTTCGATGTCTTATGCCAGACCATTCCGCAATGGGGTATTCAAGATTGCAGGACGTCCTCCAAAGATTAAAGTTCAAGAGTTGGCATTGAACTTTCCCAGTGCATTCAGCGACTCTTGAATGAGAAGTCACGTCAGCTGCCCACCTATGGTTAGGTCCCCCCTCCTTACTTCTAAACTGAGGAGTTTATCCGTTGGGTGAGTCTCACGTATGTCGTTCCTTGGGTTCGTTTCGTTCTCCCGTTGCCCGGCGCGCGGTCCGCCAGCGTCCCTCTTGTAGTTACCCCCCAAATCATACAATCTATCTTGCTGCTGGAAATCCTGGGCATCTTTTAATCGGATCTCCAATTTCCCAAGAGCGGTAAAATTCGTGTCTTCATCCTTCCCTTATTCTGAACCCCGTGTGTCTGATAGAGGTTCGGGTGAGATCACCTCCCATCCGTTGGAGTTGGCTCTCCTTGTCTTTTAACTTTTTCCCGAGTATCACCTCCCGCCTCTTTTTTTTGTTCGAACTGACGCCTTATAAAGAGGGCGGCGACACCTTTGTAGAGTCAGTAACCGTCTGCATTGAATATTTCAAGATGAGAGCCCCTCTTACCTACCTCTTCCCTGCATCCTTTTGACAGAGAACCGTTTCTTCGGGTACGAATGCTGCATTTGTAGGGCGGGAATAGGTTTCCTCTTTTCTTGTTCATTTTTTTCTGTGTCTATCTCCTGCCGATTATACTTTTCTTTTCGAGTCGTTGAGCTTCTTCCCTGAAAAAGCCTCGTCGATTTGCGGGTTTAGCTGATCGTCGGCCCTTTTTATGGAGCCCGAATGTCCCTCACACCATCCCTTTCTTCCCGGAGCGATAGGCCCGGTTCTCTCCATGTTGCCATGGATTCGAGACCTTAAAACCTATGTTATTTTCTCCTGGTTTGCTCTTTTTTCTCCACTGGGTTCAAGCCGAGGTAACTGCGAGCCTGGGCTTCGACTTTGAGCGACTAGGAATAGGGCATCTCCTCTTCCTAGCGTCTTTGTCTTCTTAGAATATCTTCAGGGTGCCGTTTTGTTGATTTTTAACCGTGTCTTTGACTCATTCGTCGGCCACTGCCGACCCTTTTAAAAGTTACCCTTTTTCTACCCCTTCTCCATTTCGTCTTTTTTTTTGGTTTGACATCGCTTCTTTGGCTATCAACTTACGTAAGAGCTGCTGATCTGCAAGAGCTTGATCTGCCCCCTGGTTTCTTTAATCGTTCTTTCAGATTGCGATCACGGAAAATCTCTCGGGCCTCTTTTCTTTGTCCTAGATAAACAGCAAGCGCCGAATACTTTTTTTTCTTTTTCTTTCCCATAGTTATTTCGTTTGCTTTTTTCTTCCGAAACCTCGTTTTTTTTTTAAGTTTTACGGCTTGCATTTCCCCAATGAACAATGCGAGGGTCTTTGACGCTCTTTTAGTCGTTTCTTTCCGCTCTCGGTTCCCTTCTTTGCTTGATCTTGACCTCCCCCCCCCTATTGACTTTCATGGAAATCTGCGACTTGAAGGTCTCCCAGCCGCGTTTCCCTTGGATTCGCTCATTTTTTCCTCTGGCTTCCCCCAGGAAATTTTTCGTGCGTAACGTTTCCTGAGCTCGATGAAGGCGCGCCCGTAAATTGTAGAAGTCTGTCTTTGGGTCGGTCTTTTCTGGCGTTTAACTCCCTTTGGGCGAGTGGCTAGACCCTTCTGCAGCGGGGTTCCTCCCATCGACCCCCCAACCTCCCGTAGAGATTCCCCAAAGGGGTCGTTTTTTTTTTTTTTTTACTGGTCTCCTGTTTCTGAAAACATCGCTCCCCCATGCTACGGACGAACGCTTTTGCCTCCCATTCAGTTCGCTTTTCCCCCCCCCCCGGTCCGTCGACCATTCATCTCTCTCTTTCCGTTGTTGTGGTCGCACTGACGCATTCGACTTCTGCCAGCGGCTCCAATTCCTTTTTTAAAATCACTTCTCGTGTGCGACTTTTGTTTTTTTCGTCTGGAGTTTCTCTACCTTATGCGCGCCGATGTATTTCTCAGCGCATACGGATTTGGACTTAAGTCCTCCAGGCCATTTTGCTCTGCATTTTCGTCTAGACCCCCTCCCTTCCCCGAGGACGCCCTCCCTTCCAGACCAAGACTTCAATTTCTTCCTCATCTTCTCAACATTGTTCTTTGCCGACCCCTCCATACCGTAGGGACTTCTCTCCCTCTACCAACTTTCTTCCCTTTGTGGACCTAGTTCTGGGACTAAAATTCACCTCTACGTCTTATGAAACTGTTCCCTGTCCGCAGTCAGGACCGCTCTTCTCCCGCCCAGGTGAAAAATTAAGCGTGACGTTAGGACCCTATGTCTTCCCCCTCGCCCACCAGACGCTTCGTTTCTTCATGATGTCCCGCCTTCTTGCCGGGCTTTCGGCCCAATCCGCTTTTTGCGTCCCCCCTAACACACCACGCATTACTTCAGTTTCCCCCCCGCCTATTCTTCCTTAGCTTCTGGAGCTTAGGGCCCGACATGCCGCTTTACGGTTCCCGCGGACCTTGGCCTTCTTTTCTCGGGGTACACCTGGACGTCCCTTTCTACCTCTCCACGCGGCCTCTCGGGGCTCTCTCTTACGTCTTGAGTAACCAAATACTATGACTTCCCTCCCCTTTTCATTGGGATGGATGTCCCTCCTTTTCGAAAATGCGTTCGCTTGGCGACCTGTGATCTTCCGAAAGATACGGGCTCAAGGCTTTTCTCACTTTTCCTTTCTAACCCCGGTTCCCTTCCCCTTCTATTTTTTTTCCATCCGTCGCGGAGGCTTGTGCGGCCTGAAAAATCCCTTTCTACCTCGCCCTCCCCCCTCCTTTCGAAAGCTTCTCTGAGGTCGCTAATAGCCCCAGGTCTCCCCACTCCTCCGCGGTCAGCCTTCGAAATGGGCCGGCTATTTCCCACCTGGACTTTCGAGGTTGACACATTTTGAGAAAAGTTCGCATGGCCCGCTTCCCACGACACTCCACGCAAAGCGTTGCGTGACAAGTTTAAGTCCCTCTCCCCCGTTTCGACTCTTATAAGCCCCCTTATCCGTCCCGGTCCACATGTCAACTGGTTAACACGACGATTCGTTCGACCCTACTCAGTCCCCACTTCAATCTCAGGTAGTGAACAAACTTTTCTTCCCTTCTGTGGGCACTCCTTCGTCTGATATTTTTCTTTACTGGCCCGAGACCCTGCAACCAGTGCCAGATTGCGGTCTGCCTCTCCCCTTGTCGAACCCATCCCTTAGAAGTTGTTCCCTCTTTGTCGCTACCCCCTGTCAACAAACCTGGCTTCTACCCTATTAGTGATTTCATCTTAGGGAGAGCCCTCCAGACGTCACGGGTTTACTGACTTCGCTTCTTCCCCGATTCCAAATTAGCTTTTTAACTCTTTGGACTGTTTTTAGCCCAACGCTGCTCGCCAAGGATTTCTCTGCCCTTTAATAATTCTAAAATCTTTTTTTTTTAATCATGCGATGGTTCCCTTCTCGCCCTGGTTCTACTACCCTCGAGTCTCCTTGCAGGGCGATAATGCAGATGAAAACCTTAGCTTAAGACGACTCCCGTATTTTAGCCGACGGTCTTCCCTTTCACCCCCTTTGGCGGCACGCTACTTCAGTGCAGCGGTCACGGCACTCCGTCCTTAAGGTTACTTGTCCGGATGTCTCAACCCCCTGGAAAGATGTCGACGGCGCTCCGGGTTTCTCCCCCTGTTTTTCAAGATCCAGTTGTACCGGACCTAGTCTCCCCCCAAAGCTGGTCCCTTTGAAAGTGGATGTCAATTCTTTTTTTTAAAACCGGTCGCGACTCCCAGAGGCATGGTAACTTTTTTTTCCTCCCCCCCCTTTGTTTTTAGATTTTGTCTGGCCGACGGTGTCTTGTAGTTTTTTCGATTCCTCATACTATCCTTTAAACTACACCTCGTTGTTGATCCATGCTCCTTAGTTTCCTTCACTGAGGATTCTTGTACCCACCTCGCTCCTCCTTTCTTCTCTCCTCGACCCTCCTTTGATGAAGAGTGCAGCCGTCGACCCTCCTTCAGGATTGGCCTTCCTTCCCCTGGACACAGATATTGGAATTCTTTTTCGCGCTGTGGGGGATTAGCCTCTTCTTCTAACCTACATTCCGTCACCTTTGATTGGTTTTTGATGCAAAGCGCATGCTCTTCTAATTGGTAGGAAGCTTATCTGCTCGGTTGGCTCTAGACTTCGCAGTCTGTGTCTTACGTGCTTCCCCCCCAATTTTAATGATATAAATCGCGGTCCTTGCATTGGGAATCGATCAGCGATCCCTGGGTGCCACCTCGACTCACGTCTTGTCATCCCGTGCTAATTTTTTCCTTGAGCGTCTCTCTTGGGCTCGCCCGCCGCCGTCGGATCGCTTTGTCGGGTCGTTTTCGCGTTAGCGCGCTCCCAAGTTTCTCCCGTTAAGACCCCCCTTTTGCTATGTTCGGACGACCAATTGGTCCCCTCCATCTGCCTTCGGTGGACAAATCTTTCTTTTCTCTCAAATATTTCCCAGCCCTTGAACAGTCATAACGCCCCGACAATCGCGCCCCCTTGCGACCTATTTCTGCGATCATCCAGGCTTGACGGTTTCCCCGAGAATGTCTTCTTTGGTGTTCATGTGCCTCCTTCGCTGATAATTATTCTCCGGGGGCCTTTTTTGGCCGGGAATATCGTTCGCTTTGCTTTCATTGGATCTCTCCCTTCTCTTCCTTCCCGGGCCCCTTTTGTAACAAGCATGTTCTTTTTCCCCCTCCCTTGATCCCTTAGAGCCAGGCCGCTCGCCATTTTGGCTTCTCTTCTTCCGGAACAACCTGGATGGGTCTCGTTGGCGGCCTTTCGACCGCAAGGGTTTTTTTTTGAATAGTTCACAGGCGTCTGGGCTTCGCTCGTTTCCTAGGAATGCCGCGATGGTTCTCGGCGTTTCCATCCCTAGATGTTCGTTTCCCGTTTTGAATTGCTCCCAGTTTGCGGCCACTTACTATACATTCGGCTGACGTCCTTTAGACCCTTTTCCACGCTCTCTCTCTTGGCGTCACCCTCACGATGGATACCTCTACAGCGCTTTTCTTCCGTGCTTCCGGCGCCCAGTGAGATTTCGCACTGCTTTTTTCCAGATAGAGTACCCGGCCAAGTTCCGCGGTCTTGGGCGGATCTGGCAGGTTCTTGCAATCCCGCTCATCGCCCTCTCGCCGTGTTCATTGATTGCCTCCTTTCGGAGTGTGATTTTCCCTCTTCTTTGAGGCTCTTTCGGTATGAATCCATTGAATTTTTTTCGAAACCCGCCCCGTGTCTTGTGAGTCCCTGGCCTCGGATCGCGCTTCGATAGGTTAAATTTGAGAGGAGCGCCTTTCTCCCCTTCCGGACCCGTTGCCATTTTAACTATCCCTGAAGGCCCAGACGAGGTCTGTCCTTCTCAGAGTTTTGGCTCAGGTCATTCCGTCGGCCGGTTAAGCCCCATTGAGAGTATTTCCACTTCAGACGCCATGCCGACATTTTTCTCAAGTGGGGTAGGCCCGTCGGGCGCGGTCCTCTTTCCCCCGGGATGGAGATTTCCGCTCCTATTGAGGAAGTCGGTGCGGCTGCGAAAAGCGCAGCCCTAAGGACTTTAGAACCCCATTCTTCTTCCTCCGGTTTTTTATCTGGGTTGAAGCCTCACCCACCCTACTGTATAGGTCCTGTTGTCACTGATCTTGAGTCGAAGGCTCCCTTTTTTCCTCCTCCTCAGTTGTTGTTTGATCTTCATACGCCGCCTTCGGATCTTGTCCAGCCGACCTCCTCTTTTCCCTGCAACATTTTCTCCCTTTCCGTTTTTCATGGAGTTACCTCCCCTCCTCTTCCCTATGCTGCCTTCTGGTTTTGATCTTCCCCTTGGCTTCGCTTTTCTCCTTGCCTTCCCATTGTCCCGAATGTCGCGCCTAAGTATCGCCCGACCTTTTTCCTCAGCTCCGCTCCCAGCCTAAAAAATCCCCCTCCCCGGCGGGCGTCTTTTCTCATTCCCTCTCCCCCTGAATTCTCTCGCCAAGTGAGCGATCAAGGGCCCCTCGTCTGGCGAGACCTTCAGGCTTCCCCTCCCCTGTTCCAGTTCCTTTTCTTGACTTCCCTTTTCCTCGCAATTTGCACTTTCGATAGGATACGGCGACCTGTTTCCCCAGCGCACCAAGACGCTCCGCGAGTTTCCTCCCCCGTTGTTATTGTAAATCCTCCTCTTTCGGGACTCGGCTCCCATCTTGTGTTTACCAACTACCGGATACCTGAGGGGCGACAATGAACCGCATATCCTTCGTGTTTCTGCTAGCCAGAACCCTTCTCTCCTCCCATCCGCTGACTTGTCCGTAGGCGCGATCGCTTCCCAAAGAGCATTGGCGTCCCTTTCCTTTCATCTTTTTTTTTTTTCTTTGTACACCGATCTGGAGCCCCCCCCACCTCGTCTTACCCTTTTAGGAGAAATCCACCCCTTTTCTCTGCCTCCCCTCGCTAGCTTCTTTTCGGTTCCAAACTGGAAGTCCTTTGTCGTCTACAAGTGATACGCGTCCTCCCATTCTTGAGAATTAGAGCGGTCGACAACGCCCCGGCAGGCGAGGGACGATTCGTCTCCCTAAAGATTTCGTTTGCTTCCCCATTTCATAGCCACTACGAAGCCCATCGGAATTTGAGTTTCCCGACACCCTTGAGGTAGCATCACTCCGACCCAGGGTGACTCTTTTCCCAACCTTTTTTTGTTTCAAGACCTCATTTCCCCCCTCACCATGGAGCTAAGGTTCCCTCTTGGTTGACGGGAATTCGTTCACTTCTCCTTATGTCTCCCGCCCATGCCTACGACCGACCTCCAAGCCGCAAAGCTCTGCTTCCTCCCTTCCAGAAGCTAAAGAAGTCGCGCCTGCCTGAATTATCAATCTTGGGACGTCCCGACAAACCTTTTCCCCCCCGCTCGAGGACTTATTCCAGACCGCCGTCACTTTCCTTTTTCTGCCACCATTTCTGTCTCCAAGCGGGACGCCTTTTTCCTTTCTTCTTTTGGCCAGCTTCGCAGAGTGGGCGCTGTAGCCTCACCGTGCTCGTCCGACCCCTGTCGCCGCGCCTAAAAAAAAACCCCAACAAACACCCCACACCCAAACCCCTTCTTAGAGGCTCCCTTTGTAGCGCGCGACGCTGCAACTTCCCCCTGCGTCTCCCCCCCTTGATCGAAGCCCTCTTTCTATTCTTTTAAATCAGTCTATATCCACGGGATCTCCTTACTTCTGACACGTCGTTACCTCGGGTGCACTATTCCCTTCTCCCCACTCGTTCCGGCGTCCGGCGATTGTCTTGATTTCCCATACATTCTTACATTTTTGATCACTCTAATATGGGACCTGCTCCTTTTTTTTTGCGTACTCAGCTAGCTTCTCCTCGAAGCGTTTCTCTTTTACCCACCATCCGTTCCAGCAGCCGCAACGTCTGTTTCCTCCTTCCCCTTTTTTTCGTTTTTTCGGCGGCCCCTTTCTGCCCAGACGCGCCGCATCCATTATCCATACTTAAGGAATATGAAGGCTCAGGCTGACCATTCGTCCCCTTGTCTCCCCCTTTCGGTAGGACGTTGGGACATCCTTACTGGCTTGTTGCGTCCACCTTTCCGCTGCTTTGGCAAGGCTATAGTGGATCCCACGCCGGCTCCTTTTGCTTAATTCTATGAGTATCCTCTTCCTTTCGACTACACCCCCT
>Ga0179591_1196631_pt1 | contig 12186 bp, 16 predicted proteins | sample CZOMad2_1_08_16f_FD_182891 | JGI IMG/M metagenome (GOLD analysis project Ga0179591, IMG submission 182891) | Vadose zone soil fungal communities from Angelo Coast Range Reserve, California, USA - CZOMad2_1_08_16fungal (PacBio error correction) | ecosystem: Environmental > Terrestrial > Soil >... | reverse complement strand
ATGCTACGGAACATTCTGGTAAAAATCCTACCCCCTCTGCGCCCTCCCCCTAGCCGTCAACTCATCCGTGATTATCTCTCCCCCGTCCACCTTTCCCCTCTATTTCTCCCTAGAGTGAAATTGTTGTTCAAGAAGACATCCCCTTCCATCATAGACTCTCTTTCATTTTGCTCGAGCCCTTCCCAATGAGCGTTAGGAATGCCCCCCCAGCACTTTTCCCCCTGGTTAGACCCCCAGACCACGTATAATTTTATTTACCCTTTGCTCTGCGTTACCATTCACTTCATATCGCCGCGGGACGAATGCTCCCTGCCGGGATTGCAGTTTTTTTCGCCCGTCATTCCGCTTTACGTGCTTTGTGTACTTGACTCTCTCAGTTCCGATTCCTCTTTGGCCCTCCCCCATTTAAACCACCCCTCTCACACATTCGTTCTGAGGAGTGTGCGGTGTACCAGACTCCGTTCAGTTCAGCGCCGGAATAGGCCCCCTCAAAAACCCGACTTTGATAGATCTTGCCCCGGGAACCTCCCCCTCAAGGGCCGAGGATGATATAGGTGCATCAAGCATGGCAAGACGTGTCGTGAAGCTCACACCAAACCGTTGCGAAGACATCGGGAAAATTTCTAGCACTCAGACCGACAACCCGCTTCCATCCTTATACCTTTCCTTTGCCCTCTTCGCCACAACTTTTGCGTTGTTCGTTTAATCCCCCCCCCCCCCCACCACCCATTTTGAGCCCTTCTCTTGGAGCTTTCGCCATGAAGTTTACCATCGCTTTGTAAACACATTCCTTTCGTTAAAGCGCACCCGTGAGTTTGAGAAAGGATTACTAGGAACCTCGATCTTTGCCCCGGCAATCCCACCACGCCCCAGGCGATGCCTATCCTATTGCCCACTTCTCGTGTTGACCCTTGGCACTTCCTCCATGTCTTCAAGTCCTTCTTTTTGTTTTTTTCGGGGGCTTTTCCAACCCCCCGCGACGACTCACGCCTAATGAGGTTTAGGTCCATTTCCTGCCCCCCTGATTCCTTGCCAAAGACGCGTCGGTGTTTGGTGGGGTGTCTCCCCCAATTCCCTTTTCGTTTTTTAATTACATGGTTCGTATATCGCGTTCCGTTTCTGAGCCGTCGCACGTCCCAGTCCTATTTTTAACTCTACAGCATGCTGAGCCCCTCCTGCTAAGATTTGATGTGAAACTGTAATACACATCTAGAGTGGAGGTGAGTACCTTATCCTGCCTCCTCCACCTTTCCTTTTTTCTCAATCGCGTAAGAAGGAGCCCATTAGGGTACTCCCTACATAATTGACACCCTTTCACTTTTTCCACCCCGGGTTGTCCTCTTCTTTTCAGAACTATTAATCCGGTGAGAGATTTCCATTGGTTGCCTCCCGTTCTGCGACCTAGATCGGCCGCCGATTCCCCACTGGAGATTTTGGTCCGGGCCCTCCTCTAGTATACAACACTCGAACTCTCTTGCACCCCGTTGGCCACTCCCTCAGATGACAAATCTTCTAGCGACGCCTTCCCAGCGCCCTCCCCCGCGTTCCTCGAGTTTTTTCCAGAGTCAACCTGCTTTGGAGGGCCCCTTGAACCATATTTCCTGTGCTCGCCAACTTCAGAAATTGTTCCCACGACCCTAGCCAACACTCTTGGGTGTAAATATTTGGCGGCTCAGAACCACTTGTCGCTGTACTTATTGCCGCTTGTTCTTTTTCAGTTGTTCCGATGCTTCTCGATATGTGTCCTCCTCTCGGGTTTTTTACTTTTGATCATTTTCTCCCCCGTCACCCCGACACCAGACCCCACCTGCCACCTTAAGTCCTTTCCCACAAGTGTATTATCCTAACACTCCTCATCTTTCACCATTTTGCCCCTTTGGTTGGCATTTTACGTTTCGGTTCTTTTTGCGGATCTCAACTTTGTTTCACACAATATTTCGATGATATTTCCCCAGCCTTTTGGGACCAGAGACCCCTCGCTTAAGGAGTAGCGGTTTCCAATACTGAAAGCCCCCGTCACTTTTTTTTCAGCTTTCTTTCCCACAATTTTTTCTCGCGCATTTTTAGATTGCGGTAGAGTGGTTCCTCACAAACGTTCGTCATACCCCCCCTTTCTCATGTCTCTTCCCAGGAGGAATAGGGTTCCCGAGTGATTCCCGTGTCAAAAATGTGACCCCCAAAGGACGCCCCTTTCTCCTTTTGACTTCTGGCTCCCCATCCCTCCTTGACCCACCCCTTCCCTTTCCCATTTTTTCTGCGGCTGACGACACCAAAGTGTCCGACCCTTTCTCTGTTCGAACCCCCCTTCCTTCTTTATTGCCTGTGACTAATTAGCCTCCCCACTAATGGGGGAGTCGTTCCGACAAAATTAAGAGTTGCATTCTCCTTCCTTGTAGAATGGAGTGAAGGATGATCTTGAAATATCCCAGTACACCCTTTATTCTAGGCTCGCCTTTCCCCTCCCATTTTATTCTACTCAAAACTCTCCGTTCCTGTGAAGGCTCATGTAAGAGAGTGGCAGCCCCTTTCCTCTACTCCTTTTGAGACGTACCCCTCGTCTCTGGTTTTGTTGTTAATTATGAAGGGTTAAGACCCTCCAGGAGTGTTACCCCAGAAACCGAGCTCACCCCCCCTATTTGGGCACTCCCCAGATCTACCTTTCGTTTTTTTTGCCTGCATCACGTTTTTTGCTGTTCCCCAGCCCTCTCTTTTCCTCGCTAGAAGCGTTTAAATCTGTCCGCCCTTTGACGTTGTCCTTCCCAATCCCTCGCCTTAGCCCCCTCTACTGGCTACCATGTTTGGTTACGAACACGCGTTTGAGTTACCCGGCCCCCTCCCTTTGGTCTGCCTCTAGGTTGCTTGGATGAGTTTGATTAACATGGTTTTTCAATCCTGAATTCCCCTTTTTTCGTGATAATTCTCCTCCTGTCGGATGGGTTGCAGAAAAGTACCAGGACAGTCAGGTTGTGCCTTTCCCCGATGAGAGTTTCCCGTCTGGTGGTAGTCTTTCTTCCTCGTTCTTTTCTTTCTTTCTCTGTCGATTCTGTTTGCATTCCGACCTCCCTTGAGATCTTTTGGTGCACCTTTTGTCAAGACAGTTTAAGGGCGCGCCTCTTTCTCGATCTTTTCCCACCAACTGAACCTTTTCCCAGTGTCGTATTTCCCCAGCTCTCCGCGAAGTTCAACGCGTCTTCAGTCATGTCAGATTTCAAGAGGAGAGTGTACCCCTGAGGGTAAAGTCAATTTTGACTTTGTTGGACCGTGTATGACCCCCCCCTTTTGTTCCCTTTTTTTTCCCGCATTTTACTTTATATCGTATCCTACCTTTCCAAGTTCACAGAGTCTTATGTCTTGCCCTCATCAACCCTTTTCTACGAAAAGGAGCGAATGAAGAATATAGTGATGAATCCCCATATCAAGCCTTTGGGCCTGTTCGCTTTCTTCTAAGATTTTTATTTGCTTTTTGCCTGCGAATTTCCGTAGATGTCTCTATTTAAGCGTTTGTTGTATAGGAGATCCCGTTCTGACTCCCCCCATTATTTACCCCCGTTCACCCCCCCCCCGACCCGGCTCCCGAACCTTTCCTCCACTCTTCGCTATCTTCTCCGTGCACCGCCAAAGATTCATTCCCATGAGCTGACATCCGTGTTCACCTCCTTTTAGGTTCCCACCCTCTCCCCAATGTCTCATTTTCTTTCCTTTCCCCTCCCCCTCTTTCCTTCGTTAACCCACTCCTCTACCACTTTCTCCCCCCCTAAGAGAGCAACCGCAATTTCCGACTTGTTTTACATCGTACTCCTTCCTTTCCCCGCGTCTCCTTTATGAAGAGAGGCTCCTCTTTTCCTCCGAAGTATTCGATTTTCTGGGGAATTTTCAGATTCGTCCCGATGCCCAGTTCCCACTCTTCCTGTTCAAAACCACAATTGTCCACCACCCCCAAAGTAGTTATTCTTCTTCAACATCAGCGAAGCATCCTTACTTACGAATTAGAGGACCGATCCAAAGAGTTTCTAGTTAAATTTTCTCCCCCATGTCTTCCCGAGCTAGTACCCCTTCCCCCCCTCGATGACTCTTTCCCTCACCACCAAAGTTTGTGACTCCCCTGCTTGAACAGTGCCCTTTTCTCAGTCCCGACATCATGCCGTACACTTCTGCCTGTTTCCACTCGTGTTTTGACCCCCCCCCTTTCGAAATTTTGTCTTTGGCGGCAGTCCTGCGATTTTGCCTTGTCCACACCTTTAACTAGGTCGGACCCTAGCACCTTTTGTGAATTTCTTTCCGTGAAAGCTTCCACCTGCGCCTGCACAACCCTCCACGGTAGCTGCCGATGTCCCAAAGCTTTTTTTGGAGTGTTGAACACTGGAAACCACGCCCGTCGCCCTGGCCGGGGCTTCCCACCCGCGCCCCCATTTGGTCCCCCCACTAGCCTCTTTGCCTTTTTGGTCCTGCATCGGCAAGTCTCGAACTCCGTCTGTTGTCTACTTCCTTTCCATTTCGCGATCTCCTTAAATTAATTTGTCCAGTCCTTGAACTAGAGTTTCAAGGTCTGACGTCGATCCAGGCCTCTCAACCTTATGGAGTCCCCACTCTATCTTTTTTCGTTCACCCCTCCCTTTAGCTTTCTTTTCGACATCCCCATACGAAGGAATTGCACTCCTCCGTTTTCCCCGGCCATCGGTTGTAGACCCCTACTCACTCCCTTTCCTTGTCTTATTCTTACTACCTCGGAATACTTTTCCTCTCCGCGGTTTACCTTTGTTTGGGACATCCAGGGTTGACCAACGTTGTCGCATTTGTTCTTTTGGTGCGCATTACGTTTGATCGAACCCTCGTCAAGGAGCTCGCCCCAATTTTTTTCCAACAACTTGCAAATGTACGCCCCATCCCTATCTTAAGTCTCCCCAGCCATACACCTCTTAATAGAGTCGCGTTCACCCAAAAGCTTTGGCCCATTAAAGAGGGAACCCCAACAATATGTTCTGTTCCCCCAGAAAAACCGGACCCGTCAATATCCCCAGATTTTTCTGTTCCAAGAATGGATTTTTGTGCGATACATTTGGACGAGGACTGTGAGTGCCCTTGTGCCTGTAGGTTTAAGTTTGGATCCCTCTACCCTCCCCCGTTCTTCCTCCTCCGTTGGTTTTTGAGAGCTTTCGCAAAAACTTCCCATCCACGCCTGAAATCGTTTTCCCCGTGACGCCATCCCTCATCATTCTGTCCCATCCAATCTTCCCCGTTGGATACTTTCCCCCGGTTACTGTTGTTGGCTGTTGGGGGTGACAGCGCAGATATAAGAGGAGAGCATATAGCATTAAGTTTATGAACCTATGACGGCACCCCCCCCATGCCCCACACCCTCGGGCTAACTCTCCCTAGAGATATTCCGGGTGAGTTGGTGTACCGTATCAGCCCCCCATTTTTCACTCTTTATTTCTGTTTCGGCGGGAGGAGCCTTCGAGTTCGCCAACTGGCTGATTCCCCTCTCCGTTCTGCTTTTGCTTGATCTTGTTCGCCAGGGGCGCGCACATTTTAAACATGCCGCGTGCCCCCTTATTCGACCTTTTCAAGAAGGCGACAAAATTCCCAGTCCCGGGTCGGACTTCTCTCCCACGAGGTTTGCCGGACATTTTTCTACCCTCTTTCGCAACAAAACTGACTCCTTATTATCTATCGAAAGGTTCCCCCTTCCCGACGAACGGTTTTTTTTTTTTCACTACCCCCCCAACCCAAGATGCGAGTGTTGTTCTGAAATAGATTGGTTTTCGATACCTGGAGGTAGATTCTCATGAACCTGATATCCCCTTTGACTGGGAAAACCTTACCTTTGTGATCGTTAAAGCCCCCCATTGCTCCTCCAAACTGCGCGTTCTTTGCACAGGCATCACTGGCCCGCAGGAACGCGCGACTGCTGCTCAGTCAGCGTTCACAAATGTATCGCTGGTTTTCCGCCGGCAATGTTGGCAGAGTTCTTTTTGGTGCCATGTCACCCCGCCCCTTAGACCTCGGTAATGCACCTCTCGACATATACCTTGCTTTTGTGCCGGCAGTCTTGTTGCACCAGCTCGATATTCACCCCCTATCCTTTACCGCGGGTAAACTCGGTTTCCTTGCCCCGAACCGCGTGCCCCCTGTGGGGGTTCCTGCGATTCTTTTAGCCAGCTCTTCCTCCACAGCTGATAAATGTTGGTTTACCGACCACGCTCTTATTTTTAGAATGCAGCACCGTTGTCGACCTCCGTGCGGGCTTCCACGTTCCTGAGGCCCCCGGGTCAAGTTAATTAACAACCCTTAAAAGCCTGACTTTTGGCTAATCCAGTTCTCCCGGCACCCCCCCCCCGGTGACTGGCTTCGAGCACTTCTTAATAGATCGGACCCCCCCGTAAGGGGTGGCATCACCAGCTTCGTTTTTTGATGTACGTTTATCCGATTAGGCTCTTATGTTTGAAGGATCCCTAACGAAGCTTTTTTTCATTTGGAAATTGGTGTACAAGTAAGGGACTGGCCCTGCGCTGATCATTAAATTCCCAAGCCGTCCCGCCATACTCTCGGACACATCTTGCCGCGACGGAACGCGCTCATTTTTCTATATTTAGGCGGTTACCATGCGGGCCCAAATGAAATGATTTGGCGTTCTGGTGCGCTGGTCAGGGAATTTTTTCCCCGACCCTAATTTTTCGGTTGTGAACTCCTCTCTATGCCAAGGGACCAGAGCTTTGAATCCGTCAAAAGGCCGTTCACCCGGCGTAATGCGATTTGTTCACTGATTTTGATGCTTCTTGATCCGATTCTTCTCGCGAATTGATGGGTTAGGCTTCGTTCGGTCTCCCCCCCCTCCGGTTTATTTTATGACTGGCGACGCTGATACCCCAGATATATCTTTCCATCTGTTGTTTGTTTGAGTCTAGCTCGATCTTCGACCGTTCCCTCCTTCCAATAAAGTTGCCGAACGAACCGTCAAACTACCCCCCTCGGCGAATCTTATAAGATCCCCGCAACTCGATCTCTTTCCCCCTTCGGTGACAGTTTCCCTACGGCCTTTTATCTGCATCATAAGTTGTCCTTTCATTTTTTTCGAATAAAACGCCCGCTTTAGCTACCACAAATGCCTCTACCGGTAGACCCTCCTCGCGCAAGACCACTTTGCCCGCATTTTTCCCCCCCGTCCTCCTTCCTCGCGCAGATTGACTGAAGCTTCCCTCCCGGAGAAGATTGCCGTTGAATTTTTTATACCGTTCTTTGTACATGCTTCAGATGGTAATGGGAGGCAGTTCCTCTCTCCTTGGGTACGCCCACCCCCACACAATTTATCGTCATTCACAAATTTTGCCCTGCATATTCCTTTTACAAGCCAGACTTTGCGATCGTTAACTGCGACCCATTTACTTTCCTCTATAGTATCCTTTTCTTCTAAGCCCTTCGCCGGACCTGAAATACCACACCTTGTTTAATCCCCTTCTGGAAACCCCTGTCTCTTTTTTTACTCCTTGACTTACAAGGCTTTGCCTGGCTCCCAAAATCAGCTGTTGTTTCGTCAGCCCCCCCATTGCTCCATTTTTGGAGCCATTTTTTTTCATGACGTCCTCGTAACCAACTTCTCGGGCCCTTATTCCTGGTTTTGCTCGATAGCCGGTAACGCAGCGTCTTTCCCCCCCTTGCTGCGTTCTCCAAAAGAAAGGAATGTCGCCTTGCCCCTTTTTGCCGTTGCGGTTTGAACAATGGCACTCCAAGAAATTTTTTTCTACGCCATAGTTTCTTCCCCCCGCTCCCCCCCCTTTTTCGTATCGCGCCACGATTTCCCTGCCCCCTTGCGACCCCCGTTCTCTTGCACCCTCCCCTGAGATTTTTTTATCGATTCAAATTGAACCTGATGAGATATAATTTTTCAGTCCGGTCCATCCCTCGCCCCATTTGCGACCGAATTCTCTAAAGTGAGCGAAATGACATCTGCATGCTGACGTTTTTTTTCTCGGAATCTTTTTTCATTCGTGAACCCCCCCGCCTTGCTTGTGGTTAAATTTTCGACGATCCATAAGACCGTTCAATTTGTTTCGAAGCCTATCCTCCATGGCCCTCCTTCTCTTTCCTGGATCATACTCTTCCCTTTTCCACTTCCCCTGGTTTAGAAGACCTACTCCCCTTTCCACGATGGCGACGTAGTTGTGTCCGCCGGTTGCTTTTCGACAAGATTACGCGCCCGGGCTTTGTTTAACGGACATCCGTTTCCGAACCCCTATTTACCGTTAGTTCGCCCCAATTTTTTAAATCAGCAATTCCTCCCCCTATCGAGTTCTCGATTTCAGTATGCCCCCCCCCCCCCCCCAAAGCAGTTTCCCTCACATTGAATATAGAGGGTTTCCCCTTCTTTTGAAGGCCATTAGCTGAACCCCCTATTTTTCTCGCTTTTCCTCCAACCGAACCGGTCCAAGAAATTCCCCCCTATTGAAGGGAACGAAGATCTGAGGACGCTTATTTTTAAACTTGTCCTGTTACTTATGATGGTCCGTTGAATTTTTTTTTTTTTCATCCCATCCCTTTTTTTTTGTTGAGATAGATCATCGCCACACCCTTAACCTCAACGCGGCACTTACACGCGTCAACCGTGTATCGTTTTACCCCCAATCATTCTGGTCACAGTTTCCCAATGGTTGTCTATTTCTTTTCGGTTCTGGCCCTTTTCTCTAAAAGTTACACCTTCCAACTCTCCCTGGACAAAGACCCTTTTGGGAACCATCACTCTCCTTAATTCTTTTTCTCCGATTTTTTTTATCCAATAATGAAGATCGCTCCCTTGGTCTATTAAGAGGTCCCCCAATTTTGAACCTTTTTTACTATACCCAGGGATTCGGACGGTACAAAAATCGAAGATTCTCCTCTCTTGATCTTTTTGTCCCGAAAGGATTCCCAACCCCGGAAAAACCTTGAGACGCGCCCACGTCTCCCCTAAGTCGTAAAGAAATCCCTTATTGCGACCAACCCTTCCTTCCAGGTGTGGTATGATTTGAGATAAAAACTCTAATTGGCCGGACATTTTTTTCTCGCTTCTTTTCCACCCCTTCCGGGGATTACTTCTTCTCCTCTTAACGCTTCATAGGGAGGATTCCACCCCGGGACAAAGATAAGTTTTAGTTGATAAGAATTCATTCTTAGCTATGTCTACCCTTAGAATGAGTCTCAATTCTTTTATCACCCTTGACTTCATCCCGGACTGTTCAAACTCCCTAGCTGGCTTCGCCATTTCTTCCCTTTTTGAACGCCTTCCCTGTCCCAAAAGGCTTTTAGGGTGCCCTTCCCCACCTTTTCCTCCTTTACCCGTACGGCTCCTAATGCCCTTAGCATTGCCCACCCCCTATTTCATGCGTTTTGTGACGCCGGCCTTGGCGGTCCCCGACCGTTTTCGTTCCGTTTAACCACCGCCCCAGGACATATTCACAGATTTGTGCCTAAAAGATCCCATGCGTTGCTTTTTGTGAGTATCTTGTGTGAACCGCTTCCCTCTTTCTTTACCCATCGATCCTGAGCGGTTTCCCCCACAATTGTGATAGTGCCGACGCTTCGGTGGTGGGACTCGTATCCCCGACCCTCCTTCCTCCCCTGAATGGCTAAACTGTTTGTCCCCGTCCCCCCCCCTTATCGGTGATTTTTGCAGGACCAACCCAACAGACGTGTCGGATGATAGGTGGTACTTTCTTTCCAAGTGTCGATACCATTTGTTCCATCCGGTCCTTCCCCCATGTTGTGGTCATCCTTATTCGTGTTTAGGTTGTTCATGTCCGATAACAGGATCCTCATATAGGTCTCAGGAGGTGTCTGATAACGATCGCCTCCCCTTGTGTGGATTTCTTTCCCTTCCTTAGTATTCTCTTCGGAGCTATTTGACCTCGATAATACCTCACCCCCCTACGACCTTTCTCTTTTGTAATGGTTCGTTCCCCGACTCGGAAATTTGAGAAGATTTATTCCGTATCGGAAACTTCCCCCCCCATCCGTTAATCTCAATTTACCTCGTGGCAAATTTTGCTTCAGAAGTCAAGCAGTACTCCCGTACCCGCGGGAGTCTTCTTTATGGTTGACGAGTTCACCCTCGGGGCAAGTGAAAGCGCTCGTGGCTTGTGGTACCGTTTTTGTTCTCGGCCTTTTTTTCCACTTTCCGGAACCTTGGACCTTCTCGCTCCTGTCAAGGCAGTTCTTCTTATTCCCTCCCCTTAACCAGGACGTCTTAAACAAGGATTTTGTTCCCCCGCTCCCTTCCTCGAATTCTTTTTTCGCTGCTCCTCCTTCGACAGACGTGATGGGTCTTTTCCCATGGACTCCGCTCCTCCGGCTCCTTTGCCCGCCTTCCCGTACTAACCTATTATAATAATCAGGTTTTTGATATCCTCTCTCCTTCCTCCTTCCCCCTTCGCCTTTCCCCCCCCCCTACCCCCTCGGGCCCCTTCCCCAAGAAGACAGTAAACTCAAATTCGGCGAGATAGTATCTCGCACTTACCCACCCCGATTATCTCCCAGATCGTGACCGCAGGTTCCCCTCAGGCCTTTTTATCGATCCCACCAATCTTCCTTTAATTTCCACCCTTTTTTCTTTTTTCTCTCTCGAAATTTCTTGTTTCAGCACCTTCCTTTCCCACCATCCCTCTTCCAAGGTACCACAGACTCTGCCGCAAAAGCTTTCACTTTGACAGCTGGGACCGGCCTCCTCCCATTTATTTCTCCCTGCCCTTTACGGAATCGCTTCCTTTTCCCCTCTCCAGCGCCCTCTTGAGCAGAAGGATGACCCGTCTTTACCGGCTGGTAATTCCCCCCTATCTCTCCTTCCGTGCGCCATTCCTCTGCATGGTGAATAAACAATTTCACCCAGATCCCCCCTCTTTCCCCCTTTGCGCTTCTTTTCTTCCCCCCCCGCGCTCCCTAATGTGAATACCCGGCGGACGTATCCCCCCCCGATCTCCCCCGTCTCTTAAAGGACCCCTGACGGAAGATAGCCCCCCCTGTGCGAATCCTTTCTCCCCGGATATGACTCTTTCACTCCACCTACTCCGTTTTGAACCCATTTTCTTCCTTTTTGTGCCTTTCACCCGGCCAAAAAGATAAGGACCTCAAACTTGCTTCTTTCACCCTCTGCTTTTCTCCTTGTCCTGAAAAAATTCTCCCTTCGCTTGGAGGGAAGAATGATGATTTCGACTTAAAAACGCCGAGTTCTGGCACGAGCCTTGCGTTTGATCCCGTATATAGCTACTCGTCCCCCCCAAGCGTATTTACAAGTCTAACTTTTTGCCAACCCCCCCCGAACTTCTCTTTCTATCTTGCCCCCCCCCTTTAATCGTTTTCGGCTTTTTTGAACCACTGTCACTCAAAGAACCGGTATGCCCGGCCTTGCATCGTCAAAACGCAGAAGAAATTGTTCGTAATCTCCGTCATATTTTGCGCGTCCGTTCCCTCCCTCTAGGACATTTTTCTCCCTTTACCCAGACCCCCTTTCCTTTTTTTATCTATACCCCACATTGCATTTATCGCCTAGCATATAATTTTTGTGAAGAGCATTTTTTCCCTTTTTTTTCTTTTTCCATCCTCTTCCCTCCTTCCTATTTTTTATGACATATCGGACATATCATGCTATCACCTACGGGTCATATTGGTCGTGAAACCCAGATTAGCGCGTGCGTTCGCACCTTTCTCCTCCGTTCCCCGCCTTCATTTTTTTCTTCCCCTCTCTTACCTGAATTTCGTTCCCCATTATAGGTGTCGATCCAGCCTCTTCCACTTTAATGTTATGTTTGTCCCCTCTATTATTACGGACCTTCGGACCCTTTTACTCGCCGGAAATTGTTTGTCGCACGGATTGAGAAACTATCCCCCTCCCCCTCACTTTTTTTCCTTCTATTTTGGCCTTCTCATCCGTTTTGAGAACCCTCCTTACCGGCGCTCGCCCCCCCTTTTTTCCCCACGTCTTCCAAAATACCCTCGAATAGCTTAATCTTTCCCCCCACTCTACTCACCTCCTCATCTCTCGGCTGAGTTCCCAACCTGCTTTGTCCAGTACCCTTCTGACAAATTGACTGGATACAACAGACCTCACTACCGTCCATCTCCCAACAGCGGGGAGTGGTTTTGTAAGAATGCTTCGGGCCCGCTGATACATTGCTCCGCTTTTTTTCCTTCTTGCATCTGGTGTCTTTTTAATTTTCGGCT
>Ga0179591_1305367_pt1 | contig 12187 bp, 12 predicted proteins | sample CZOMad2_1_08_16f_FD_182891 | JGI IMG/M metagenome (GOLD analysis project Ga0179591, IMG submission 182891) | Vadose zone soil fungal communities from Angelo Coast Range Reserve, California, USA - CZOMad2_1_08_16fungal (PacBio error correction) | ecosystem: Environmental > Terrestrial > Soil >... | reverse complement strand
CACCTATTTTTAGTGACCCTAGTTGCCGGAGGAGGACTGTTGTCGACTTTCTTTAACTCCCACCAAACCCCCCCACCACCCCCCCAACCCCTCCTTTTCCCCGCCAAAACATGGTCCTATTTTTTTTCTCTTCTCTCTGTCTCCATGTCTTCTCCTTCCTTTCTTTCGGACCTCCTCTCACCCCTATCTTTTGCGCTCTCCTTCCATAGTACAGTCATTTTTACTTGGACTGGCGGTGCAGGTGTGGAACCTGAGAAATTTCTTCTCCCTGATCCCGACTCTTTCTCTGTTTTTTCCAGAAACCTTCCTCATGTCCACCGTGTTACAGGCCTTTCCGATAGTTTGAGCCGACCCCAACATCGTTACTCCAAAACCCAGTTCACATTTCTGAAAGTCAATGTCTATTATCATGAACGAATTTTTTTATTTTCCTTTGAGTGCGGTGTCCTTTTTTTGAGTTTCTCACGTAACTTCGACCCCACACCGGAAACGAACAGTGGCCCTGAATTCCTTCCCGGCCAGTCGATTTTTACCCACACCCCCCCCACACCCCCCCCCCAACAACAAGTACCCCTTCGCCTCATCCTTTATATGGATGTATTCACTTTCAACCAACTTATTTGCGTTCTTCCTTCCGCTCCATGCGCCAGTTCCACTTTCCTTTTTTTCCCCCTAGACAATCACCTTTGCTGGTGAGTATTTGAAGTTCCCAAGTTTCCCATGAAATAGTCCTTTCCCTGACCAGCCTTCTCTTCCTGTCGAGTCTTGCTTTGACCTGCCTATCCTCCCTCGAATGGGCTGAGGATCTCTTCTATTCGATGATACGGACCCGACTATAGGATTACATTTCTTTAGTCACCCCGCCACCCGCCTTTTTCCTTTCTTTCTCGACTTTTCCCCCCGTGTCTGATTTTGTGCCTGCACATGATGTTTCTTCAGTGGCTCCTATCGGTTTCGTGTGCCTGCAAGATTCACTAATTATCGTGACCTCGAGGTTTGTTGTCTGCACCCTAAACAATCCGTTTGGCATTATGAGTCGTTCCCAGAAATTTTTTCCCATCATGAGGACTTTGATTCGAGTACAGCATTCCTCTTCCTTTCCTCCATATCGTGGGATTCTCGTTTTCGGTTTGTTCACTTCCAGCATAGTCTCTTTGAGATCCAGATTTTTTTGCCCCCCCCAGTAGCAACAGGCCCCAACCCCCAAACGTCAGTTTTAATGCCCGAATTATTCTCTAATTCACCCGTCCTACGCAACCTCATCTTCCTCTTTGATGCTGTCTTACAGGTGAAGTTTTCCTTATCTCACACCTGGGACGCTTCTGCACGATCGTCACACTTTCTTTTTCTCTCCTAATTATTTCCTGCCCCTTCTTCCCCCCATCTCACCTATACTGCTCCTGCTTTCCCCCCTACTGTTCTATCTTTCTTCCCCCATACGTCGGCCTCGCCCCATTTCCTTTTGCCTTTTGGGATAAGATGAAATGTCTGATCAATCCCCGTTCCATGTTGGCCGGTTTTTTCCCTTTCAGGTACCCTCTTGGTCTTGGGCATTTCTGTGTGCACGGCCGGTTCTCTGTCTTTGATACTTCCTCTTTCCCCCCCCTAGGAACTACCCCCCCCCAAGACGCTCTCGAGGAGTTTACCCTGTCCAAGAACCCCCCCTCTCGGACGGTGAATACATCCGCGCACGACCCCCCCCCCCTCCGATTTCACGACTATCACACGTCCTCTCAGTTCAATGGAATTTGACCATTGGAGAAACCCTTCTTTTAGGACCCTGCATTCCCGGATGTAGTGCTCCATTTTAGATTTACATTATCCCTCTTTCTGTTTTCTTTCTGAGGAGTTCCCCCCATCTCCCCTGTCATTCCGTGGAGTTTTCCTTTTCTGTTGTAGTGCGTTTCCTGTTTGAGGCCTTTTTCCTTTCGTTAAATTGGCTCCATGTGGTTTCTATTGCAAAGGCCGATTTAAGTTGAGTATTCCCCCAGACTTCTTCGCTCGGGATCGTCTGTCTGGAGATATGTATGTGACTGCCAGGTCTCTTGTTGTGTTTTCTCCGGGTGTGCTGGTGTTTTTGTTTTTTCCTTCTGTGTTTTTTCTCTTTTCTTTTTTTTTTCTGGGTGTGTTGTGTCAGAATGTACCCAGTAACAACATGGGTTGTTTTTGCTTCCTAAACGCAGGTCCCCCGCGTCCTTTTTTTTGTTTGTTTCGACTTTGTAGCTTGTATTGTCCCTTAGGCGCCTGCTTTTTTTGAGTTTATCACCTGATAATTGCCGAAGAGCGCACCTTCGGCTACGACCATCGGATTTACGGTTGCGCTGCTTGAATTTTTTTCGTTGCCAAGCCTATCCCTCCTTAAGGAAGACGCCCGTATTTTTTGATATACTGTCCGTCCCCGAATTTAACGTCCCCTCGTGCCTTCCTGTTCCTCCTGGTTATTGCACCAAGTCTCCCCACCCGGTTGAATGTCGGATCGTGTGTTTCCCCCCCGGGCCTAAGATTGTTGTATCGTTTTATGTTTCTTTCTCCTTTTTCTCTGTGAAGATGTACTGCTACCATTTCAGTCTTTGCTCCTCACCCTGTTGATTCCGGCATTGTGAATTTTTCTCTGCCTGGGCAACTACTTTCCCGTAATGAAGAAGATGCTGATATATCCCCCCCCTAATCCGCGTCATAGTTTAATTGCTCTTCTTAAAAGTGGTGGTAAGGACCCTTTTTTTTTTCGGGACGCCCCGGTGGAATCCCCGACTCTGTCTTTCTTCGCTCCGGAATGGTCGGGCCTCCGATGTCGCCGCCTAGTGCCAGAGTCCACATACCTTTGATTATTTTTCCTCTACCTTCTCCACCCCCCCCCCCCTCCGATTCTTTGTCCTCCCTCTCCCTTTTTTCCCACCACTTTTTTTTATGCTCTCGAATTTGAATGTCTGGTTTCCTTGTGGTCATCTTCCCTGGACCCCCACCCACGTCCCTTTCCTATCCTCTCTTACTGGGTTGGGTCAATCTGTTCTTGACTCAACCTCTTTTCGCCGTTACCCTTCACCCTGAAAGGCTCCTTCCCTTTTCTGAGCTGAACTATCACCTCCTCCTTTCCTTGTTTTCTTTTACTGTCTCTGTTGGTTCTTCTGTTCTCAGCTGAGCGATCTGTCGTTCTACTTGATTAGAACCCCTTTTTCTCTTTCGATTATTTTTTTTTCTGAACCTACTTTTTAGTTTTACCCCTCCTTTTTTCCCTCCCGCACGTCTTTAGTTCCATTGTATCCTGCTTTTTCAAAACCATCCGAGATTGATTTTTGTATTTTCCTTCCTTAGACCTTTACTCTCCGATTCCCCGCCTGGTTATTGTTGAAACATTTATCTTTTTTTACATCTCCGTGTTTTTCCTCAAGATTGTTGTAACGTTTCCACAATATTTCCTATGCGCGCATTACCCTGCACCTTTTTTTTATACTCTCCTGCATTTTTTTTCGACCTGCTGCCTATTAATCGTGTCGACAGTTCTGCACCTTTTTCCTTCGCTTAATCTGACCGTTTTTTACAAACACAATTTTCTTTGGTCTTTTCCGTCCTGTCTGAGCAAGTTTTCCTCTTTTTTTTTTCATTCCTCATTTTTTCAACGAAAATTTTTCCTATGACATTCCTTTTGCGGAGGGGCCTTCATTCCGTTATTCGGATTGAGATTCGGCCCCTGCAGTTTACGGTCCCCCCTTCTCCTTTTCCCTCGCCTTTGTGCTTCAAATTAATGTCCACTACAAAAACGTTTTTATTTTGTAGACGCAAGGGTTCCCTTGTTTTAATACATACCTTTCCCCCCCCACCCTCCGTGGTCTTGCCTTCCCTCCTTTAATTGATCTTCCCGACGTCACTGTGTATTCGTTTACCATCAAGATATGAGAAGGTACCTGACCCTATAATACTTTTCCTTTTTTTCGCTTATCGCCTCGTGCTGACCCTCTCGAGTCTGTTACCCATGATACCAATACCCTTCCCTCAATATAGTTACAGATCGCCCTCGCGTTCCTAGAGCTTTGTCGCTTGTACCCCCCATTTCATTTTACCTTTTTCGTTGTGAACGAGGTTGCCCCTCTTTGTCTACTATCTGTTCCCTCTTTTCCTTTTAGTACCCTTCTGTTGTCCCCCCCCCCCTGCCTACGCGAAAATTAGACTTTTCCTAACCGGCCCGGCTTTTTCTTAGGAAAATGTATTTGCTTTTTCCTACTGATTGTCACTACGCCTCCATTCTACCATCCCTCCCAGTTTATATTACTCTATTGTCTGGTTCGGCCCCACTTGTAGTCGAAACGTGTTTAGACCTTTGTGTTGCTCTCGAACCTTCTCCCTTCAAGAGGAAAGACATACATGACTTCGGCTCTTTCGTTTCCCTCTTTTTTTTTTTTTTTCGATAATTAACCTTTATGATGATGGTTAAGGAGGGCTTTATTGGCTCCTACTATTCCCCTCCTTAAGAGGTCTCACCGCCTTATTTTCCTTGTCGTGTTTACCGGATTTTTTTTTCTTTAACGTATTTCGTCGTGCTTCATTCTTTCTCGTGGGGATTGTTTTCTAAATCTTGTCACGCTACCTTGCAAGCCTAGCTCTTATCTCTCACTTTTTTCTGTTTTAATTCATCTTCAAGGCGCTGTAGCACCTCCCCTTCTTATTCATTCTTATTTGGCTTGGTATGGCGGTGATATTCTGCAGTACACCCCTTCCTAGCATAAATTGTTTTTTTTGTTTTTTTCCCTTCGTCTAAGGTAATTCATCTCCTTTTTCCAGCTGCATCCTCTGCTTGCAATTTGATATTTTATACCTTTTTTTTACTACATTTTTGGATAAATTCCTCCCTTCTGCTTTCCCCCAACCTTTTCATCGTCCTCCTCCCTTCCTTGCCCCCTTTTATCCTATGTATCCCCACTGTCTATGGCAGATGATTTGCGCTGTCTTTTCGTGAGCTTCATTCTACCTCCTTCGTCGACTTACGAACCCCCGCTTCATGTCGCGAAGGCCTTCCCTCCATTCTCAACCAGCTCTTTTGTATTTACACACCCCGACCTTCCTCTTTTTCGCACGTTTGATAGTTCCTTTTAATCCCCAGTTCACATCCCGCCCCCCACACAAACTTCCCTCCCTTTTGTTTTCTTTTTCCCTTTTTCTTGCGCTAGCCTTTTAATGCGTTTGTTTCTTAACCATCATTTCCACCATACCGACGTCCTCACTATGATGACCCGCTCTTATACCTCTGCAACGCAGTGGAATTTTTCTCCCCCCCCGTTCCATCCTTCCACTCTATACGTCAGTCTAGATCGTGTGCATCTTTTTTTTTTTGCCATTAAAAACCAGATCTTTACTCACTTCTCTGTTCTGAGAAAGTTTTCTTCACTCCCGGCCCTTCCCTCTGGTCCCCCAGGTTACGCGCCGGCAACTTAATTGAACCGTCATTCGGAAAAATCTATTTTTCATCCAGTTCTCTTTATGCCGTACAATCAACTTATCACTGTTTTCCTTCAGAAGCGATTTCCCATTGGTTCAATTCTAGTTACCCCCCAAGCCCTTCCCCCAATTCACCCCCTTGCAGAGATAATTTTGTTCTCTGTCTTTATTTCTCTTTTGGAACTTTCTTTTTCCGACTTTCTCCTTAGCCTAAACCTTTTTTTTGTACTCAAGTCGTCTTACCTTGCGCTTCCTTTCTTCCTTTTCTCTGTGCCGGGCTCTCTGACGGCCTTTCTATTTCCCGATGAGAACAAGTTAGTCCGTTGGCGTGCTTGGTGTTCTTTGGTGCTTTCCCTTTTGCCTATTCCGACCGGGTTCCTTTCCCCACACATCAGTACCCTTTCTCGGTTTTTCTTTTTTTCCCTCTGCTGAAACCCCTTTAGTAGGACTGTGACAGTCGTAACCGTAAGGTCTGTTACGATCGGTGTATCCCATATCTTTTCCCCGTTTTCTCCTGTTACCTCACCCTTACCCCCCATTCTCGCATTAAACTTTTACTTTTGCTCCGAATTCCACCTTGCAGGGGCTGCGCTCCGTCCTACTACATTCATTTCTTTTTCGCTTCCTTCTTTCACCGATAGTACTAACCTGAAAAGTATTCTCTTACTTTTCCATATAACACCCTCCCGGGTTGTTTTTACAGACCTAATTTCCCGCCTCAGACCCTCCCGATTCGGTCGCTGTTTTCACTTCTTCCACCCTGTATTTCCGGGGCATTCTGACTTGAAAGTTTTTTTTAGTTTGTCGCCGTTTTTAGTCCATCTCACGGACATTATCTTCATACCTGTGTTTTTTTGTTTTTCTTAGAGATGTCTCTGCCTTCTCGCCCACATCCCTCTAATACTTCCCCCTTCAACTTACTTTCTTCCCAATCGACCTGCCGATGGCCCCTCATTCAGTGTTTTCGAACTTTCCTTCTTCCTCACCTTTTTTGAGCCGACCCCCGGTGTCCCTCTCTCGTTTGAATCATCATTCAGGTCATGTTCTCCCCCCTTTCGTCCCTTTCGATAATAGTCTTTCATTCCCCGTTTATCGCTCTCCCCCACTTATAATTCCTCTCTCCGCAGAGCGTAAACGTCATTCCTTCCTTGATATTGTTTTCCTTCACAGTGACCATGGCGCTTGCATTTCTAAGTCCGTTTTTTGTTGGTTGATTTGCACCCCTTTCCCGGGAGTCGTCCACGATGCTTCCCTTAGTACAAAGAGGTATTTCGTCCCGTTCCGTACGATCTTTTTGTATTTACCCTTCTCTTTTCTGTTCTTATGCGTCGTTTGTTTACGGCCACACTTCTAATCTTTTTCAAAGTGCCTATTCCGCCTCCCAATCCCCGCTGTACGAACTGTTCTGACGATTTTATGCTTCATTCCCCTGAAGGCCAGTCTTTTCTGGGAAATTTAACGTATCTGTTAACACCAGCGTTTTTCTTTGAGGTATGTTCTAGCCTTCTGACCGCAAAGTTCAAATATCGACAACCCCCTCCGTTTTAGGACCAACTTATTGCACCTTTTATGAATTTTGGTCTTCTTGTCCTTGTATCCACGAATATTGCCCCCTTCCTTTCCCTCCTTTCTTCTTTCAGTCTAATTCTTGTGTTCCTTATCCCACCTATGAATTGAAGCAATGTTCTTTCATCTTAAATTCTCCGTAAGGAGAGTGTTTTGCTAGTACTCGTTTTGACAACGGTCCGCTTCATTCGTGCGCTTCTCATATCCTCCTGACTGTAAGGACTTCTTTTTGTTGTTTTCCCCCCTTATCCACTCCCCCTCCTTCTGTTCGACCTACTCTGTGAGTGTTTTTCAGACGGCATTTCTGTACGGCTCTTTAATATCCTTAACTCTGGAGAATTTGTCGTGGTGCTTTCGTCTTGTTCGCCAGGAAGTTGTCTGAAATTTCACCCCCCCACGGCACGGCTTATGCGGTTGTCGGCGCTACTGATGGGATGTGATCAGATCCTACAACCTTTATTGATTTCCATCTTGCTGAGTGTTCAACTTTTTTACATTCTTGTTCCTTTACTGATATTTCCTTTGTTTTTTTTTTTCTTTTCGCCGATCCTTTTACCGTTTGTCTGTTTGTTTTCGACCCTCTTTTAGATATTATCTCTATTCGCCCTCCCAGCAGGTCTCCCCTCTCCCCCCCTGGCTCCCTGAGAGGTCTATTCCTGGAAAAGTAGTATGGATTTGATGTGAGCTGGGATAGCCCAGTTGTTTTCTTTCTCGTATCCTGTTTCCTTGTTTTAAACCCTTTTCCTGATTCTCGCATCTTGGTTCCCGGTCGTTCGATCAGCGTTCTCATCGGAACTCACAATCCCCGTTCCACCCCATGCCCTTCTTTTTGGTCGCGAAGTCCTACCCCTACTCTCTGTGTTTTGCTCACGAAATCCCGGCCTATTTAAATGTCATTTTTTCCCCTTTAGTCCTCCTCTTTTCGCTTTATTTTCCATGTAGCGTGCACTTCTTGCTCAGCACCTAAATGATACTGTTCTAAAACCTTCTGTCCGCACATTACGTTCTTCTTCAGAACCGTCCTAGAAACGGCAAGTCTGTTCTTTTTTCCTGTTTTGTAAGACGATATTCCCCTGCCTCTTATCTGCGGTCGGTGTAAGCGGTTCCCAATCCTTTCATTTCATTTACTCCCATGCATTGCTTGCTTCCTTTTATTTGTCTGTTTTGTCCACGTCTTCCATCCACGGGTTCAGATTCGTTCGGTGTTCGCCCGGACAATTGATAGAAGGTCATCCTTTCTTTTCTATGCTCTTTGAAATGTTTCATCTCCAAAGTGTGTTTTCAAATCCTTCCTCTTTGCCTGATTTCTAAGTTTTCGTGCCTCCCCTCTTCCCCCCTACATGACTTTTTTCTCTTTTTCATTCCCCAAATCGAGACGAAACCTCTGTCGTTCACAAGGTGGGTTGCACAGGATCCTCTTTGAAGACGGTTTTTTTCCCAGTCTCTCCTCTTTTCTCCGCGACCTCTGTTCTCCCAGCCTGCTTCTTCTATCTCTGACACCTTTAAACAATTACTCCCTTTTGCTTTGCTGGCGTCATTGTGATTCTTTCCCTTGTCTTCCGAAAACACTGAGAGATTTTTCTCCCTGTTCCCCCTCGCCGCGTTTTTTGTTTTCCTTTCTTTCCGGCTACACAAACTCCTTTTTAGTTCCTTGCTTCCTTAGGTTTGAATTTTGAACCCCGGCGAGTTGATGAGGGTTATAGTCAACATGCATTTCCTGGTCAGCTTTTTCCCTGAATCCTGCTGAAGGTGGCAATGTTTTTTTCGCTTCGTTGACAGAGTGTAGGTGATTATACATTTTTTCCTTACATCTTTCCTGTCTCCATGTATTTCCCCTAGTAATCCCCCATCCGTTTTTTTTTTTTTCCCGTCCTTCTGGCGCTACGGTGTATAATTGGTTTTCCCTTCCGCAGTTGCAATTTTCTTCTTTTTTTCTCATATAATCCTCGAGTGAAGATGTAGTCCCTTGTCCATTCCCCATAAACTCCGGTGTTTAGTCATTTTTTAATCACTCCCTTCCGTTGTTCCCTCCTTTCTAGTTTCCGATTTTCAATTCACCGCGTTAGCTTCTTCAACTACATTACTTTTCTTGCGTTTTAATTGTTTCGCACCCTCCTATATTTCCCCCCCCTTGTCGGCTGCACCTTCGGCTTAACATTATAGTTCTCCGTTGCTCCGATTTCTCCCAACCCAAGTTGTTCTTTCCTTTTTTCCGAATTTTTAGTCAGACTTGAGCAGTCTCCCCCCTCCGTCTTCCAATAATGATTTTCCCTTATTCTACAGCCCTGCGGACTTAGGGCGACTTCATAGGACTCTATTGGATCGCTCCCGTTTTCCCTTTTTTGTTAAGGATCGGCCCTATTTCCCTTAGAATTTTTGTACCCAATCCCTCCCCCGACTCTGTCAGCGTCCCGTTTTGTTTTTTTCCTGAACCCCCCCCTGTACCACAGACGCTGGCTCATAAAGCCTTTTTCCTTTTCTTAGAGAAATTTGTTCTCAACAATCCCTGCCTCGGAAGTCAATACTCCCTTTCTTTAGCTTCGTGATCCGGCTCCCCACCCGCAGATTCGTGACACGAAACATACTCCAAGTTCAGTTCTATCTGCCCCCCGCCGCTTCTTTCTCTTCCCTCCTTTCCTGTTTTTTCCCCAACTTTTTTCCCAGCTGTTGGTTTTTTTCTTCCCTAGTCTCCCCTTTTTCCCGCATCTTTTTCTCAATGTAGGGGGTAGTGTCCTTTCCCTTTCCACTTCGATCAAACAGTCCTATCCCCCTTCTTTGAGTACGACTTTTTGGTCCGCGTGCTCCCCATCAGCATCTCCTTCTCCGGCTCCCAATTGATAAATTGGTCCTTTGTTCGACCAACTGCCCCGAAGTAGAACCGTTCAAGACGTGGCCCCTACCCCCGTACAACATGCTCACCAGCCCGGCTTGACCTTCTTGGTCCAGTCTTATAACCACGCACGCCGCTACGTGCGTTTTTCCGCTCCATTTAAATAGTGCCCACATTCATCCCCGGAAAAAGACTTTCTTTTCCGCATGAGCGGGTATTATACCCCGTAGGTGCACGGCCCCACCATCTTTTGGATGTTACGTCCTATTGATAGGCACCTCCCGTACAAGCTGACCCCCCTAGACCCTACCCTTGTGCACACCTCCGCCTGTTTTCTCCCCCACCCCCCCCCCCCTTTTTTACTTGACTTTTCTCGGAAAGACCCTTTCAGGTCCTCGAACGCAATTTCCCCTCTGCTCGACTGGACGTTCTGATACTGGCACGTCCATTGATCATCTCAGATTCGCTGCATTATCTTCCCAAGTTTCTTCCCAAGTCCTCTCCGGAAAGAAAATCGCTCCTTTCCCCCCCCCCCCTCTTCTTTTTGCCGAGTTCTTCCATGGGCCCCCCGAGCATAGGGATTGAGAGACTCTTTGTTCTGTCTGAAATTTTTTTTTTTTCTTTTTTAGTCCATCTTTACTATCTTCTCAGTACGACAAGAATCTTTTTCCTTCCTTTTTGGGAACTAGAGTCCACGCTTTTTTATCAGTCGCAACATACTGTATTTTGACAACTTGCGCCCCCAATGATCACAACCCGAAGTTTTTCCTTTTTCCCGTTTTCTATTTATCCTACCCCCTTGTTGCCCCTAAATTTCTTAACTTTTCCCAAACCCAGCTTTGCTACGTTTTAACTTTTTTTTTCACTCCTTTCTTGCCCCACTTCCTGCAAACCCTCCTCACCTTAGAAAGTCGTACCTCTGGTGCCCTTCCCTTGAAGTATTTGAATTACCGTCTTACCCTCCTAAGTGGCTTTTGTTGCACATAACCCCCATCCCCCTCCCTCCCCCTCCTACCTCGTCCTGTTATGAGACACGTTCCCTTTCCTGTTCTTCCTTTGGTCCTACCTTAAAGCCCGACGAAGTCTGATTTTTTGTCGTTATTCCCCTTTTTTTTTGTTTTTTTTTTCCCAAATCCTGTGACTAGTTGAACGTGCAACGGCCTCTTCTTTTTTATTTCCTCCCCTTTTTTACCCAACCGACAGTGCACCTTTTGTATTTTGATTCAATCCCTATTCCTTGTCGGTTACCCTTCTCTGCTCGTGAAATTTAGACCCTATTTCCCCCCCATGCTTCTCTACCATCTGTTGGACCCTTTCTTTTTTCTTTTGGTTCATCGAAGGGTCCTATTTTTGCAACGTTCGGTCCGTATTTACAATCCTTTTCACTTTTTTCTCCGAACTCCTTTTTTTTTCTCCTTCCTTTTACAGAGAGAGATCTCCCCTTCCTTTCTTTAACTCTTTGAATTTTATTCTCTTTTATCTAAAATTCAGTTAACGTGCCTGTGTGGGGAGCCTCGTTCTCTGCTTTTTGCAGTGTGTGAGTTTATCTCGAACTTGTTTCGTGGCCGTTCACCAACCACCCTTACTTTTACATCAGTATTGTTATTGGACTACCCTTTTTGACTTTTTTTCTGTGAGGTGCGTCGCCCCCCTTTCCTTCGGTCTTTGAAGAGTTACATCCTCCCTTTTCCTGTAGTCGCATCAGACTCTTCCCGTCGACCTTTTGTTTTCCTTTCCACAAACCGATACATTTCCAGAGTCTCCCTTCCTTGCACCTCCGTTTTTTCGTCCCATCTTCCTATATTTTTTGACCTTCGGATGGCAGCCCCTTTTAGGATATCTTTTAATCTTCTTGTAAACGATCGACCTCCTTAGTACAGTTCTGATTTTTTCTGTTCTTACCCTTCAACACATCCTTTTTCCCCCCTCATTACCCTTTTTTCGCACGCTCCCCCTGGGTGTTTAATGCCTCTTTCGTTCTAATTACCCCTTTTTCCGCTTCCACCCTGAGTACCTGGGGAGAATGCCTTCCCTTCTTTTTAGTCCTTGTTAGATGTTTCTTATGTTACTTCATCCGTCCCGGCCTTTTCCTCTCTTTTTCCCCTTTTTCTCCTTTTTTTTTTTTTGTTGTGGTAGAGATATGGTCGGGGTTTCCACTCTCAATACCCAACTGTAAACCCTTTCATTTTTAAGTCTACTGCAGAATCTGTTTACCGAATCATTTCTTGCTTTCTGTAACCCCCGCCTTTCTGTTCGTATTTCGATATTTGCGAGCTCCTTCTTTCCACATTTGGTTTTAGCAGACCTGTCCTCCCTAGGCGTAGTTCTCTTTTCTCTCTACCTTTCTGCTTCCTTTTTCAT
>Ga0179591_1372532_pt1 | contig 12189 bp, 20 predicted proteins | sample CZOMad2_1_08_16f_FD_182891 | JGI IMG/M metagenome (GOLD analysis project Ga0179591, IMG submission 182891) | Vadose zone soil fungal communities from Angelo Coast Range Reserve, California, USA - CZOMad2_1_08_16fungal (PacBio error correction) | ecosystem: Environmental > Terrestrial > Soil >... | reverse complement strand
TTGGCGAGGACTCCGTCCTTTTTTCCTCCCCCTTTTTTCTCAGTGGCCGAGGGAACACTTCCTTTCTCCTCCTCCCCAATACGATGGCCGTATTTTTTTCCGGGCTTGGAACGACGAGGCCCTTTCTTTTTGAAGTTGAGCATGGTCGACTCTCCCCTTTTTCTTTTCCTGTAGGCCAGGATTTATCGTTTCCTCTCTTTCTTTTCTTTCTCAAAGCCTAAGGCCTCGTATGAGCTGGCGGGTGGGAGATTTCCTTGTCTGACAGTAGGATGTGAATTCCTTTCCTCTCTCTTTCCTTCCTTTGACGGCAGCGTTCTTCACCTTTTTTCTCTCTTCTTCGTGCGGAACTCTTTCATTCGGTTGACTTACGCAATGACCCCCTTCCCTTTTTTCGGTGCACTCGAATTTTTTTTTTTTTTTTTTCCACTCGTTTATCCCAGCCCTTCTCTTCTTCCTTTTTGCGTGAGAAGTCCCGTCCCCCCTTCAACTGATTCCTTGAATTGCTTTTTTCTTAGAGGTTGTTTCCCCCCTTAAGCACCGGCATCTGGGGGAAAGGTTTTTCCTTCTGTGACATTCCAACTCTTCCCTTTTTTTGCCTCGGCCCTCCCGTGCTCTTTTTTTTTCTTTTTTTCTTAAGGAATCTTCGAACGGGAGCGAAATCCCCCTTCCAGTTGCAGAATGTTTCCGTTCCTTTTTCCCCTTCTTTCCAAACGTATTTACCTCCGTTCCCTCTTTTCTACATAAATCATGGTGGGTTCAGGCGTGGTTTTTCTCCCTTTTGCGTTAGTTTGGGGCGCCTTCCTTTTTCCTTTTTTTTCAAAAGGCAAGGGGTCTCTTTTCTCTTCCTTAAGAGATCCCCTCTTGCTCTTTGGGTCCCCCCACCCAGAGTCAGAGAATGACCCACTTTTTCTCTCCCTTTCACTTCTCTCTAACCAGGAGTGCCATGGTTTTTCTTTTTTTTTTTTCTTGCGATGACAGGAGCGGTGCCCTTTCGAAAATTCCGCATGGGAGTCCTTCTGATTTTTGGCGACACTTTATCCCCCTCCCCCCTCTTTTCCCGCGATAAAATTCAGGGTCCGCTTTTTTTTTTTTTTCCCCCGAGGCCGTGAAATTGTGTTCCATTGCCGATGGAACAGCCTCCCCCTTTCCCCTTCTTGCTCCGGTCGGCAGGTGTCCTTTGCCCCTGTTCCCTTTTGAGCGGGATTTACTTTCTCCGAATCCTTTTTTGCAAGCAAGAGAGTTTTTCCCCTCTCTAAACTCTAGGTCCTCCCCCCTCCTCCTCTTCCCCCTGCAAGAGTTTTGCCGTTTACTCCCTTTTTCTTCTTCCTCCCAATGAACGCGATTCGATCACAATTGCTTTTTTTTTTTTTTCCCCTCCTCCGGGTACATCCTTGCCGAAGACGGTTTTCTTTTTTTTTTGTTTTTTTTTTTCCCCCCCCTTTTTTCAAGGGTTCGAGAACCTCCGGTTCTTTTCTTGTAAATGGTAGTCCTAGGAATTGGACCCGATTGTTTCTTTTGGACGAGAGTCAAGAATTTTTCTCCCCCCCCCTCTAGGCGGTTCCTTTTTTTTTCCGTAGGATTCAGTCCCTATGGATGATGAGCACATTTTTTTCCCTTACGCATGGAACGGTGTTCCTTTTTCTCCCCCTTCGGTTCAAAATTGGCCGTCTTCAGTACCAACACTTTGACCAAAAGTGGTCCTCCGCCATCCGGTGAGTGACTGCGGTCTTTTTTTCCCCCTCCCCTTCCCCCTCCTCTAAAGAACAAGCTTGCCCTTCTTCCCCTCGTGCTCGCGCCATCGGATAAAAACCCCCCCCTGAGGAAAAAATCCCCTCCCCCTTCCTCCCCATCGCAAGGGTTTCTGAAGTCTGCCCTTTCCCCTCCTTTTTTTCCCCCTCACAGGGCAATCGTGAACACCCTGAATTAAGCAGCGTTTTTTTTATCTTCTTTCTTCTTAACACCACTCGGGCGCATTTTTTTCTTTTGTCTTTTGACAAATCTTTTTTGTGTCTTTTCCCACGGGCGCTTGCTTTTTTTTGCGGCAGCGCAAAGGTGGTTCTTCTGAGTTCGGCACTTTTTTCTCACCCCTTCCCCCTCTTGTCGGGAGTTCAAAGGCTTGACCTTTCCCCCCCTTTGCCATTTTTCCACACAAGGGGGAGTGCCTTCCCCCCTTTTACGCCTTATTTCTCAGGTTTCCTATCCCTTTTTTTTCTTTCTTTTCCACTGCCAAAAGGGGACTCCTCTTGAGGAACTCTCTTTCACTGCAAAACCCCGTGTGAGCTGTCCCCCCCTTAATCCGGAAACGATCTTCCACCCCCCCCCCCTCCCCCCCTCCAATGAATCCCTTTCCCCCCCCCTTTCCTTCCTTTGTCTCAAGTCCTATGAAGTTATCCTGGGCGGAACCTTCGTTCCGGCCTTTTTTTGCGCTTCCCTTGGACAATGGACTTCGACCTCCCTTTTTCTTTTTCGCCGTTCTCTAATGCAGCGATCGTGGGCTTTTCCCTTTCTTTTCGTTCTGCTCGAAGACCCCCTCCGTTAGTTGTAAAACTGGAGGATTCGTCCTTTTTTTTTTTTATCATCCGCGAAGTAAGTTTTTTTTCTCCTTTTTGTCCCCCTAATTTGCCAGTACTTTTCCTTTTTCTCTTTCCCCCCCCCCCCCCTTTTTCTTTAGGAAAGTTCGGTTTACATAATTAAGGAGGCCCTTTTTCTTTTTTTCACACCCGGAAATTGAGGTTATTTTCTTTTTCTTTTCCCCCCGGATTATATGGTTTTGAACCTCCTCTTTTTCCCGGGGGGCAGAATTCTCCTCGGATGAAAAATTGCATAAATTTTTTTTCTTTTTTCTTTTCTTTTTTTTTTTCTTTTTCACAACTCTTGGCCCACTGTTTCTCCTTTTCCTCCTTTCCTCTCTACGTGTCAGGGTTAAAGGGCCTCCCTTCTTCTCTCTCTTTGTTGTACCTCCCTCCTTGTTTTTTTTTTTTTTTTCTCCCCCCTTGGAAAACGATCTTTTTCCCTCTCCCTTTCCCCTTCTGTGGGCTGCACCTGTCCACCAATTTAAATAGAATTAATACGGCCCCTTTCCTCTTCTCAACGTCGAAATGGATAGGCCTTCTTTTCTCCCGCCCTCCTTCCTCCTTTTCGTCTACGAAGACCGCTTTAATGGAAGAGGCGACACCTCCCCCCCCCCTTTCAAAACTTGGTGGGCCCCTTTTCTTTTTTTTCTTTCGAACATCTTTCTAAAATGTAGGACTCTTCTCTTTTCCCCCCCCCCCCTTCAGAAATAGCCCCTCCTCCCCCCATCGTGCCGGCTGCGAACCCCCCTCTTCTTTTTCCGGGGAATTTTCACGCGAGGACTCTCCTCTCCTTTTGCAGGCTCCCCTGGCCTTTTCTTTCCCCCTTTTCCCCCTGTGGCCGCCATTCTTTTCTTTTTTCGTCTCCCTTCCCCCTTTTTCTTTGGGGAAATACCGTTGCTTTGAAAAGTTCCCTTCTTACAATTTTTTCTCCCTTCTCTTTTCCTATGAACCGTTTTTTTTCCTCTGTGGCCCAAGGCAGGCATGATTATACGCCGTGCTTTTTTTTCATCAGGGCCCCCCCCCCCTCCCCAAACCCCTCGTTTCTTCTTTTTTTCCCCTGAGGATACTCGGCCAGGAATGTTAAAATAATTCAAGCACCCTTTGCTTAAACGTATACTTTCCTTTTCTTCCCTTTTCTCTTTCCTGTTTGGTTTCTCCTTATCGACGACACTAACCAAAACGAGGTTCCTTCAAACAGGTCCCTTTTTTCATTCTGATATTTCCCCATTGGGGACCTTTTTATCGTTAAAACCTTCCTTTTTTTTGGTTAGAGAAGTTTCTTTCTTTCCATTCTTCCACGAACTTCTTTTACCTCCTCTCCCCTATCTATTTTAAAATAATAAGTTTTCAGCTTTTTTTTTTGAGAGGTTTTTTTCGAGGAATATTTTCTGTAAAGCTCTCCTTGTGTACGATCCCCTCTTTTTCCCGCCTGACAGGACCATTTTTTGAAAATCCAGATTTTCTCCCCCCACCCCCCTTAATCAAGACCTTTCTTTTTCAGGCTCTCCGAAAAAAACTGCTTTGTTTTATTTTCTCCTCTTGTCTTCGGCCCCCAAAAAAAAGTTCCTTCTTTTTCTCTATTCTCCTCTACGGGAAGGAAGTAGCCCTTTATCACATTGTGATGAAAGGATCCTCCCATGCAATTAGTGCGGTCTGACGTAATCATTAGGTACACCCCTTCTTTTCCCGTTAAGAGTTTATTTGTTGATGACTTTTCTTCCTTCTTTCCCCCCATATCCCGGACATTGATCTCTTTCCCTTCTTCCCCTGTCTTTTTTCAGATTCCTCCCCCCCCCCACCCCGGTTTCACATCCTCTAGCAAGTTGCCATTCCAGCAGGGGACAGTCTTTCCGGGGGATTTTCCCCCCCTCCCCCCGTGTCAGGAGACGGACCAGATCCCCTTTTTTTTTCCTTCCCCCCCAGGACACGGACAATGGGGAAAAACCTTTTCTCTTTTTTGCGAAAGCCCCAAATCTTCTTCCTTTTCTTTTTTCCCTCGCGTGATTCACTACTTCCCGGGACCCCCCTTTTCGGCGACGGAAACGTTTTTCCGTTCTGGGCGATGGCCGCCTCCCCCCTGGGAAGGACTTTCCAGGAGATCTTTTCCCCCCGGAAAAGACTGTTTTTCAGAAAAGATTCCCACCAAGTTACACATTCTTCTTTTTTTCCTCCGCTTTTTCGGTAGGAGGGAACCTCTTCCCCTCCCTCTTTTCGTTCTTCTTTTTTTTCTTTTTATGGCGACGTGATTGACTTCTCCCCCCCCTTCCCCGTACCCTCCCTCTTTTCTCAAGTGTGGGAAATAGGTTGGAAGAACCAGCACCCTTTTTCTTCTAAAAAACGATCTCCCCTCTTTTCGTTTTCCACCAGGTTCTTTTTTTTTCTTCCCCCCCCGCTGACCAGGTCCCCCCCCCCAAAAAGATCTTTTTTCTTTTTTCTCCCGGGGACCCCCCCTTCTTCCCCCTTCGCGACCTTTAAAATAATAATCAACGATCCCTTTCCCCCCCTCCCAGAGTTGGTCTCTCTTTTCAGTTCTACGTCCAACAGACCCCCCCCCTTGTCCACGACTTCTTCCCCCTCTCTATTTCCTCCCTTCTTCGCCCGTCCCCCCTTATCGATATTACAAAAAAAATCCCTTGAGTTGGTTTTCTTCTTTCCCCCCCCTATATCCCCTAAAAGCACTTTCCCCCCCCCCCAGGGACCCCGCGACTCTTATTTATTCTCTTTACTCCCCTTCCCCGTTCCTACCCCTCTTCTTCCCCCCCCCGAAGAAGACCCTTCAACAGGGAGTTCTTTTTTTTTTCTCCCTACCGAGACATTTTTCTTTGGAAATTCCCTCCCCTGCAAGTTCCCACACGTTCCACATCTCCTATGATGAATCCTCTCCTACGAAGAACCTTTTTTTTTCCCTTTTCCCCCTTTCAGCCGATCTGTGGTTATTCAGGCCCCCCCCCCCTTCCGAAAATCACCCCCCCCCCCCCCCCCGCGCATTTTCTTCCCCTCGCCCCAGAAGGTTTCTCCCTTTCTGCCCCGGATCTCTCTTAGGCCTCTCCCCCCCCCCCCCCCCCCGGAACGCGAGTGGAGAAGGACCCCAGGGAAATCCCCCCCCCCCCGAGGAACAGGACGGTTCTGTCCCTCCAACTTTGGGAAGAACAGGAACCCCCAATAATATAACCCCCCTCCTTTTTTCTTCTTCTACCACAGTACGGATTTATGTTATTTTTTCCCCCAGTTTTATTAATGCTGTTTTTTTTTATGAGTTGATAATTAGGACGGATCCCCTTTACCTATTCTTCACAAGGGGGTGCGGGGCCCTTTTTCCAGGACGGGATTCCTACTAGATGGAATAATTAATGTTTTCACGCTCAATTAAAACTACCTTTTCTTCTTCCTTTTTCGTGAGGAATTCCTTTCCCCTCTTTTTCTTGGTCTCCCACTTGGGTTGGCCCTTTCCAAGGTTGGTAAAAATTTTTTCCCCAGTCCCCTTCTTTCCTCCCCCTTTTCTGATCCGTGCGGTTGTCCCCTCCCTCATCAAGAACTTACGAAAACCAATATGAGGCTTTCCCCTCCGCAAGAGCCGTGTCCCCCCTTTTTTCCCCATCAGAACCCCCTTCTTTTTTTTCACCCCACAGAAGATTTGAGCTTTTAGCGTGGGTGTTCCAACCCCTCCTTCTTTTTTCCGTTAGTCCCGTGGTTCTGTTGAGATTAAGTTTCCCCTTTGTTGAGCTTTTTTTTGTGCTTTTTCCCCCTCTCTTTGCTCCCATCTGCAGGATTAAGAACCCCCTTCCCCTCGATGCTTCGAGGATGGATGTTGCATTCTCCCTTTGGGTTGTTAGTAGAGATGCTCTTTTCCTATTATCTGCCCTTCTCTTTCCTAGTTCTGGTTAGGTAAGTCCCCCCCGAAGAACCCTTTTTCCTTCTTCCTCCCCCTCAGACTCCCCCCCCTGAGTTTCCCTTTTACTATAATGTGGGTCCCCCCCTTTCATTTGTCGCGGCCCCACTTTTCCCCCGCTGCCGAATAATCCCCCCCCGGACCCCCTTTTTCTTTCTCTGTTTCAGAAATGTCCGTGATTAAGTTAGAGGTCCCCCGACTCTCATTATTTCTTAGGACCTGCTGAAGAGGTGTTTCTGTATGAATGGCTCCTTCCCTTCAATCGGGGTCCAATTCCTTTCCCCCCATTTTCCCCTACCGGAGTCTCCCCGTCCCTTTCCCCTTTTTGGAAAGGCTTTCCTTTTTATCAAAAAAGGCCCCAAACCCCCCCCCCCCCCCTTTTTCCCCCAAGGATGTAAACGTTTTTTTTTTCCCCCTTTTGATCGATTCTCTCGGCTTTTTTCCCCTTTTTTTTTATACGGCAACCTTTGCTTACGTCTAAGATTGGTCGACAATTTTTCTCTGAGCGGAGGATCTCCCCCCCCTTCCATTGCCCCAAAACAGGATTCGCGCTTTCTTCTTTTTCTCAAAGAGATCAAATCCCGATAATTTTTCCCCCTTTTTACCTTCGAAAATTATTTTTTCTCCTTTTGTCCATCGGCACTGGCCCCCTTCCCCCTTACGCGGTTTCAAGGCCAAAAGGAAGGAACTTTTCTCCTTTAGAGAAACCCCTCTTGGCCCCCTTTTCGCAAATTAACTAACGTGGCGCAAAAATCGATCAAAGGAGGATTTTCCTCCCCTTTTCTTCCTTTCTTTCTTTCATCGCAGGCAGGAAATTTCCTCTCCTTTCTCTTCCTTTGCCAGCTTTCCTTTTCATGCTAATGAATAAGGTGGAGGGTACCCCCCCCACAGGACTAAATCTAGTGAAGTCGTCCCCCCCTTTTCTTTTTCCCCCTTTGCATTTGCGTATTGCCCTTTTCTTTCTCAAAGGAGCTCCACATGAAGAGAACCCCTTTGCCGCTAACAAACCCGCCCCTTCTCCCTTTGGCTCTTGTAGGAACCGCGTTTTTTTCCTCGTCCTCCGTTCCACAGGGCGCCTTCCAAACCGGGATTTTTTCCCCCTCCGCTTTGTCGATCTCTTTCTCCGCCGAAACAAAAAGATGGACACGCCTTCCCCCCCTCGAAGCAACAAGCCTCTCCCCCTAAGGCACACACCGTTCGCTTTTTAGTGAAGGTCCTTCTTCGGTAAAACTTTTCTTCTCTATTTTCGAGGTAAATTTCTAAAACCTGAGTTGTTTGGGACCAGGGCTTCCCCCTGCACCCCTTTTTCCCCCCTTCTCGGCTTCTCACGGCCAGCCTCTCCGGTAAGGGCGGTCCCCCCCCCCCCCTTCTTCTATTAAAACGATTTTTCTCCCCGTCAAAATTCGTTGTTCCGTCGGACATTCGTTTTTTCTCAAGTGCGGAGGTCCCCCCCTTGAGTAAGGCCTTCTTTCTCCCCCCAACAGTGACGAACTTCTTTTTTTCCCCCTTCCGACACAGAAGGAACCTTCTTCCCCCCAAAATCCTATTCTCTTTTTCCCCTTGGCGCTCACCAAAAGCCCGTATAATATTAAATCCTTATTCTTTTTCTTGAATTAGTTCTTGTATAAATCCATGGCATACATGCCCTTCCTTCTTCTGGAAACTCTTCCCCCTTCCCCCCCCGCTCAACTTCCAAGCCCCACTTTTTCCCCCCCCCTTTTTTCTTCTTCCAAGGGCACGGAAACCTTTCCCCCGGAATCTTTTTTCCTTAAAAGGCTGATGCGCCCCTTTCTTCCCTTTCCCCCCACCCAGCGATCTTTTTTTTTTTTTTTTTTTTCGAAGCCCTTTTTGCCGGGATCGATTAATCGACATCCTCCCTCCTTACCTCCGTTTTTCTCCCTTTTTCCTCTGATCGATCTGCCGACGGTTCTTTTTTTTTTCTTTCCCTTCTTTTTTGCCGCGGGACACCTTCCTGGGCATGGCATTTTGAAATACGATGGGGGGTTTTGTTTTTTTTTTTTTTCTCCCGGTGGTTTGGCGGTTCCGGCCTTTCCGGCTTTCCCCTCCCAATTTTCTTGTAAGTGAGCTGCTCTCTTCCCTTTTTTTTTTTTTCTTTCGGGCCAGGGTCTTCGCCCTGACGAATTCACTGTCTTCCCGCCTAAGGATTAAGAGTCTTTTTTTTTCTCTGTTTTTTTTCTCCTCCCCTTTTATTTCGAAGCAGAAGAAGTCTTTTCTCTTGTTGAGGCCTGTCCCTCTGCGACGCGTTCGTCAACCTTTTTTTTTTTTTTTTTTTTCTGACGGGCAGGCAGGAATTTCTTCCACTCTTTTCCTCCCCCCCCCCCCCGCACTGACCGGTCCTTTTTTTTCCCCCTTTCCCTTTGAGAATGTGGTTTTTGACCCCAAGGAGTTTATCAGCCCTTCCTTCTCTTTGCGTGAGGAAGCCGCTTCCCCCTTTTGGGGACCTTTCTGACTGTCCTTTTTTTTTCCTTTCAGAGGTTGTCCCCCCCCTCTTCCCGTCTAGAAGCACCGTTTTTTCCCCCTTGGGGACGACGGGTGACGATTTTCCCCCCTTTCCCCTTTTGTGGGGTTCCCTCGCCTACAGTTTTGAGCTTCGTCTTTTTTTCTTTTCCCTTCCTTTTTTTTTCGCGGACTTGATTTGGTGAAGATTCCGACCAGATATTACCTTTTCTTTTGGCGAAACCGTTTTCCCCTTTCCCCCTCTCCCGCTTTCTTACAGAGCATGTTTTTTTTTTTTGTTAGCTCCACCCCTGGGTTAGCGGTAGGTTGGGGAGATCATGGGCTTTTCTTCTTTTTTCCTGGGGGGCCGCTCAAAGGCCTTCCTCCTTCCCTTAAAGAGATTTTTTTTTTTTTCATAAACAGGAGCAGTTATGCAAGGTGGGATCTGGAAACGTCCCTTCCTTTCCTTCTTTTTTTTGCACGGGCTGATTTCGGAGGAGATGGCCCCCCCTTTTTTTTTCCTCCCCCCTTTCGCAATCCTCCCTTGCATTCTCTTTTTTTTTTCCGCAATTTCTTTCCTCCAGATGTTTTGTATAAAACCCCTTTTTTTTGGATTGGCCCCTTCTTTCCCCAGTGTGTACAGTGGCCCTGCCTTTTTTCCCCTTTCGGAAACAGGCTCACTCTGTCACTGTGGACGGCATTTTCTTTCTTTGAAAATGAAGGGCCCTTTCTTTTCCCCCCTCTCTCATCCTTGTTTGCTAGCCACCTGGCTTTTTTTTTCTTCTTTAAATCTAGGACTTCGACAAATCTGAGACGATAATTTTCCTTTTCTTCTCTTCTCCCACAGAGTACAGTCCCTTCCTCTTCCTTTTTTTCTTGATTCAAAACCCTTTTTCCCTCTTTTCCGGGACATCTTTCTTCCCGAATGGACGGTTGTTGTTGGGTCCCCTTTTTTTTTCTCTTCTTCTTCAAGTGTGTAGACTCCCTTTCTTCTCTTTGACCTGGGTAGGCTTACTCCTTTTTGACACGATTGTGCTGGTGGGAAGGAGCGTCCAGTCCCTTTTTTTTTGGGGCCGCTATAATGAGTCTTCCTTTTTTCTTTTTTCTTTCTCCCAGAAATTCTGACTTCCCCCCCCCTTCCGGTGTTTTTTTTGTTATTAGGGGAAGCACTCCTCCCCTCCCCCTTTCCACTTCCCTATCTTCTCCCTTCGCCGCCCCCCACCCCCGTCCCTCCCCCCTTCCCCTTCCTCACCCCTCCCTAACCCCCCCCCCCCTTTGTCCGCGCAAGGACACTTTTTTTCCCCAATGGATAGTCCAGTTGGCAAACTTCTCAGGTGAGTACTGAGGCTCACTTTTCCCGACTCTAAGACCCTCTCCCCCCTCCTTTCTTTCCGCTCGCATCGCTCCCCCTTTCAGCGTGCACAATTTCAAGATCAAAATCTTCCCTCTTTTTTCAGCTGCCACTCTCCCCGAATCGTCTCCCCCCCATCAAACAAAACTAGCCCTTCCCCCCCATGAAATTATCTTTTCCCCGGAGTGCTTGGGGTGAACCCCTTCTTCTCTTCTCTGGTTTTTCTTTTCTTTTTCCCTTGAGGCCTTGTTACCACGGCGCTTTCGTTTTTTTCTTTTTTTTCTTCCGGGTGTTAGTCAGTTTGCTGCGTTCTCTAGGCAACATGGGGCCCCCCTTTTTTTTTTGCGGGAGTCAAAGGCTTGGACCCCCCCTTCCCCCTTTTGCCCATTCAAACCACATTGAGTTCTTCCTTCCTTTCCTCGGAGGTGTACCTTCTATCTCACGGGGCCCGATGCGGAAGTTTTTTCTTTTCACGAAAACAGGAACTTTCCCCCTTCTCCTTTTTTCCCTTGTCCTTTCCGCCAAACCACGTGTTCTCTTTCCTGAATCCGGACCTGCGAAGAATAAAGAAAAGTCCCCTCCCCCCCCCCCCTCCCCCTAAATTTTAAGTAATGTTTTTTTTTCCTTTTTCCCCTTTCCCCCCCCTCGTCTTCCTGGGAGGACCTCTTTTCCCGTCCCTTCTTTTTTTTGCGGATTCCTTGGCCTTCAGGTCCATCGCTTCCGGTGATTCAGAACGTCCCCTTCCCCTCCTTTTCTTATCCGTTCAGCGGGGTTTTTTATTTGCGTTCCCCCTTTTTTTCTTTCCCCAATAGGGAGGTCACACTTCCCTTTCTTTTGTCCATAATTCTCAGCCGGGTGTGGAAGGTCTTTTTTCCTCCCCTAATGGAATTCTCTTCTTTTCTCAACCGGGTTTAGGACCTCTTTGGGTAAATTTCCCCCCTCAGTCACGTGGTAGGGGTTTCTCCCCCCCTCTTTGCTTTTATTATCGTCAGAACACCCCCCCCCCCTTTCCTTTTTTTTTTGTTGAAGATTCCCTCTTTCGGTCGGATTTTCACTCATCGGATCAAAAACCGTTCTCCCTTTCCTGTTCTCCAATCACTTTTTTTTTTCCCCTCCCCCTTTTTGCCCTTGCGGTGTATTTTCCTTTTTTTCTACGTGAGAGGTTTAAAGGGCCTCTTTCTTTTGTACCGAACTTTTTTTTCTTTCCCTGTTTCCAACCAAGATAGGTACTCTTTTTTTCTTCTCCCTTACTTTTTTTGTCTGAAAAAAATCTTAAGGTTTACCCCCCCTCCCTCCCTACGTCCTTTTGATTTCTCCTGCCCTCCCTTTCTTCCCTTCTCTGCGCTAATCGAAATCGCTTCTTTCTTTTTCTTTTCCCTGACGGCATTCTCGACACAGCACAAACAGAAGGTGGGGACCCTTTTTTTTTTTCTGCGGTTGAGACATGCTTTTCTTCCCTCCCCCCACTGTTTTCTTTTTTTTTTTTCCCTGCAAACCGGCGGCCCCCCCCCGGCAACAACCTTCCGTTCGCGAAAAAATCCGTTTCTTTCCTTCCTGCTCTTCCTCTCATAGAAATCGTGTTCTCTCCTCCCTCCTTCCTCCTTTTTTTCATTGCCGAATTCTTCTGGGGTCGTCTTTTTTTTTTTTTTTGGTGGAAATCCCGGCCCTCTTACCAAAAACTGTCCAAGGATGGAAAATGAGAATTTTTCTTCTGACCGTGTTTGAGGATATGACCCTTCTTTTTCCTTCTCCTTCTTTCTCACTCCGTGATAGTTTCATCCGTTATCCCCCCTCGGTATCGGATTAGTTAGTCCGTACGAAGGAAGGGTCCTCTCTTCTTTTCCCCCCCCAGCACCAAAGGTGATAAATGGACCTAGTCTTTTTTTCTTACTCCTTTCCCTGTCCCCTTATGTTTGGGC
>Ga0179591_1243779_pt1 | contig 12189 bp, 17 predicted proteins | sample CZOMad2_1_08_16f_FD_182891 | JGI IMG/M metagenome (GOLD analysis project Ga0179591, IMG submission 182891) | Vadose zone soil fungal communities from Angelo Coast Range Reserve, California, USA - CZOMad2_1_08_16fungal (PacBio error correction) | ecosystem: Environmental > Terrestrial > Soil >... | reverse complement strand
CCTTCGGTGTTTCTGATCGGGGAGTCTCATTCCTTTTTATTCCCCACCCCCAGGCGGCCCAGGCCTGTGTTCTTGGAATCATGCGGTGGGTCCCCCCCCCCCCCCCCTTTTTTTATTCCTTGACCCCGCTCCCCTTTGTACCCATACCGTTCTTTGTGATCGGATTTTACCGTTGGGTCCCTGAGGTCTTTCCCTTTTTTGGCCCAGTTCGTCTTTCTTTTTCGGTCTTTGTAGAGTAGCCTTCCCCTCTTCCTTTACTATTGGGGGCTGAGTTTTTCCTTTTAGTAGTTACCCCCACCCCGGCGGCACGATTTTTTTTGGAAGCGGATGACTCTAACTCAGATGGTTTCCCCATCACGAGTTTGTTCCGCTAGAAAAGAACCTCTTTTTCCCCCCTTCCTGGGGCGCCCTTTAAGTTGAGGTGCCGATTTTTAGTGCCTCCCCCCCCCGTCTCTCTATGATTATCATTTCTTACTCCTTTCTCCGTCTGGAAGTTTCGTTTTTCCGTCCCCCGTACTGATACGTTTTTTTCTTGGCCTTTGGCATTCCGTAGTAGCATAATTTTTCTTTTAGGGGCTGTCTTGTCTTAGTAATGTGTCTTCTTATTTTGAAAAACTGTCCCCCCGACGTGCCCCCTTTCCACTTCCATCCTTTCGTTTTGGATCTTTTTCCTTATTCCACAAACCTTTTGTCCCTTCAATTTCCAATCTCCTCTATGTTATTCTAGCCGTTTTCCTCTTTCTTTTCTCTTAATCTTTTTTTTTTCCTTCCCTTCGGTCGAGATGGGGAGCTGGGGTCCCCCCTTTTTTTCTGTCTCTTTTTTTTATGCAATTCCTTTCTGGATAGTTTATTTTTCCCCTTGTTTTTTTCTGCCTTTGGATGTTCAAGTTCTTTTGAGGTTCCTCCTGGCCCCCCGATTCGTAGGGAACCTCCTTTTGGTTTTTCCTGAAGGTCTCCCCTTCTTTTACTTTCTTCACGCCCCTTTTTCGACTCTGGTTCTGTTTTTTGTGGGGACCTCCTTGGTCCGGAAATGGGAACTCTTCTTTGCTTTTTTGCGGGTGCCCGCCCTTTTGAAGGTTTTTTTTTGCGGTCTTGGCTCTTGGAGATCCCTTCGGTTTCCTCGACTCGGAGCTCGGCTAGTTTTCTCTTAAGTGCCCCGATTCCGTTCTTTTTCTGTGCTTGCGGTTTCGGCCACCGTTCGATGATTTCCTTTTTCATTCGGTTTTGGGTTTGGTTGTTCAGCCCGCCGTTTTTCTTTTTCTCCCAAACACTCTTTGGTTTTTTCACGTTTTTTCACCTTCGTTCTGGATTTCCACGCTGTCTCTCGATGTAACTTCTGGATTTCTGAACGTCTTTTCTCGTTGGGGAAGTCTCCTGCAGATTCTCGTTTTTCTTTCTCCCTCTTTGTGGACGAGTGTTTTTTTTTTTCCTGGAGAAGCTTTTTCTTTTCCATCGTCTTTGGGCTTATTCTTGTACTGGGACCTCTATTCTTGGTAAGGGCCAGCTGCTTATTCTCCCTTGCTTTATTTTTGGCTACCCCCCACTTTTTTCTAACGCCTTTTTTTTCGCTGTTCGTTAGGTAGGACTTTTGTTTTCATTCTGAAGATGATCCCCTCCTTTTTTCCCCTCTTCCCCTGTAGTTTTCCCTCCCCCGAACAATCCCGCCCCCCTTTCCTTCCTACGAATATTTTGACGTTTCTCACGGAAAGGCTCACTTCTTCACGATCGAACGCCTTTCTTCCCAGTGTGGGTGTTTGCTGTGATTTGGTGGTTCCCCCCCCTTTTTGTTCACATTGCACCCTGCTCCTGTCAGACCCACCATGGCTGCTTCTCTTCCCCCATGTTTTACTTTTACGCTTGGACTTTTGTTTTACTGGTATTCCTTTGAGCTTTTTTTCTGACCCTTTTCTGTTTTGGCGCTTGGGGCTGTTTATTTGCCCTTCGCTTTCTAGGGGGTTTTTGGTTTTATGTCTCAGTGTTCTCCTCATTCGTAGCTCTGGTCAAAAGTCTTCTCCCGATGGTACACCTTGTCCCCAAATTTTGGTGATTTTTTGGTTTTCTTTTCCCGGGACTTTTGTATTCTGCTCCAGGGAAGTTTCTGTGCTTGAGATGTGAGTTTTGAGTCCCTCACTGATTTGACGTTTTTTTGTTTTATTTTCTCCTGGCCGTCTGAAGTCTGTCCGTCTCCCTTTCCCTTTCCTCCTCGCTTCTTGTCTGGGGGTACCCCCCAGGATTCTCTCCAGTTTTCTTTCTGACGTTTCACTCTTTCACTGGTTTGGTCCCCCCTTTTTTCGTTATGCCTAGCCCTCATAGTGACTGTTGCCCCACCATTTGCCTCGTTCTTTTTTCTCCAGGTTTTCATTTACCCCCGCCCCGATTTCCATAGTTTACAAAAATTCCTCCTCTTGGGAACCCTTCCCTCGATGAACCGATCTTTTCCAAAGGGTTCACCCCCCCCCCGATACGACCCCGTTTTGCCCTCTTACAAGACTCGTGGTGACTCAACCCTCCCTCCTTCACCTTGATGAGACAGCTTCCCGAGTAACACCAGGGGGTACGACCCAACTTTCCAGTTTCGATGGCCCCCTACTTTGGTTTATGCCTGTTTGCCCATTTCTGATGATTGTCTTTCATGTTCTTCCTATTGCCTATCCTGATTCCATCTCTTCTACACGTCCCTTTTTTTTCCCTTGTTGTTGATTTGGCCTCTTTGAACCCCCCCGTCGCTGGGCTCTTTCCTTTTTGATTTCCCGACTAAATCTTCCCTCCCCTTTTATGTCTTCCTCGTTTTTTTTTCCCGCGCTTCCTTGTCCTGCCAACCAACTGGTTGTCTACAGACCCCATCCTTTCTTCAATAACAGCTCCCGTCCTGGACGTTCCTTCTTGTCCACCGACCCCTTGAACCTGGGCTTGCCCACTGTTACTCTTGCGCCCCCCCAACTTCTTCTGCGCGTCCTATTTTCCTTCTTGAGTCGCGGTCAAGGTCGGCCCTGAATTTTTGTTAAATTCCTTTCCCCCCCCCCCCCGGCATCTTTCCTTGTTTTCCCGTTCCCTTTTCTTCCTTGCCCCCCCTGTTCTCGCATTCCTGTGTCCGAAAGCCTTTGTAACCTTACCTTAGACTTGCTTCTTTGCTTATTTCCGTGGAGCGTAAGTCGTTTTCTTCCTCCATCCCTCCTACTCACTTTGATGTGGCCTTTGCCCATGGGGTAACTCCCTGCGTCTCTTTGTTCATGGGCAATATTCCATGACCAAAACCGTCCTCCCTTTTTTATTTGCCTGTTTAGACCCATCTTGTTTCCTTTTTTCTGCTTTCAGCAGTTTTTAATTGAAAACCGTGGAACGTCGGGTTGTGGTATCTTGTTTTTTCTCCATGTGTTTGAGTGTCACTGCCCCCATTTACATGAGTTTTTTATACTTACGTCAATCGTTTTTTTTAACCCCATAGTTCTTCCGGGCGTCTTTCTTCCGTCCTTGGGGTTTTTCCCCCTTCTCTTCCCATTGTTTTTGTTGAGCCCGCGCTTTTTTTCCCTAATCCCATTTGCGAGGGGTGAACTTCATGAAATATTCCGGAAGACCTCGCCAACTCCCCGACTCCAGGTGGCCTAAGTTTAACTCCCTTAAACCCCCCCCCCTTCTAGCCAAGCTCTGCCCCGTTTCTTGGGACGTCTTCCCACACCCTGCGCCTAGAGGGTCTGATGTGTTTCTACTTCTTCCACCGTTTTCCAGTTCTGGTTTGGTCTGGGTCCAGTGTGCAACCCCCCGTTTCAAGTGGCCCGCAACTTCCCTTTTTGGCCCGAATCCCGGGGCCTTGCACCAACGTAGTCAAAAGTAGTGCATTCTGGATTTCCTTCCACTTTAACCAACCCTAGCCCTCTTTCTTCTCCTGGAATACCCCCGCCCCCCTTCCTTAGTGTCTCCCCGCAAAATGGGCCCTTACATCCCCTTCAAAAGTATTTGGGGCCCTTGCTCCCGACGTACCACCGGTTTTTCGTCCATCTGGAAGTCTTTTGGTTCCCATTTTTCGCCCTTCCGGTGTGTTCCTATAGATAGAGGAGGTCGCTCTATTTTTTTTGTCTAGGGCCTATTCCACCAGGTGAGCCCCTTGTGTCCTGAAAATGGTAAAATTACTTATGGCCATTGACCCTTTTTTAGGGGGGGCCGTCGGTTTTTTTTTTTCCTTTGTTGGGTTTTGAACACGTTTTTTAGCAGCTTGGTCCCCCTTTTGGCATTTTTCTGGTTGCGTCAAAGATGACCACCGCTTCTTCAACCCCTGGAAGTTATTTTTTCCGAGATCTTTTTCAGGCACATTTTTAACTAACCTTTGCGTATACCGCTATTATCGATGGGCCCCCCCCTGAACATTTTTTTCTAACCGCGATTCTCATTGTGCTGATCTTAGTTCCCCCTCTTCCTTACACAAAGATAGTCAGCCAGGCGCCTGGGCCCGGATTTTGGAGATTTTTTTCCGATTTTTCTTTTACATCCGCCTGGGCATTTTTTCTTCCCCGTAAGTTCTGATCTTAATTGTTTACTGGTTATGTCAAGTCACCCCCAGAGGGCTAGTCCGGGCGCTGGTTTTTTTAGCTTTTGGAGTTTGGTTGCCCTTTTTGCCCCCCCGGGCTCTGGAAGTTTTTTGAAAACTTCGTCCGGTGGCCTGAAGTTTTTCCACAGGTTTTCGTTCGGAAGGTTTTTTCCCCCCTTCTTTGAATTGATGGAACTGCGAGCTCTTGAGGGGGTTCAAGTCCTCCTTCGAGGGATTTGCACCTTTGCGTAACAATCTGACCCCAGCACTGTGTGTCGTTTTAGCTCGGTCCCCGATTAACCCTTTCTCCGCCGACTTGTCAAACCTGTGCTGGTGAGTCCTGGCAACTCTTCCATGCTTTTTTTTTTTCCCCCAAAAGGTGTCCCCCCCCCCCACAGATTCCCCTGCGTCTTAGAAAGGTTGGTATTGTTTGCCGCTCGAAACGGAGTTTTGGTCGAGTTAGACCCCCCCTTTCCTCACTTTTTTTTTACGTCCTGTGTAGCTTTGCCAATCCACCCGAAAACGGTCCCCCCATTTGAGAGCCTCACCCAGTTTCCCCCGTGAAGATGCTCCCCCCCTCACCCCTGTTCCTTTGAACCTGTCGTCCCTGTACCCGGAGGCTTGTCTACATTTAGTTAGGTTTTTCCCATTTCCCCCCCTCTTCTGTGAGTGGCCCCAAAATTCTGGCCCTCCCCCCCCCGCCGCCAGGATTGTACACCAAGACCCCAGTTTTCATGCCGAACCGGTCCATTTTTTAAGGCCTGGCAGCTACCCCCAATGATTTTTTGTCCTCCCCCCCTCCCCCTTCTTTTTGGCTCTGCAAATCCCCGTATTTTTCTTCGTAGAACTGCCTTCCCACCCTATCTTTGCTTTTTTTTTTCCAACCAATAAACTTCACGGCCCCCTGCTCCTCTACTCCCTTTTTGATCTTGTGGCCGTTCCTTCCTGGGTCGCCCGGTGCTTTTCGCCGCATCTTCGTGAATGTGTCCCGTTGTATTTGGCTTGGTGAGGGGTTTTTCTTTTCGGTCACTCTTTCGCTTGGTTGAAGCCCGGCAGCCACAATATGTGACACTTTTCTTCCCAGTTATAGTCTGCGTGCCTCCCCCTGTTGCACCAAACCACGAGTTTGGTGAGTGAATCGACCTTCCCCCCTCAACGTTAGGGGAACCTTCCCCCCCCCCCGATAATTGAATACCCGATCCTTCCCAGAGCCTCAAGTCTTTTTTACTACGTAGCTCAGAATCAGGGTCATCGACTTCAGAACATCACCCCCCCCTCCCCCCGGTCAACCTGTGACCGCAAACACCCTTGAAGAGAAGTCCGGATTTATTCCTGAAGACCCCACGAGCCCCAATTTTCGACAAAGAGGAAGGCATTTAACTTCCCCGGTCAAATCTTGGCTCCCCCTGTGCTTCCCCTGAACAGGGCCCCCAAAGCTTTTGCTGATTTTGTTCTTTCCACCTGAGTTTTCCCCCACACCTTTCAACTGTCGCCGTACTCCTAGACACGTTGGTTGCTCCTCCAAGAACGTATCGCCCGGAGCGGGCCTCTATTCTCCTGTTTTCTCGTCTCCTTCCCTCGGCCTACCAGTTTTATCTCCAGCCCGCTGCTTCCCACCCATCACGTTGCCCTTCCCCCCACATGCCTCTCGGGGCACCCCTCCCCCGACTTCGCTTTTCCGCCCAGTTACCCGGACATTCGCCACACGGGGATTCGCCTTTACCTTCCCCCTTCCTTCCTTTGTGAGACATTACGAAGATTCCCCGACTCCACCCCTGTTCCTTTCCCCTGAACCTTTTTATGACTCCCCCCTTTTCCCTTCCTCCCCCCTTTTTCAACCTTGACCATAACCCGCATCCTGGCTTGCCCCATTAACCGCAGAAATTTCTTCCTTCTTAAACTTCGCCCCGTATTTCTCATATGTACCCTCCCCCTGTTCCGACCCGACCAGAACCATTCCTTCTAGCATTTTACATAATCCCCAGTGTTTTATACCCAAAATTCCCCATGACGAATTTTTTTCTCTTTACATGGCTGGCCTCCGGTGGTGCCACGTTCTGAATTAACCCTATCCTTACCCCCTTATTTTTTTTTTTTCCCCCCTCAATGCCCACTACCGCCATTTTTGCCCGTCCAGCCAGTTACTAGGAATAGTTATGGCTACTACTGACCTGTTTGCCTTCCCCCATGCCCACATCCATCCCCCAATGTTCTATGTGCGCAAACACAGCCCTGACCCACCCTTTCCCCCTGAGTTGGTTGGTGGACACTCCTTCCTCCCTGGTGATTAGTGATCCCGGCTGACAAGTCAACCTTCTGCGTTACGAGGCGAAACTCCCTGGAAGTCCAATTCGTCGTTTCTTTGTCCCAGCGGTCTTGTTTCTTAACACCCCTCCATTGTGAGCGGTGCAAAAACCTCGCTTTGATATACTTTCTTACCTTCTTTCCGCCCCTGTGGTGTTTTCTCTTTTTTTTCCCGGAACGCAACTCCGACTTCAAAATCTTTTCATCTCCCGCCCCTTTCAGTCATTTCGAAGTGAGACCCCCCCTCTGCAGTCCCCCTGAACTTTTTTCACTTATTGAGCTTGGCGCCGGCCCTACCCTTATCCTTTTCTCCCAACTTTGATACTTTTTCCCCCGCTCTCACGCCGTGAGGTAAACTGGCTTTTACACGAGCTTGGTGCCCTCCTTCATTCCTCCCCGTTGCCCTAATTCTTAACCTCCTCCCCGGCCCGCCTGTTTTCCAAAAACCTTTAAGCAATTTCCTCCGAGTGCCTCTGGTCGCCGACGACTGGATTTACCGTCCCCCTGCCACCGGGGCTCCCCCGACTCAGGAATTCCCCAATGTTCCCCTCTTCCTTTACCATGTCCCCCCCCCCCCAACTTTGCCCATGCGTATAAGGCTCGCCTACCTCCCCTACACCGTTTTGTTGTTGTAAAGTTTCTCCTTCTACCGCGTGGTTGGGAAACCTTTTCTTGTTTTTTGAGTATTCCGCGTTTTTCAAGTCAGTTTCTTCTTCTCCTTCCCTGGGTTTGAAGGTTCCTTCTCTCAGTTTCCGTCGGTTTTCTGTGCAGCCTTCCTCGGAAGTGTCTCACTAAGTTACCCCCACCTTTTCGTCCCCCTTTTCTTTTGGCGTAGGAGTATAGGTGGCCCCCCCCCTGTTTTTCTTCACCCAGGGTTCCCCCTCTCGTTTCCTTTTCACTCCCCCCCCCCCCCTTTGAGTGGAGGTGCTTAAGTTGTTTTTTTCCATAGGAATCGTCGGGTTTTTCTCCCACTCGTTTACGTAGGGTACCTCTTCCTCCCTCTTAGAAGTAGCACCCCCGTTTTCCGTCTCCCTTAGTTTCTTTCTCCCCCATTTTGTGACCCTGTTTTAGTTTTCCAGGGCCTTTTGCCAACTGAGTCGGGCTCCATGTACGTCACTCAATCTTTTTTCCCCCTCTCTTTTTTTTTTTTTAAGTTCTCCCCGACCTTGCCCTTCTTGTTTCCCAACAGTCGCCAGAGAATTTTTTCTCCTTCTTTTTCGTGTTCGCCGTATTTTTGGAGAATGGTGATGTTTTTTTCTCCGCCGGACCGGAGTTACCGTTCTGGGTCTTCTTCTCCCTTCGATCTTTGATTTGCTTTTCAGGTATTGTGTTTCTGCTTGGCCTTTCCTAGGTTCCTGCCCAGCGTCTCCCGATTCTCTCTTTTGTCCGTGTCGGTTCTTCTTTCATCGTGGTGTCTGTCCGGTATTGTATATTTTTGTCCAAAATTTGACCGGATATCCCCTCCCCTTGTAACTCTCATCTTCCCCCTGGAGTTGATTCTTTCTATTTCCTCAGAAACCCCCCATTTTTATTTTGAAGTTGAGTCCGACTTTCTCCCCCTTTTTTATTTATTCAGTTCTTCTTTATGGTCTCCAGTGAGCAATCTTTTCTCGTCTTCTCTTTTGCTGTGATTTGGTTAAAGACGCTTTAGGCAGCCCTTTTCGAGTGCCTCTTTATTTGTTCGTTTCTGGATCTTCTTTCAGCTTTTCCTTTGATTTCCCCCTCTGAGTTTTGCTCGGTCTCACCATTCGCAGGTCTGAATTGGAGTTCCATTTTCCCCCCCTTTTAATTCCGTTTAACTGGGACAGGCTTTCGTCGTCTATGCCCTGATTTTCTGTTGCTGTGGCCTTCCCCCCTGTCCTGGTTCCTTTTTTTGGTCTGCATGAGGCGAGTTAGGTTGAAACGGGGCGTCTTCACTCTTTGTTTCCGTTTCGGCGATCGGTGATTGTTCTTCAGGGCTAGCTTTTTGGACCGTTGCTCTCCTTGCTTTTACAGGGGGGGGGTGCCCTTTGACGTAATGGTTTACCTTTTTCCTGGCGGTGAGGGTCGGGTGTCCTGCCTCTTTTCAGGATTGCCGATCCCCCTTCCCCCCCTTGACTTTTATTTTCCCCCGGTTGGCAATGTATCGCTGTTACCCCGTCTCTTATTCCGCTCTTTGATTCTCTTCTATTAGGTCTTCGTTTGCTTTCTTGTAGCCTTCAGAGCTTGTCGAGATTTATATTCATGGTGGATTACTAGTTTCTTTTTCCTCTTGGGTTCCTTTTAGCTTTCCTCTTCCCTTGCGCCCGATTGATTTTCCCGTTACTGGTACAACTCGCCCCTTTGTTTAGCTGTTTTGACTGTGTTTCTTTTTCGGGTTGCGACGTGGCGGGGTTCTTTCTTAGTGGACACGTTTTTTGGGTCCCAATGGCCCCTTGATCCTTTTTTTTGCCTTTTAAGTTTTTATAGTTGGTCAGCCGCACTCTGTCTGTTTTTTTTCGAGTTACAATCCCGTGTGAAACCTCCCCTTAATCCTCCCCCATCTGTCCTTTTTCCCCTTCTGGGAAGTCTGTGCTGATCCTTTTTTTTTAGAGCTGGGATCAACCTTTCTCCCGCTAGCGGCCCCGTATCGGAGTCCGTGGAGTTTCTTTTGAAATGGGGTTGAGCTGTGTGTAAAAGCCTAGTTGGTTCATCATCCGTTTTTCATTTTCAGTTTTCGCTTTTGATTCGTCCCCTTGTGTCTTTTTCTCCGTTCACTTTGTTATCGCCATTTTTTGGGTCCCCTTTCACTTTACTTTTCGGTCGTGTCGCGTTCGTCTTTTTTCCTTTGTGTGAATCCCCTTGTTTTTTCTTGAGGCCTTACGTTGAGGGGGTGGTTTAACCATACGGAGTTTGTTGTGTCCTTTTTCTTATAACTGGTCCTACAGTCCTTCTTACCAGTGCACGGTTTCTTCCCCCCACACGTTGATGGGGAAAAAGGCCCATTTTTGCTGATTGTGAGCCGTGCTTTTCATGGGGTTCCTTTTTTTCGCTGTGTGAACCCCTTCCTTTCATTGGGCGTTTCCGATGTGAGTGTTCCTGTGTCTAATTATTCGGACGACTGTGATGTGGCTCCTTGCTCTTTAATTTGAGTTATCGCCTCCGGTGCTTTCCCCTCATGCGTTCCTCTTGTTGTGGTTTTTTTTCACCCCATCGCGGCGTTCCTTTAGATCTTCCACTTGCCCTCCCCCCCCCTCCCCCTCTGGTTGGTCCCATTTTTGCGCGAGCTGTGAGTTTTTGATCCGAATCGCGTCTGGTATTTCCCACCCAGGTTTGTGCTGGTGGGCTCAGCTTTTTTTCCTCGTCCCTTCTACCCTCCCCTTTTGACAGTAACATCCCCTGCATTCTGCATTCCCTTTTTCCAACTTTTTCCAATTTTTCCGCCCCCCCCCCCCCTTGTTGAAAACCCTTCCTTCCCCCGCTGCTCCGCTTTCCTATTTCCGGTGGGTAAAAGCCCTCCCCACCTCTCTCCACAAACCTGCCCCCCTGGCTTTTCTGTTCAATAAATAAGTTGTCCCCCCTAACCAGCCTTCTACCTTCAGTGGTAACCCTCCCCACCAGGGTATCACACTTCCCTTTTTCGGTCATGGTCCCCCACATAACCCCCTTTTGCTTTTTCCCTTCTCGGTTTCCCCTATTGGACTCCGAACCCCAAAAAGGTTTTTGCGTATTATGTTTTTATCCCTCTTTCCCCTTTCACCTCGTTCTCATGCTCTTTGAGCCATTTTCGCGTTAGATTTTTTTTGCTTTGTTTACTCCAGATCCTTCCGATCGGCTTTGACGTGATTTTTTTTCACTGCATTACCCCCCCGACCCTTGGGCTTGCCTCTTGAACTTTCTTAGTTTTTTATCTGACCCCGGCCTTGTCCCCCAACATGGTTCCAGACGTCAATTACTTTCCCTTACAACTTTCAACAACCCCACCTTAGACAGTAAGGACCTACCTCCGTTTGGATGGACTATCCCTGTCCTTCACGGTTTTTCTCACCTTTGTTACCAATTGTCTCGGACACCCCCCCCCCTACATTTTTTTTTGTCCTTGCCTATGCTATACCCCTCTCTAGGAGCGCGGTCCACCCATTGTTTTTCTCTCGTGGCCACCGGTCAATCCTGGCCCCCCCTACTTCCGTCCCCGGTGGTTTAATTTTTACCTTTTCGTGCCCCATGGGCATCTTTTTCTTTGCTTAGTCCCTGGTTTCCAGTTTCATTGTTCCCTTTTCTTTCCGCTTTCCCTTTTGCCGGTCCAGGGCCTTCCCGATTTCGCTCCGTTATTCTGTTTTCATCTTGGACAGTGTGGTACCTCTTTTTTTCCTCCAGCCACTTTCTTTGTGCTTTGTTCCAGGCCCTGCTTGGCCCAATACTTTTTTTCCCTTTCTTGGTGCCAGATTGCACTACTGTTTTCCCCTTGACACACCCCACATCTCTCGGTGGTGACTTTTTCCTCGGTTAATTACGGTAGACATTTCAGACCGTCCCTTTTTTATGCCCACTTTACTCCCTGTCACCCCTTCCCCCCCGGGTGAGCCCCCGAAGCTTCCCTTAGCTTTTTTTTTCTTCTTACCAGGGCACCAGTCTGGTCTGTTGGTACGGGTCTCTTCAAATCAGGTGACATTAGTTCTTTATCTTTAAGCTTATCTTTTTCTTTCCCTTGGCCTTTTCTTATTCTCTTTTCAATCATCCCTCCTTGATTGAGATGCGATCCCCCCCAATTACGAATCACACCTTCTGTGCTCGTCAATCCTCCCCCTTTGCAAGATTTGTAGATCCACAGTCAGCCCACCTAAACCTCTTCGTTACTAAAAGTTTTTTTCCTTCGTGGTTCCCCAAACTCAACAACCCCCTATTCGTCCTCCCGTTCTGAACACCTTTGTCCTGACCCATTCGCCGTCCATGGTTTCAACCTCTTCCCGACGACTCCCGCGATGGTTTTGTGTTCATTTTGTCAGTTTGTTCAGCTTGCAACATTATCAACCCTCCCATTTCCCAGTTTTCAGTCCCCCTGCGCAACTTCTCCCCCAAGTCTTGGATGTCGGCTATATCTTCTCTAAACCGCCACCGTCTCTATAAGGGGCCCTGGTGACCCCGGTACATTTACGTCCCGTACACACTGTTTTTCTTTACCAGTACCTCACAACTTCTTCCTGGAACGTAGTGTGCTTTTGCCTCCGTCGTTCCAAGGTGCCGCTTCTCCTTTTTTTGCCGGATTGTTGAACATTTGCCGGGGCGCCCCATGGGCCCGTTCCCACCTCTCTATCGCGTCTTCTTTCTGCTTTTTGTCTATGTATGTTAGGCCCTGCGTTGCCTATTTGGGTCACCCTTTGCTCCCCTGTTGCTCCCTTCGGAGA
>Ga0179591_1293662_pt1 | contig 12191 bp, 12 predicted proteins | sample CZOMad2_1_08_16f_FD_182891 | JGI IMG/M metagenome (GOLD analysis project Ga0179591, IMG submission 182891) | Vadose zone soil fungal communities from Angelo Coast Range Reserve, California, USA - CZOMad2_1_08_16fungal (PacBio error correction) | ecosystem: Environmental > Terrestrial > Soil >... | reverse complement strand
ACGGGTCGTCTTTCCTATACTACTTCTGCGCATTGCCGACGATGCCCTTCTGTTCCCACGCTTGGTGGAACTTGTGTTTCCCTCCCTCCGGCACAATCTCCGTTACAGAAAACCCTAGTTGAGCTGGGTCGGCTTTTTTGTTCTGGTCCCTCCCCCCCCTACTCCCTTCTTTTTTCGCCGTCGCGTACTCTTTTAAGGGGAATTCTAGGCTTTCTTGCCTTCCCCCCTCCTTTCAGGGGACCTCTTTTCTCCGAGCCCGCTTTCCAATAGAGATTCTTTCTTCCGTTCTGTCGCAGACGTGTTTTAAAATATCCTGTTCAGATCGCGATCACCATGGCCCCCCCACGGTCCCCCCACTTTGGAGATGGCTCTAGGAATCGGGATAGATTCGTGGATTTTGTTATCTTTCCCGAACCCCTCTCTTTCTTTTGAAGAATTCTTTATCCGTGCCTGGATGGATGTTTTCTTCACTTCCTACATCACTCTCCTTTTCCTGGACATATCCCTTTTATACCCGATACTCTAGGAGACAGCCACAGATCGATTTTATTTCTTTCTCCTGGCAGCTCTCCTAAGCGGTTTTTCCCAGAGGTCCGGTGTTTCTGTTCTTCTGGTTTTTTCTCCAGCTTGGCGCCCAGCGCAGACAAGATTTCTTCCCTTTTTCTTCTTCCGGGCCTTCTTTCCCTCCGTAGAAGTTTATTTGTTTTGCTCGAACTGTAGTTGATAGATCCTGTCGTCCCGCTTGCTTCACCTCCCCGCCCCTTCCTGGGGGGTCGGTGTGTCCTTTCTTTCTACGTTGGTCTGTTTCTTGACCCAGTGTCCGCCACCGCGTCACGCGCTTTTCCCTTCCTCTCGTTTCGTGAGCGCGTGTCCTTTCTTTTTATATCTTTTGCGAATTCCCGCGGTCTTTTCCATCTATACTTTTCTCTCCTTTGTTTTTTTCTTAGATGTTCCCTCCTTCTCTTTTAATATTTTTACGCAGACCGGAATACTATTTTTCGAGTCCGGCGTTACTTATTTTGGGCCTCGGTGGCTGACCTGGGCGCTCACCGCGGACTCATCTCTCCCATCCATTACCCTTCTTCCCCCCATCTAGAGCCCTTGATCTGACCTGGTGTCGTAGAGAAGGAGATCCCAACCTCTCTTTTTTTTTTTGTTGTCCCTTTGGCCAAGCACATCCGCGCGTTCGAGGTTTTTTCGCAGCCTCCTCCCCTACTTTTCTCTCGGCTTCGTTTTCGAACCCCTTCGCGCCCTCCTGAGACGCCGATGATGTGCCGTCTTTCTTTCGTTCATCCCTCCCCATTTTTTAGAGCAGACCAGAGATTTCTGTTTCCCTTTCCTCCTTGCCTATACGTTCCTGGTTCCTTATGTCACGCAGTTCGGTCGGAAGACGTTTCGTCCAACACGTGCTTGACGCTCTCTGGGCGAGAGGTGCGCTCCAGCATCAGTTCTGTTGCACCCGCTCCACCTTTTCCCTTTGCCTCATAGATAGATAGGAAGAAGTACAATTATGATGTTGGTTGCTTTTTGGCCCAAGGGTCTTCATTTGTGTACTGGCGATTTCCCCCTCCTTCGCGGTTGGAGCTCATCACGGCTTCCCTCCTCTTGCCTCCGCTCCCTTCCCCCTGCTTGGGTCCTTCTCATCTGGTTCCGTCTCCTGGTGCAAGATATAGAACCACGACTCACCCCGTTCGCTTTTATGGATCTTTTTGTTCCCGACGGAGGGATGTCCTGGGACGTCAAGATAGGCTGTCTCTCACATTTTGGTGTAGATTCACGTATCCTTCCAGCAGGGCTTTCCCCTCGCGCTTTGACGGTGGTCCAGTCGCTCTTTTTGGAGGATTAGCCTCAACCAATCTTTAACCTCTTTACAAGCGACCCATCCTCATTTCGACCAGTGTTTTCCTCCCACTGTTTACCTTTCTCCGGCCGCGAAGACCTGCGGCTCTCTTCCTCCGCACCCTTTTTTTTCCCGACTCCTGTAGATCTCCCTCTGGGACACCCTACCTTCCGCCGTCCATTGCTCTTTCCATCGATCCCCTTCACCAACGTTTACTTAGGAAACATGTCTTATTCTATTTATGCCGGGCATTGAGGGACTTTTCCGCTTCCTTCTTCGTCCCCTCTGACAGGATTTTTTCCCACTGAATTTCACCTCCTTCTTTGGCCGCTCACTTTCCCCCCAATAGCCCCTCCTGTCAAGAAGGGTCTAATTCCTTTCCTTCCCTGCGGAGTGAGACCTTCTAGCTGATTCCCCCAGTTCCCATTTTTCGATTTCGCGTCCCTTATGGCCGGTAGAATATCAGTTTGCCTGCGAGTCGAGAGTCGCGTAAGTTTTCTTAAGGGTCGTCCCTCTCCGCTTTTCGTCCTGGGGTCTTCTTCTTAGTGCTACCAGGTGACTGACTCCCTGATCCCCTTGCTTTTCATTTTTTAGTCCCCGCCTCCGAAGGGCTGGCCACGTTCAAATCCTTGCTCCTTTCCCCCTTGTTTTTATCTCCCCTCGAAGCCTTTTTTGTATGAAGTTGGCCCAGTCCTCGTTCGATTTAATGCGCGTCAGGGTTTTCTTTTTACCCATTGAACTTGACGGCTTTTATTATTCGGCTTTTCGTTGACTCAATAGTTAGATGTGTCTTCCCCCCTTTGTTCGTTTTCCTAATTTCCCTCGAGCCGAACCAGCGTCCGTAAGATAATTCCCCCTCTCTTCCTTACTGCTCCTAGCCTGGTCTAATTCCTTGCCGTTTTGCACGTACAGTGAAGTCTGCGTGGGTTATCGGCGGCCCCGCCCCCCCTTCAACCTGAAAGTGCAGTTTTGCGTTATTCCTGAGAGCCATTTTTTACCGGTGCCGCTGCGGTCCCTTTCCAGCTCCTTTCTTGTGAGAGTAGTCCTTAGAGATTTTTTTCGCCTAGTTCCGTCACCGTCAACCGCAGGATTCACTTAGCTGTCCCCGAATCCCGCCACCGTGCTCCTGATTTTCTTCATTATGGTCTGCCTCTGTATGAGCGCGTTCCACAGGTCGTCCGTGAGCGCGCTGATTACCTGTGGTCTCGATCGTTCCTCCTTGACCTTTGCCCGGGTTCCCATTCCCCTTTTTTTGGCTTCTCTTTCGATGAGATCGTCAGTGTTAATAGTTCCCTCGCCTGTCCCCAGTGTAAGCCACTTTTAAGTCCTGTTGCTACGTTCGTTTCCGCATCTGCCGGGCTTTTGTGCGCCCCCCCCGTTCTCTCAGACCTGGGGCGCGTTCCTTCAGCATTCTGCGATGGCAAGAAGTCTTTTCGCCTTCTCTATGTTTTCCCCCCACTGCACCGTGCCTCTCTCCAGAGGAATTTTTTTCTTTTCCGCCGTGAGGGTTACCGGCCCTTTGGGCTGTCCCCTTCTCGGTGTTCCGCCGATTTGCCGCTCACGCCCATCCTGCCTTTGCCACGTCTCTTCTGGAACGCGAATGAGCGCCTGGTAGCGCGCCCGACCCGCGTCTTCTTGCTGTCGAACCATCGTCCCCTTGGCTTCCCCTCTGACCCTGTTGCTGCAAAGATTCTCCTTGGGTCGCAGTGATTTTTCTAAACGATCGCCGTCGAGTTAGCTCGGGCTTGCCGACTCCGACCGTTTTTTTTCATCGCTCCTTCCTATTTTGGGCGCTTACCGCGTTCTGGCCGAAATGCGCCCCTCTCCTTTTTCTTGAGAAAGTCTGAGCCTTCCGGAAGATGTTCATGCCTTTCTAAGGATAATGGGAGGTAAAGCCTTCCGTCGCTCTTGCTCACCCTTTGTGGGCCTTTTCACTCCTTACCCCCCTTGTCTTCCTTTCCTCAAGGTTTCAGTGAATCTTCATTGTTCGTATACCAACCCCGGTGAGGGTCCTCGTCCCCCCGCAGATTCGCGCGATACCGTCCAGACGTTTCCCTAACTCCTCGTCCCTCTTTAAAGCTCGGAGATTAAGCCAAACTCCCCCCCCCCCCCCCCCCCCCCCCCCCTCCCCCCCCCCTCCCCCCCCCCCCCCCCCCCCCCCCCCCCCCCCCTTCCCCCCCTCCCCCCCCCCCCACCCCCCCCCACACCCCCCCCCCCCCCCCCCCCCCCCCCCCCCCCCCCCCCCCCCCCACCCGCCTCGACTTTTCGCGGACTTGCCATCTCCTTTTTTTCTCCTATGTTGTTTGATCTCTCTTTTCTTCTTTCCGTTTTTCTCCCCTAGAAGGGGTAGCGCTTTCCCGCTTCGCTCTCGTTGACCCTTTTTCTCGCTACGTTGTGTTCCCTTCTCGCCTGTCCATGACGCGGGGGTGCACTAGGGCCGTTTTGTGTTCCGTTTCTCCCCCGCTTTTTCGAGTCGCAATGGGTGTGGCCTGAAGACCTGTTTTGTCGATTTTTGCCCCCCCCACGCGTTCTTGCGGGGAAGGTCGGTTCGTTCCTGGAACGTCCTCTCTTTCCGTCATCTTTTTCACCTGCCATTTTTTTGTAGGACTGTATCTCCTTGCTATGCCATGCGCTCGAGTCGCCTCTGCGTTTCGCTTTCAAGGGAATTTCACGCTTTACTTCTTCCTTTCTCCCTCTTCTCTTTCCGTGTAGAGTCTGCCCCGTTTTTAAGTGGCGCCTGGTTTGGTCTGCTTGCTGTTTCGCGACTTATCACCGTTCGTTCCGAACATTTTGATGTTCATGGGGCAACGGCTTTTTCGCCTGCATCCTTTTTCTTTGGATCTGTTGGTTTGAGGGGAAATACTCCAATTTTTCCTTGCGCTCCTCTTCCAGTGACACTCGCTCTTTTCTTTTCGTCCGTTATCCCGGCGTTCCGTTGTCTCGGCCCTTCTTCGAGCGAGTTCCTGCGCTTCGGAGCGCCGGCTGCCCTGTTCCCTTTTGCACATCGCGTCGTCTGATGGACCCACTCTCGGAACTGTACTTCTGTCTGGCTTCCTTTGCCGTTTTTCCAAACTCTGCCGGTCGTTTGCGGTGCTTTGGACGCTTTTTATGTTGGTGAAGATCGGACTTTTTCAGGTTTTATCATGTGCTCCTTTTCGTCTCTGCGTCTGGTCGACGGTGCTCAGACAGGTTTTTCTGGCCTCCCGGTACTAAAGTGTATGTCCTTCTCCCTCCCGGCGTCCGCTCAGTCCTGACAACTCTTTCCAGCTTTCTGACCGTGGATTGGTTCACGGCGCTGGTTTGCGCTATTCCGTCCCCCAGTTCTCAACGACGTTCTGAGCCCGATTCCTTGACCGTTTGGTGCCCCCCGAACCCGCTTTTACGACGCGACAAGAATCCCTCCCTCCGTTGGTTAATCTTTTTTTCCTGCGCGTGGTCCCTTTTCTTTCGACGGTCTTGATATGGAGCGTTCAGGTATACTCCCCCCTCTTTTTCAAGCCCGCTCGGGAAAGTGGACTTCGCGTCCAGGCCCGGTTCTGGCTCCTCGCTTGAATCACTAAGCGCTTTGTTATTTTTTTTGAGTTCGGCGCAAGCTCCCCGACGGTGTGGACGAGGCCCGCAATTGGCCCCCCTCACCCTGGCTCTCTCCTTGCACTCTCCCCTTTTTGTCCTGAGCTCCAAGCGTTTTCTTATGAGGGCCCCTTTTTTCTTGACCATGGCGCTTCACTCCCGAAGGCTCGATTTCTCGTCCTCCCCCCCCGGTCCCCCTTCCTTCCTACATGCGACCTTGCCGGTTTTTTTTGACCATTACCCCGGCACGCGCGCTGTTATCCTTTTCCTGCCGGCGTTTGTCCAGCCCCCTTCGGGCGTTCTAGTCCACACCCTTTGATTCGTCGGTTCCTTTTCAAGGTCTCTCTTGGAGCCTCTGAGGCCTTCGACAGTTTGATCTTTCAGTCGTTTTTCAATGTCCTCCACTCCTCTTATCGCCATAATCATGATCTCCTGCCCTTCGGTTTTTCCCTCATTCGGTACGCTTGGCTCGGAGGATATCCTCTACGGGGCTCCCCGTCTGACGGGGGCGGTTCCTTTTTTTCCCAAGCAGCTTATGAAGCTTTGCTTGCTTCGTTTTGGCTGGCAGATTGCGGGTACGTTTGCTGTTCCCGTTTCGTATCCGGCTGGACCTTTTCTTGTATTCCGCCTTGGACCCGCACATGGCGCTTGGTCTCCATCCTCTCTCCCAGTCGACTCCCCTTGCTTCATCCAGGCGGACAAGCGAATCTCACTGTTGTCTACTCTCTGGTGCACAGCTCGATGGGAAACCGAGTTCCTTTTCCCTGAGTTTTTCCACGGGGGGAAGTTCAGTCCCGACGTCCATCTTCCCCCCTTCCGGTTTCTGTTCCTTCCCTAGGTGCGGGCGCCCGCCCTGGTGCCCTCTTTTTGAGTTACGGCCTCGATTGCGGATGTTTCTTTGGACAAGGTCTCACACGGACTTTTTTATCTGATCTGTTTATTTTTGACCGAAGTGGGATACCCCAGCTGGGAACTTTCCGTTTTCCCCTTCAAAGACGCAGTAATTCGGCCAGCCCCCTGTCGTCGTTCTTTTTCTCCTATATTCGGAGTCCCCTTATTCCACGACTCCTTTCGCGCCAGCAGATTGTCCGACAAGTACTTTTTGGTTTTTACTTCTCTGGTTCGGTCGCTATTCTCTCACCCGCTCCCCTCCGTGACCCTCGTTTTTCCCGCGCCAAGGTTTCTTGTCCGCTGTTTCCGTTTTTGAATCGTTGAGGCTTCAAACCCTCCGTATTCCTCTCTGGCCCCCTTCACCTCTTTCCTTCGGCACAAACCTTCGGTTCTTGTTCTCGCACGTAACTTTGAGTTGATAGTGGTTTTTTTTAGGTCGGATTACCCAACGTCGTTTATGCTGTTCCTCCTCGCCCTCGCTACGTCAGATCTTGGTTGAATGTTCCACCTTCAGAGTCTTGTCCGGGCCAGGCCCCATTAACCTTTTCGATCTGAGTCGATTTAGAACACCAGGCCCGAGCAATTTGCTTTCCCCCCTTTCTCCCCGATTCTTTCTGCCGCGCTCTTAGTTGGACTTTTTCTCCGCTTGGGCTGGCCTCCCTCTGCCGCGCCGCGTCCGCCCTGAATGCGTGCGGCGGCTTCTTCTCTCGACCTCTTCTTTCTTTTGTCTTGGGCCTAATGGAGCGGTCTGGTAGAAGCTCTCTGATCGGGTACACCGCCGATCCTGAATCGACTATCTTTTTTTTTTTCTTTGTGATGTTGTGAAGGTTCCTTGCGTTTCTCCTTCCAGATGTTGCCATCGAACTAATCTCGGTACCGCGCGGCCTCAGTTGGACTGCGAGTCCAGTTGCTTCTCTGTGACCAGACTTTCCGCCGAGCGGCCCCCCACATTCTTTCTTTTCTCTCTCTGTTTTAGAGATCTTTTGGGCAAGTTCCTCTGGTAATTCTGGTATTACCGTATCCTTTTCCTACCGTCTACTTTCAAGCGAGGCGTGCTTTCTTTTGATTTTCCTCGTGTCGTTGACATCTGGCGACCTCCACGAGCAAAACTTCCCCCCCCTTTCCTTTCCCCTTAACGACTCCTACCAGACGGTTTGAGGACGGTGGTCCCGTGCGTTTAGTCTCCTAAGAACGACGTTCCTTCTCCACCTCTCTCCTGCGTTCGAGGCAGCCTCGACTTCATCAGCAAAAGTTTATTCTGGAGTCGGATCTGTCGAAAACCCTTACGAGGAAAACTCTTCGCTTGCCCGTCCGCGTGAGTCATCGCTCCTTTTGTATGCAGATCAAATCTCGGTGGCTTTCTCATTCTCCTTTTAAGAGGTTGCTTTACAGAAGATGTCTCGCGAAGTGGACTTTTACCTAAGGAGCTTCCTTAGAGCTTGGGCGAGATTTCTTACTCCCTCTGCTCTGTCTTTTGATCTCAAAAAATAGGCTTATAATATATCCAGGATCGAGAACAATGACACTGTTTTTTCTTTAATGCCTTTTGTCATGTTTGTTTCCCTCTTTGTGTTTAACAGTCTCTTTCCGCCCATCCTAAGAAGAGCGCTCCATTGTTTTCTTTCTCCTAACTTCTTCCTTTTTGAGGGTCATGCCGAACTCCTTTCCAGTTTTCGCGTTTTTCGGATTGAGGTGCGAGTATTGTTTTTTGGTCCCTTGCCTCGAAGGGACAGGTCTGTCATTTGTCTATATTTTCTTTCCGTTCTGCTGTCCTCCGTTTTTAAGTTCCTTTCTTTTCTTGTTTCTGTCAAGAGATCTCTCTTATTATCCCCTCTTCTTTCTCTAATCACTTACTGTTCCCCTTTTTTCCGAGCCCCGCAGCGTTTTTCGACCCAAATCTCGCCTCAGAGTTTACCGTTTCTTCTTCCCGCTGCACGTCGGGTCTCTGACTCCCGAACTTCCGGTTTCCGATCTATCTAAAGTATCTTACCTAGGCTATCTCTATTTGCTGTCCCTTCACTCCCATCTCTCTCAACACCAGATCTGTTGATTTGACACCCATTCTCCGATGTTCATCTCCTTTTGATCCCTTTCCCTCTTTGAGCCTTTCCCTGTCTTTCACCGCCTAGCAATGGTCGGTCCATTGATCGCTCAGGTTTCTCTCACCGAGACGTCCCCATGCGAGATTTGCCCGCCTTTCTTCCCCCGTTTCCGATTACCTGGAGCTGCTCTAATTATCTCTTCACCGTCCCTTGCAAAGTCTGCTCTTTAGAGGCACCGTTTTTAACCCTCCCTTTTTCGCTCCTTGAGATCAAGCGTCATTGGCGCACCTTCTGGTTTCCCCCTCCTGTGATTCCCTTGGCTTCTCCGCTTTTAAGTGGTTTTTTGCGACTCCCTCCCCCTTTTTCGTGCAGGCTGTTCTTTTTTCCGAGCCTTGAAGGAGTCAACGTCAAGTCACCCCTTTCACGGTGCTTGTTTTCAAGAGATCGTTTGCCTCCTTGTTCTGGCTCTTCTTCCCTTCAGTTTTCTCATACCCTCTTTTCCGGTACCTGTTTCGGCCAACTTTTGTAGAATTTTTTGGGCGGATCCGGCCGCGTATGGCTTTCATGACTTCTCCTGAAGTGCAGTTTTGTCTCTCATGCTTCGTCCCTACGCCGTCCTTCGAAAACGCGGAGGAAGCTCCTTCGACAGAGCACCCACCTTCCCCCGATGAGTGTGTATTCTTCACATTTCCGTGTCTGAGAGTAAAGTCTTGCGGGACTGGGTTCTGATGCCTGGAACCCGCAAACATTCCCACCTGCCCTCGACTGCGATCGATCGCCAGAGGGCAGTTGACGAGCTCCTCTACCCTCGTGTTGGACGAGATAGTTGTCCGTGACCTGTACATCTCTTCCCCGCCTTAACCTACTGCATTCCTAGCGCTGTAACAATCGCCACCTCTTAGTGGTTTTCGTGCTAGTGCCTCCCCCTTGGTAACCACACTTTTTCGCCGTCCCCTGTCGAGCCGGTTCCTTTTTCGAGTATCTGACCACCAAGCCCGGTTCAATTCACTCTCCGTTTTGTGACCTTTTCCCCCCTGCACTTTACGGCAGTCGAATTTCTTAATCTCCCCCTCCCCCCTCTCTCCCTGAACTTTCGGAACCTATGCTACCCGCTAATCTCATTTCGCCCGTCTTTCCTTTTCCGGCTCCTCGGTCTTTCTTCCCAGTTCATTTCCAGCTTTGGCCGTCCTCGCTTCGCTCTGACTTGGGCCCCACTGCCATCATGCTGTCAGCCCCGGAGACTCTTGCCGCGTGCTACTTATTGTCCCGTCCCCGCCCTCCTCTTTTGCTGTCCTTTAGAGTTCTCGAGGTCGGCACGTGCCACAGTCCCTTCCCTCGCCGTCGCCACGGCCATTGACAGTTCCCTCCGACTGATGATGAGGGTATCGGATCGCCTCTTGGATTGATTTCCTTCTCCAAAAGATACAAGCGCCCCTTGTTCTAATTCGCACCGAGACTTGATCTTGCGCCTTCAGTCGTTTCTTTTTTCCTTTTTTTTTTTGTTTTTTCTTTTTTCCTTTTTTTATTCGACTTTTTTGTAGCGTGGCGCCCCCGTTCTTCCGTCCCTCATTGTCTTTTCGGCGATCGTCCGAGAGTGCGTTGCATCTTATTATCCCCTCCTCTGTTCTTTCCTGGTAGATAGTGCGCTCTCTGAGTGATCGTTTCCTGATTCCGCTGTCCATCGGTTCCGTCTCTCATTCCTCTGGCTGTCTCCCTCCTTCCCAAGCTTAGAGCGCAAAAAGCGTGTTGCGCAGCATCGTCCACCAATGTCGCCTTGCACCTCTTCTTGGCTGCAGTTCATTCGATCCCCCTGCCCCCCCGCCATTCTTCCCGTGCACCAAGATTCCTTGATAGGCTGATCACAGCCCCAGCGCGCGACCATGACACGTTGTCACGGGATAATCTCGGCGCCCCCCTCGACATGTACGCTTACCCAGATATATATTTTCTTTTCTCCTCCTTTTTGTTGGTCCTCTAGCTCGCCACGGTCTTTTTTTTTACATTTGTCGCCAGAGCCGCTCTTCTCCCGAGTTTCACAGGTTTTTAGGGCGCGTGGCGTGGGTTTTCTTGAGCTCATGACGCTTTTGGATTTTCACCGTCCGGTTCTTGTGTGGGGTGAAGTTTTCCGCTCGCTACTTCTGCCCTCCTTTCGTTTCCGTGGACGAACGTTTTGGCGTCTTTCCCCCACTCTTTCCTTTGGTTAGGTTCCTTCTGTTCCTGGCGTTTGCCCGCCTCTCTCGATGGCCATTGCTTCCCCCCGGCTCCATGTTTCCCGGCAGGTCCTTTTCCTATATCTCTAGGATATGATTCCAGGGAACGCATTGGGCATCGAGAATCGTGATCTGCTAGAGGTTTTTCGTATCGAGCCCCTTTCCGTGCGACTGAAGGCTCGTATCGGTTTCGGCGCGCTTTTTCCACTTCCCCAATCCCGTTCGGGCGGTCATTTTTGCAACGGCTCGGTAGCTGTTCAGCTGGGTCTTCCGAATCTGGTTTATCTTTTCCCTACCTACATACCTTCTCCTTCTATGGGTCCCTTAAAATTTCCCCTGCTCCTTCTCTTGCAGGAGTAGGCGTTCCCCGTTTTTTAGAAGGAGTCTCGTTGACTCTTCTCAGCCTTGTAGTAAGTTCCCCCATGCCACTTGTCTCTCTGGAACCCTCAAGTCTCTCACGGGACTACTTCCTTCTTTCGCAGTTGCGTCCCCATTTTTTGGACAATTCTTCGAGGCCTTCCAGGCCGCTTTCCCCATGCTGCTTTATGGATTTCTTATCCCGAGCCCCGGTCGGAGCGTTTTTCGCCCATTCCCAAGCGGCGCTGAGGGTGGGTACGCATCCAGGGTTCGTTCTTCGATGGCCGTTCCCGCTTTATCCATCCTACGGCGACTGCATGGGAACGATTCTAGCCCCTCCACGGAGAGTCTTCGGGATGGGCGGTGCGTATTTACTCTATCGCCGACGGTTACCGCTTGCTTCGAGAGGTTGACGTGTGGTTTTTTCCTAGGACTCTCCGAGAACCTCTTGCACCTGATCTCTCACAGGATCGTGGAACAGCGAAGTGGACCGTTTTTGCTTGCTTCTCTGTCTTTCTCTTTCCTCTAAGTCTAGACCCCTATCTCTCACTCGCCGACGGGGAAATTACCCCGTCCCCCGGACCTGTTCCCTTACTGTCTCTCGCCCCTCAGCGTCCTGTACGGGGTTCTGTCTGTCCCCGGTCGTCACATACGTTACCCCCCCTCAGGGCTGTACTTCCCTTCCCTGCAAATCATTCTTCCGAGCCATTTGCCGTTTGTTTTCTTGTCTCTATGTTTGCGGATCGATTTCCCGTCCGTGGACTTTCCTTCTCGCGGCAAAGAATTCATCTCCCCCACCTCTTCCGCGGCAACTCTTCTCCTCCCCCCCCGGTAACTGTGTGCCTGCCACCGCCAGGCACCTATTTCCGCCACGGCGTACCAGTTGTTTCTCCGCTTTCTCCTGACCCCTTCGGCTCCCTATATGTTTAATTCGGGGTCGTCTTGCCCACTTTCCTGGCATGCCCTCCTCCGGTTCTGGGGGCGAGTTTTTTTTTTCATTTTCGCCCCCTCCTTCTCATTCCTTCATCGGGCGGTCCGATCGCTCTCTTTGTTTTTTGACAGTTTTTCTCCCATCGCTGGACATGTACTCCTTTGCCTACCCCCACGCCGTTAACGGGCCGCTTCTTTGCCTCCCCTTTCAACATTAAAGTCCGCGAAACACCATGGACTTTGGGAAGTCACGCCTTGGGCCCCATCTCGCTGGTTATTTCCTCCTTGTTCCAGTGTGTTACTCTTAATGGGGAACCTGCACTGGCTGCTGGCCATCCCGTGTCTCCGTCG
>Ga0179591_1236092_pt1 | contig 12192 bp, 23 predicted proteins | sample CZOMad2_1_08_16f_FD_182891 | JGI IMG/M metagenome (GOLD analysis project Ga0179591, IMG submission 182891) | Vadose zone soil fungal communities from Angelo Coast Range Reserve, California, USA - CZOMad2_1_08_16fungal (PacBio error correction) | ecosystem: Environmental > Terrestrial > Soil >... | reverse complement strand
TTGAAAAGATGGTTTGCCGACTTTACTAATTTATTCGTCCCCCGTCTGCATCCCATTCATGTGTTCAAAAGGGAAGAGGCTTTTCTTCCCTCCGCAGTCCCTTCACGCCCCTTGGTTTCTGGGTCCGCCTTTTTTGCCTTTCATGATCTGCGTCAATGAGAGTCTGATAACAGTGATTGTGTTTCCCACTCTAACCCCCTCCCGATGGACCTCACTCACGTACCCCCCCCAGTCCCGTTTTGATTGGTCTAAGATCCTGAACCCAAGGGTCAAAGCTTACCTGAGCCGATAGGTCCCGACATTCGCGCTCAACCCTTCCCTCTTGCCCCTTTTTGGTCACGACCAACCTGAGACCCGATCGGCACCCACTTTTCAAATGCCAGCACCGGTTGATGGTCTCGGTCGCTTGGGCTCCCTCGCCGAAAGCCAGTACATCCCCGGTACCGTTTCCGTTGATCTTTGACCCAACGCGACAAAGGTCCCCGTCGTAGCAGTCACCTTGCGTTTGGCCTTGACCCGCTGTCTCAACCTGTCCGATACAGTAAAAAGGTACGGTCAGAAACCGGTGGCCCGTTTTCACCAGCCCGATTCCGTTTTTCTTCAGACCGTACAGATTCTCCCGTGTCTTTTTCCGTTATGGGCGTACGAGACGTGAACGATTCCTCCCCCTTCGGGGCGCAGAATTTTTTCAGTTTGGCGTTTTCATCATGTTTCTTTAGCCCATACTGTTTGTGGACAGTCGGTAACCTATTCCGCTGGTTGATTGTGTCGTCTTGTTTTTTCAAGGTTGTTGTGCTTTTTACTAAAAAAACTGTCTTCATGTTGTTCGCTCCTCCCCCTATGCTTTAGGATAGACAGCTCCAGGGTCCTCTTTACTGCGTTGCCGATCAGTGCACGCCGGGTCGATTTTAGATTTGCGGCCCCCCCCCCCCTTCCTTAAGGACCCTTCCCCTCCAAATCTTTGTTGAGGCTTTTAGCAGGCTGGGTTGTTTGCAAGGGCCGGACTGGTGGAATCTGGAACATGTGCGATTAGTTTTTGTGAAAAGTAAGGCAGAGCTCTCGTTTTTGAACCTCACACGTGGCACCAGGTTTTTTTTGAATGAAGGATAAGATAAACTAATCAACCACCTTTGTTACCGATACCTTTCCTTGCGGGTCCCTTGTTTCCGACTACTCCCTTTTTTCCCTTTCCTGACCCAGATTTTTTGTTTCATTTGTGACCGTCTGATTGGTTGTGGCGGTTCCGTCGATTTTGGTCCCTTTTTTCTTTGTCATCACCCCACGCGGATTCCTCCGACGAGTTGACCTTTCTTCTGACAATGCAGGTCATTACTTCGGCAGACTACGTTGATCGCTCCATTCCTGTGACCTTTGGGGGTTCCGTGGCCGGTCTGTTCCTTGCTTTTTTTTGTTCCTTTTCCTCAGTGAGTTACAAGAGGCACTCCGACCGATGCAGGGAAATGAGGATTATAAGGCCGCCAGGGTCTCTTCCGCTCGGGACGTCGTTTTTCCCGCGGGATCCTCCAGGAATGAGTCTACTCCTTCCATCATGTAGCCTGCACCTGTCCTTTTTCTTCAACATTCCGTCTTTATTCTTTCTAGCTTTCCTTCGTGCAAATGGAAAGTTTTCTACACGGTGCTGGCCACGTCGGCTGGCTCTGGGCTTTCTTCCTGACTTCGTTCATTACCCCCTTTTTTCCTTGACCCCTTTCCTCTTTACCCCTCCCGGCGTAACAACCTGGAATGCCCGGGTCCCCGGTTTTCCGTGAGGGACTTTCCCTTTGTTGCCGATGTTTTGCCTAAAAAGTGACCTGTGGGGAGGCGGACAGACTTTTCCGGGTGTTATCCTTTAGAGCTTCTCTCTTCGGTGACACGTATCGGGCACTGGCTGCGAGCGTTCTGCACTTCCTGGCCTTAGAGGCCCGTGCCCCTCCCAACTTTGTTTTGCCCTCCCGACCTGTTCCCACTTTTTTGGGACATCCTTTTCTGTGGCCCGGCTGCTCAGCCGAGTCCGGCCCTGTACACCCTGTAGGACCCTTCTCTCCCCCCTTTCTTTTTGAGCTTTTTTTCCACCCCCCGACCCGCTGTTTCCCTTGGCCACGCGGCCACTCAAGTTGCCTCCGAGGTTTTTTTTTGTTGGGTACAAGGACTATATTTGTCCTGTGGCGCTGGCTCTTCCCCCGCTTGCTTATGGCGTACCCAAATCTCCCCCCTCCAGATGGTCCCCCTTTTTTTGTTGCATGGGCCTTTCCTTTCTAGGCTTGATGATGGATCGTTTTTTACGGGTTTGAGTCTTTTTTTCTACACTCTCCTTCGTTGTCCCGTGGCGCGCTCCGGTTTTTTTCCTGGCCCTTTTTCTTGTTTAGTAACGTCCCGTCGTCTTGGGGAGTGGGTGTGACTAGATTGAGCTCCGTCGGTCCCTTCTTCTATTTTTTGACACTTTTTTTTTTGGTGCCCCTGTCAGTTATCCCCTCCGTGTGGAGCGTTCCTTGTGATCCGCTGGAGCACTTGATTTTTTTTTCCTCTGGTAGCAGGTAAATGGTCTAGAAGGTGAGAACCCGGATCCCCTCTCTTCTTTCTTCCCATCTGGCCGTTCTTCCCCATGCGCGACCCCCCGCGTGGCCCCCAAGGTGTTCCCCCCGGTTTTTATCAGTCCCCTTTCTTGTCATCAAGACCGTTTGTTGTTTTTGAGACATTTCTTTTCCTCTACTTGTCTTGTAGTCGGCCTTCGCTGCAGTTTTTCCCGGCCCCGCGGCACCTTACCTGAGGAGTCCAAATTGTCGCAGACAAGGGACTTGCTGAAAAACGGTTGTCCCCTTGAAGTTCTCAAAGAGGGTCGAGGAAATCACAAACTTCTCCCTTTCTCCCCTCCACTCCCTTCACAACTTTTCGTTTCATGGTGCCGGGTGCCCACCGCCCCCCCGACGACCTGTAACTCCTACGAACTGCCGTGCCCCTTGTCAGTGATCCAACTCTTCTCAACAACCCAAATCCTGTCCCTCCCGTTCTGATTGAAGTTTCTTGCTTTCGGTGCATACAGGCACAAAGTAGAGAGCCCCTCGTTTGACTTCCTGCTTTTTTCTAACAACGCCCCCAAAGCTGTCCCGCGGTAAACTTTGAAGTCCATAAGCATTAGGAAGTTAATTCGCCAATTACCGGACCCTCTTGCGGTGGACGTTTGGAGCTTTCCCAAGCCTTACGGCTTCGTCCCCCCCAGTCGCGGTAGCATCGCCTTTTTCCATTACCTTTAGTGTGATGGACTTGGCCTTCTGTCCCCCCGTGTATTCGTCCCGTTTTACCTTCCCCCTGCAGCGTGATTTACCTTTTCCGAGGGTTTCGCCTGTTTTTTTTTGAGGACCAGCTTTCACGGACACCGTCCAGCCACTCCCTGTGGGCCGGCGCTCTGCTTTTTGAAAAGAGTCATCGCCTGTCTGGTGAGGTCAGCACCCGCATGCGTGTACCTGTGTTTTCCAGCGTGTTACTCTCTCATCATGCATGAAAGGAACGTTTGGCCCCCCCCGTCCTGTAGGTCCCCTAAACTAGAAGGTTGAATGCCACACCCTACCCTGTGTGATTTAATCCCAACCTTCAGGGGTCGGATTGTTTTACTTTCCCCCCTCGGCTCCATGAACTTACTTATAAAGAGCCCGTTGCCTCTTGCCCGTTTTCGCCGGTTCCCCTTGGGAATGCTCTGGCTGGTTCCCCTAAATTTTCCAAAGCCTGGGTATGATCTCCAGCAGTTCGTCCCCTTCACCGATGCCCTCAGGCCGACTTTTTTTACATGTAGATCGAAAATGAATGGGATCCGGCCCTTCTCTGTCCTCGTTTCATCACTGGTTCCCCTCTGGTCTCCCCTGACAGGTCCCGCTCCCTATCTAGTAGTATTTTGGATATCAATCGATCACTTTTCGCGCTTGCTCCTCGAACCGGTCCTTCCTGATCCGCTTCCGGGTCCTCTTCGGTTGCCGTTCTTCTTAGTGTCATAGAAGCGCAGTTCATGACTTTTTTTTTCGCTCCCTCGTGCCCCTCCCTTGCCCCTCTTTCACCTCCTTCAGGAGTCGGTCCCTGACTTAGTACCGGAACGTGAATGTTCCTGGCCTCGTCCCTTCTCGCTGATGCTCCAAGATTGTTTTTGATTACCCGGCCCTGGCATCTTTTTTCTTTGTCGCAATCTACCAAGATTGGTGAGGACCGTCCCGTTTTGGCCGGCCTGTTAAAAGTGCGGGCGGCGGGCCTCAAGGCCAAGAACTCTCAGGTAGCGAGTGTTTTGACCTCTTACCATGTTTTTTGTAGAGTTTTTGATCTTTCCCGTTCTTCCCCCCGTGTGCCCTTTTTTTCCATCGCGCTGATGCGTCCTTACCATACATGTTACTGGATTCTAAAAGTGGTCCGTCCTTCCCCAGCAGTTCCCTCGGAATTTTCCTCTTCCCGCTAGACTAGCCTCAACCCCCGTGATTCCTTCTTTCTGTGGATTACATAGGACAATTGAAAGTTGGGGTGATCGAAACTTAACGACTTTTTTTTAAAATGTGTTTTTTGCTCCTCTCCTTTTTGGTCATGCTGCTAGCCTTCTCCTCTGTTGTTTGGCTCCCCCCCTATTATGATTTCCAAGAAAACCCCAGTTCCATTGTGCCCCTCGCCCGTGGACGTTACTCCCTGCTGAACGCCCTGGACCTTCTTCGCTCGCCTGCATTCCCCGGTCAGGATCTGGCAATGGCGCTTACAACTCGACGAAACTGATCAAGGCGCTTTTACTTTCTTCCTGCCCCGGGTCGCTCTTTCGTTCCCCCCGGCACCTGTTCTCTTTCCTTTTGCTGGTCTTCATTTAGAAATTCTTTAAGCCTTGCTCTTCGTTCCCATGGGACCTTAAGTTTTCCTGGGGAGATTTCTTTCTTAGAACTTTCCCCCCGTCTTGTACCCCCTTCCTTTTGCGGGTTGGCCATTACCTCCTTCCCCTGCCAAGACAGCCGTTGTTGAACTGAATGTCGATTTCTCGATGGTTTTCTTTTTCTTTCGGTTCATGCCGGGCCGGCGACCGTTGGTATAGGTTGTTGCGCTTCATTGGCTGGAAGATGAGTCCGTCGAGGATGAACTTGTTCTCGTGCTTCCTCACCTTTCTTTTTTTCCGTTCGTGCTTTCATCGGTCTTTGTCATCTCGGTCGGCCCCGCAAACAGTCCCTTCTGGCCTCTGAGATGCTCTTGCCAGGCGTCTTCGGTTACGGCCCTCTCAGGTGATCCTTGCCCTTTGAGGGCACGCGCCACCTCTGCCGGTTCCTTATTGGACGCGTTTCTTATAACTTAGGACCAGTTCGGCCTTGAAGCTTTTTCCTACTCCCCTTTTCTACTATTCCTTTTTTTTTTTGATCGAGTTGAACCTGCTGCGCCCTTTCCCCGGAAGTTTGCTGTTCTTCTTGATGCTTCACGCCAAGTGTTTTTAACCGTTTTTATGGGCTCGCCAGCTTTGCGGCCCAGGAGGGATTTGCCTCCGCCGTCCTTCTGGGGACCACATATGACCGGAATTCCAACGACCCCAATTCGTTGCTTCCCCCACCGATGATTCCCCACCTCCGTATCTTTCCGCACTCCCGGCACCCCTTCTGGTTCGTGTCCCCGATCAGCACAGGGTCCCCTCGCTCGATCTTTTCGTCCACTCCCCCCGTCGTTCGCAACCCTATACCTCTGGCAAGCGTCCTTGGCATACGGCCACCTCTCAAGAACTGACCCCCCTGCAGCGTCCCCCAGGTCCTGCCCCAGGCCCGGTGATGGTATCTTGTCTCGTTTAGTTGCATTTTCTCACCCTCCATTACCGAAGTTTATAAAAGATAGGTCAGGTTAGATAGCTTCCCCTTCCCCCCCGTCTTTTTTCCCTTTTATCCGCGCGAGCAGTCGTTCCCCCTCATTACTACTGGCCGTTTTGAATCCAACGTCCCTTTTAAAGCAGAACATTTTTGTTTGTGAAACATCTTTCCCCGGTTTCTGCCAACGTAACTACTCGTTTTTGTTTCATGTTCGGCAGTAGGTTGTTCTTTCCCAGTTACGCCAGACCGGCCGCAGCAGGCGTTTTCCTCCTTTGTTTTAAGGCTTTCACGCATGGCCGTAAGATGCATACCTGCGGAGTGGCCGTTTCGGGACTATTCTTGGCTTTTTTGTCGGGTTTCAGCAGGTAAAGTGCTTTTTTGATGCCCGCCCCACTTTTAGCCTTTAGCTCATGAAAGACCGGCGCGCGGACAGGACAGTTTCATCTTTTCCACTCCTTTCAGCGTGAGGCCATTGTCGCGCTGGTCGTCCCCCTACTTCCTGCACTCCATTTTGATTTTTCTCCCTTTTTTCATTCGAGGAAGTGCTTTTTCAGCTTTTTTCCACGGTTAGTCTCCTTTCTTTTTCAGTCCGGATCCCCCTTCTTCTTTGCCCACCCGGCACCAGGTGTTGGTGCTCTGTTTTAAAGATCAAAATCGTCCAACCTTTTTTACGACGCTTTCCCCTCGGCCCAGTGTTGCCTGTTGTGGCAAGCCCTCCTTCCGAACCGTGCTTCCCAATCCTTTTTGGACGGTTCTTCTTCAGTTTTAGTTCGTTCTGAACCGGGCTTCCTCACCAAAGTTTGTGTTCCCGCACGATTCCTCCTCTTGCCCTTAAGTCCCTCCCCCAGGACGCTTGTCTCCTCTTCGCGCCTCTCCCTTTTCCTCGGTCAGTTTGGCAGTGGAAGTTTTCATATAGGACCTGTTTTGCGCCTCTGCTTTTTGTCACCGCGCCCCTCTGCGCCCAGTCCTTGGATCAGGCCTCAGGGTTTCCGAGGGTTTTATTAGCCATCGTCTTCGAGGGGAGTCATCCAGGATGCTCCTCTGAGTCCTGGTAGCCTTCGGTACCCCTGTCCTTTGGATCCTCCATAGATGTCCACTGTTTGCTGATCTTTTTCGTCCCCCGTCGCAGGCTTTTCTAAATGTCTGGCCACGCGCTGCTTTTGTTGCTTTACGATGGCTCCCCCTTCGGCTATAATTCCACGCCCTCTCCCTTTGCCCCCTCCGTATCAGCACGGCGTGACAACCCTTGGACGGAATTCTGGACCGTTGTTTTTTTTTTTTTTTTTTTTTTTTTTTTTTTTTCCTGTGATCCGGCTGTTGGCAGTTTTGGCCCGAGGTCCATCCCTTTCCTCCCCCTTTTCCGTGGGGCGGATACCCTTTTTTCGTTTTTTTCCTGGGACCGCCTGCGTCTGGCTTTGCAACGATCCGGGAAAGGCGTTGGTGGAGCGTTTTTTTCCCCACTGCCCCGTACATTGACGATCGGATCTTACCTCACCTAGCAATCTTGTTCCAGTCTTTTTTCCCCCATTTGTGGCCGGGAAATCTGTGATTGACAACAGATGTACAGCTCTTAATCCTTCACCCCCTGTGGTCCCACTTCGCCGTGCTTCTTGATCGTTTCACTACAGCCCCCCGCTGATCCGGTGGCCCATCTCGGCCCCCAATTTCCCTGCGTCCTTTCCCATGCGATATACGTTTTTCCCCCTCTTATCCCTTATTTTCGGTGATGGCGCCCAAGAAAACGCAAGATGGTCTTGTGGTGATTTCTCGTCTTCCTCTTTTTGCTGGAGGTAGGGCCACGCTTCCTTGGTGCGTGGAGACCAAGCCTCAGAGTGTAAAGATTGCGAGCGCAAGTGTCCGGAAGTCCGGTGTGGGCAGCACCGTCCTCAGACACACTTTTTTTCCTTTGTGTTGTCCCTCGATTTGTGTCCCTTCCCCGTCGTGACGGGTTTTCGCGTGTTTGACACTTTCCCTTTCTTTTTCTTGCAGGCAGTTTAATCCCCTCGTGGAGAAGGGCGTAAGCTGGTGCCTGTTTTATGGTCCCCGTGATGTTTCTCCGTCAAGTTAAACTTTCTCGGCAATTCTTAAGGTTGGTCCCGTAATGGCCTTAGAAGGCGCGGTATGATCATTGCGCGAGGGAGACTCTCATTCCCAAAGTTGCTTTGCCGCACTTCTCTTCTTTTCTACTATCTGTGTTTTTTTGCGCTGATCGTCCCCTGTCACCTTTTTTTCGCGGTTAAGGGCAGCCACCCCCCGGCACAAGTTCTGGCACATGTAATGAGCGAGTCCAAAGGGTTCGTCCCCACTGTCTTCTAACAATTCCTGTCTTCGACCTTTTTTCTCTCATAACCCCCTTGACCTGATTTCTTCTCAAGAATCTCCCGAGGGGATGACCCTGTGGGCCGCCCCCGCCGACATTTTTCACACTCGAAGCCCTTGCCTACTGGTCGGCTTTCCCACCTCTCATGGACCGAACTCCCCTTTTCGAGGTATGTTGGGGTGCGGCCAGCCCCGGGTCCCGACGTCCCCCTTTTTTTGTCACTCTTCTGGTATCCCCCTTACTAGGTACCCCCTGTCTCATCCCCGGAGGGTCGCCATGCACCGGACATTTCTTTTTGTTATTATTTTCATATCAGTTCTTCTTCCTCGGGAACCTTCGTTATCTTCATGGCCAATCTGTCGTCGTGCCGAAGCATGTCATGCTCAGAGTTTTGGTCTTTAACCATCCTTCCCCCTTTCCTCAGTGGGAGATCATGAGAAAGGGGTCGGTATCTTTGCACATGAAACTTTTTTGCCCCCGGACCACGCACTTGCACTGCTTTGTAACAGCCTGTCGCGGTTGAGTCTCAGTATATGCTCGTCATTGTGTCAGTGACCAGCATCCCCCTTTTTTGTGACCCGAGCGGTTCTGTCGTCGGAGACCCCCCCCCTTACCCTTATTTCTGATCTCAACCTTCGTTGTCCCCTTACTTTGTCTTTTGACCCTCGGCAAGCAGGTTCTGACTACGCACTTTACCCTGCTTATTTTCGAAGGGCCTGGGCTGCTCTTGGGTCCTTGACCTCCTGTCCATCCACCTCAGTCGGCCCTCCCTGATGTCCCGGCTCGGAAGCCAGAAGGTCCAAGCCCCTGATTTTATCCCCTGGTACCTCTCCCTCTTTGGCTCTTACCCACTCCCTGTACCCGCTCATATCTTTTTTCTTTTTCTTCGGCTGAACGCCCTCAGCGAGCTGTGCATCTCCGGGTATTTTTTTTCCTTGGTTCTACTGTTTTTTCGTTGCTTGTATTTCATAGAAGTAGCCGACTCTGCCTCCTCGGTGGTATGTAGGTTAGTATAGGTGGTCCCCATATTTCCTTCTGTCTCTCGGCGCACGGAGTAGAAGAAGTTGGACTGAAGGGCACCTAAGGTCTTAGATGTCTTTGTGCCCTGACACACTTGAAGTGGCCCCTCCTTGTTCACCCTCCCTCCCACTCCCACCCCTTGACCCCCATACCCAGCCCTTTCCCACACCCCCCCTCACGTTCCCTCCACCCACCAACTCCCCCCGCACCCCCACTCCGCCCCCTTACTCCCTCCCACACCCTCCCCAGTGCCCAGTGCGCCACAATCGTCCCTTCTCGCTCTCCTCCCCTCACCTCCAACCACCCTCATCCACCACCCTCCCCCGCTTCGCCCCCGGCCTCAACGTATTTCCTCATAGTTCCACTCTCACTTCTCTGCCGTTTTCTCCCAATCCTTCACCCACCTCCCGCCCTCTCCCCCTTTCCTAGTTACGTCCGTCGCCATTGACCTGTGCATAACCGTTTGCCAACCCGCGCCACTTTCCTTCAACTGCAGCCAAACCCGGAACCCGTCGGCCCCCGCCTTCGCAGCTAGCCCCCCCATTACTGTTCCCCCTCTACCCCCCCCCCCGCCGCCTCCCCAATCTACCCTCCTTGCCGTTCCCCCCACCTCTCCCCCCTGTCCAATTCCCCCCCACACCTCCCCACTCTCCTCCGCTCCCCCCCCCCTCTAACCCGGCCCGCCCACCCTCCCGCCCCCCCCCACTCTCCTCTCGGCCTCTTTCCCTTTGACCCGTCCCCTCCATGCTTCGGGCCTACCCACCGACTCCTGTAACCCCTTTAGCTCACCCCCCAGGCCCCCCCACCTCACCCCCCCCCCCCCCTTCCCCCCCCCCTCCCCCACATTTCTTGAAAAACCCCCCCCCCCCCCCACCCATTCCCCCCCCCCCCCACTCCCCCCCCCTGGTACGTGACCCCCCCCACGCTCACCCCCCCCTCTCCGTATTCCCCACCTTCTATTACTTCCTCGACCTATCCCGCGACGACACCCTTGGCGGGCTCCCCCATCCCACCCCCCCCACCCCCTTCCCCCGCGACCCCGCTCCCCCCCGAGGAGGGCCCCATCCACCGCGCTTAACCCCCCCCCCTCCGACCCTCCCCCCCCACCCTCTTCTACCTCTACACCCCGCTTGACCCCCATCACCCCCCTCCCCCGCTCCCCCCCCTATTTCATGACCACTTCCTCCGCGCCACGCGAGCTAGTCCCGCCCGTTGCTACCTCCCCCCCCCCTGCCTGCCCAGCACCACACGGGACAGGCCGCACCCAACCCTTGTTCTACGACCTCTCTACACCTAACCCCCCCCCGGGGACATCCTCACCTGCGGCTTCACCCCACCTCCTCCCACCCCGCCACCCTCTCCGCATCCCATTGCGCAAGCTGTCCACATCAGCGCGCCCTCCCCAACTCCCATCCCCCCCTCCCTGCCCCCATCCACGCTCCGACCCTAAATCTCGTCCCCAATACTGAACACATCCCCCCCTTAACCAATCAAAATTACCATCTACCTCCCTAGGGACCTCACCCCACAGCCCCCCCGTTTTTGCTCTTCTCTGTCCCTGTAACCCTTCCCGGTGCCCTACCCCGTACCTCACCCATTCTCCACCTACCCCCCCTCGTTCCTACTCGGTCCAAGCAAACCCCACACCTTCGCACCCACCTCGCGCGCACCCCCTTACTCCTAGCGACGACCCCAAGCAGACGGTCCAAGCCGCCGATGTATAGTCCCCCCCCCCGACCCCTTCATGAACCTCATACCCCCTTGAACTTGCCTACCTAGCCGCGCCACCCCCCGTATCCGCGCCTTCCTAACTGCCTACACACGCAAGCCTTCCCCACCCCGCCTACAGACCCCTCTTATTAACCCGCCTAAACGCCCCTTGCCGCCGCCTCTCCTTCTTCTTATTTCCACCCCCTGATTCCTGAGATACGCCTTCCTCAATCACGTACTTTACGGCCCTCCCTTCTCGCCCGCGTACTCCGCACCTCTTACATAATTCACCCCACCTCTCCAGAACACCTATCATCACTTCCTTGTCACCCACCGCCAAAATCCCCCACCGCCCGGCCCACTCCCCCCCCATCCCCCTCCCTCGCCCCCCTCAGCCGCCACCCCCTGCACCCTCCCCACCCCTCTGTCGCCACCCCCACCCCCACCTACCACCACCTCACAACCCCCACAAGCCCAAGCCCCCGCGCCGCACCACCGTCCACGCCCCCCGTCCCCCACACCCGACCAGACCACACAACCACCAAACGCACTCCAGCCCCCCCCCTAACAAACAAACTCCCCCAAAAACCCCCACCCCCCCCCCCCCCCCCCCCCCCCCCCCCCCCCCCCCCCCCCCCCCCCCCCCCCCTCCCCCCCCACCCCCCCCCCCCCCCGCCCCCCCCCCCCCCCCCCAGCCCCCCCCCCCCGTTCGCTTCCTTTCTTGGTATCGGTCCAATTGTTACCATCACTCCTAAAATTTTCCACGGGATCTGGGAATTCTTCCTGCCCCCGGGTTCTCTGGTAACCCAACGGCCACTTTTACTAAGGGAAAATTTTTTTGGTATGGGTATCCGGTAGACATTTGGCCCGGCATGCTAGGGCGTTTAAAGGGACCATCCGGGGCATGTTTGTGCGCTTTGAGATGGTCCAATTGCTTTCTAGTGAGGTATTACTTTCTTGCCCATCTATTTCTTACACCTCAGAGGTTCTTCTGTGGGGAGTTGCTGTCGTGGATAGATTTGGTTAAGGAAAGCTTGCCGGGGTCTAGTTGTTTGCTAGCCGACGGTGTTGGATCATCTCCTTGACTGAGGCACCGGTGCTTTTCTTTCTAGTGTCGGGCAACTTCGTCGTTATGTGTTCCCCGGGTTTTCCTCGAGGGGGTGACCCCTCACATTTCGTGACCAGCGGTCTGGTGGCGCAGGCGGTCGTCGTGTATTAGGAACGCCTCCTTGGCCGTCGGGCCGTTCGGTCGTTTCCGAGCCCCCCGCGGCACGGGTGTTACAATGGTTTTTTGCAAGATTTTTGTTCTCCCGGCGTCCCAGGGAGTCGGCCCCTCAGCGGTTC
>Ga0179591_1345379_pt1 | contig 12193 bp, 13 predicted proteins | sample CZOMad2_1_08_16f_FD_182891 | JGI IMG/M metagenome (GOLD analysis project Ga0179591, IMG submission 182891) | Vadose zone soil fungal communities from Angelo Coast Range Reserve, California, USA - CZOMad2_1_08_16fungal (PacBio error correction) | ecosystem: Environmental > Terrestrial > Soil >... | reverse complement strand
CCTCCTCTTACTTTCCTTCTTCCATCTCAAAGATTGCTTTTCTTTTTCGCAATCATACAGAAACGTTGATATTTTTCTTTAACTCAGCTTACCATTTCTTCCTGTCATTGAGTTGTGCCCTTCTTTTACTCTCTTCTGATTTATTTCTGCTCCGTTTTCATCAAGACATCGAGAGATTCTCTTTTCCTCGGTATTACTGACTATTTTTTTTCCTTCTTCTTTTTTCCCTGTTTCCCCGCGGGCATCGTCCTCCCTTTTCGCCCCATCTGCGCAAGTCCTCACTCCTCCACAAGGTCCAGGCGATGAGACCGGTTCAGTCTACCTTCCCCTCCCAAAAGGTCGGTTTTTCCTTGATCTACCCCAGCAGAGGTCCGCCATCTTGCAACAGACCCTCCTTTTGCCGTCCCGCCACGCATTTCCTTTCAATTTCAGTCACTTGTTTTGAATCATCTCCCGAGAAAAACTTTTTTTCTTATCTTTCAAGTTCGTATGCTTTTTTTCCTCCAATGCATTCTATACTTTCATATTCCCAACACATATTTACCATGGCTCTCTGTATAAAAATCTCTGGCTTGGCCGGATTTCTATTCCTTCCTTGATCCACCACATAATAGAGGACCCCTCTACTCCTCTGAAAAACATCTCCATCCCTATCCCCTAATCTCTTTCTTTTTCTAGAACTGCATATTCCTCATCGCAGCTCCCCAACCGGACCCTCTCCTCTATCCCACATCCTTCCGATGTTTAGGTCGCTTGTACATCCTTGGTTATCTCCTATATCTCCACCCTCTTTTTCTATCGTTTCCGCTGCATTACAGTTCCTGGCATCGGTCCTTTCCACTCTCTCGGTGTGTTCCTAACTCGTCTAATTGTAATAAAAACTCTCTATCAGAGAACTCTTTCTTTATGTGCAACACCAACCCTAGTCACCCTCATTTATTTTCCCCAGGTCTGTTCGAACACTAGTGCTCACGATTACTCATCCTCTTATAACAATTAATCCCCTTCGACAGGTCCCCTGTCCCCACTTCACCCAAATCAAGTCAAATTAATCCCTAGAGGTCCCTACCCCGTGTCCTTGAACCCCTTCTGCCCACCCCTCTTTTTTCCTTTTTACGACAGAATGCTCACCATTCAAATTATACCATCGCCGGTTTTTGAGGGCCCGTCTCCTCTCTACGTTTTCTCATTAACTCCCACGACAGCCATTCCTCTTAATTAGGAGGAACCACTCAATCTCGCCAGAAAGTTCAAGGACCTTTCTACCGCCCTAATGTACCCCCCAGTTGGCAGCTTCCCTCTCGATACTGCCCCCGTCTGCCGGCTTTCTCGCTATTTCTTCCTATTTCAAACAAACTGGAACATCTTGACTTCTTTACCTTTTCCCAAATATTACTCTCCACGAATAGTTTCGTGCCTCCTTCTGATTTGGCTCTTCCTCTTTAATCTCCTCTTTTTTTACGAGATATCCCCCAAAATCTCTACAGACAAGTCACCCCTCCCTGAAATCATTGACTTTCTCACCTCATGTCCAAGGTCCCAAAATCCGGACACTCCCCCCCCACCCCCCCCCACAGTTTTACCTAGTCCTCCCCTCTCTAAAACGAATTTCATCGGGTATCACCATACCCTCTCGGTGGGGAAACGCATTTCTAAAAAGGTTTGTTTCAGTCGTCGATCTGCTGGTCCAAATTCCGCTGCCTGATCTTTTTCTTCCATTCGACTCCCCCCCACGTAAGCTTCCAGCACTGATAAGTGTTCATATTTTCCTGCCTTACCTTTTTTAGTAACCCTCTACTCCATACGGGAATTTTAACACCCTTTTCCGTTGAGCACTCTGATTGCGATCCTTTTGATTTTCAAATTCCTTTCCGATGTAATCTATTTTCTTCATTTAACTCCTCTCCTTTTCATGATCCCTCTCTTGAAGCTTTCCTTTCCCACTGGTGAATCCCTCTCCTTTTTTTTCTTATTCAAATCCTAAGTCATCTTCCTTGATGTCCACTTAGACCCTTACCCAGCATTGCTCATCAATCTTCTCCAGTCACTTACCCCCGCGAATGCTGAGAAGATTCCTCCCCCGCGCGTTTGTGCTGTCATTGAGATACCCTTTTCAGGAATATCAGTAAAAATATGGGATGTTCTTTTCTCTCCTGCTTGAATACTTTTTTCTCCACTCAGAGCGATGCTTCCCCTCTATTGCTCTAAGCCCTCTCTGTGATTCACTATCTTCTTCTTTGTTCCCCTCGTGGATGATATGGTCCATACGGTCGTTGCTCAAGGTCCCATCTAACTCCCTTTCCGCACAGTTTGCGACACTCCCACCAACACTTCCTCTGCTGCTTGGTCTTGCAAGCCTACCTCCTTCCTCACACCTTACATTCCTCACTGCCGTTGCTTTCCCCCAAAGTTATCTCTCTTCTCTAGTTATCTCTCTTCACCCTTTTTTAAATAATTCTTGAGGGCTCCGTGTCTCTAAAAAGTTTTCTTTTTAACTCTTTCCCTCCCCTTCCTCTTTTCTTCCTTGCCCTCCCGTACCCCCCCCCGTTTTTTTATAGTTTTCCCTTTACAAATTCCCCCTCCTCTCTTCTTGGCATTTCCTTTCTTCTTTTCTCTGTCAGCACTTCCTTTCCTTTTCCCCCGGTATGACGATTCCCATCCAACACATCCCCCCCTTTTCCCCCGTCCCCAGCCCCCCCCACAATTATAGATCTCCATGAATTCCGCCCGACACCCCAAGCTCCTCTCCGTCTCCCCTTTCCCTTCCCTTCTTTTTCCCCCCTAATCCGCCACCCCCTCTCCCTCATCTATCGAAGCCAATTTCCAGTTTACCTCCGATATCCTATCCCTCCCCACTTACAAAATTTCCTTTTCTTCTCACCCCTTCATATCCCCCCCCGCAGATAGTAGCTTGCATCCTGTGAACCTCCTGCTTTTATGAGCCCTCAAAACTGTGGTAGTTTACTCCCACTTGAGATCTCTTCTTACGACCCTTCTCCACTCTACAGCGGCCCTAAACAACACCCACCTAAGAAGAGTCATTCTAATTCTCTTTTTTCGTTTCGCCTTTCACTTGCTCCGCTAGCCGCCAAACTCTTTGAGTGATCAGGAACCCACCGCGAGCTGAACACCTTTTTTTAACTCCTACAAACCGTCTCCCACAAAGGAACTCCGCTACCGATTCGCTTACTCGCCTCCTACAACTGGGTAACCCTGTCGAAATTCTTATTCCTACTGCATGCTCCTGACCTTAAATTGCTGCGAAATTTTGAGAATTGTATGCGACACTACGAAACCACCGCCCCCCCCACGCTCCACCCCCCCACCACCTCCCCCACCTTCGGTCCGAAATATTTCCTCCCTCGGGTTGTTCCGAAGTGACGAGCGAGGAGGCTTTGGCCCCATCGACCCCCCCCCCACACCCCCCTCGGTCGCGCAGTCTTAACACTTGCGCGGAATTCTACTCCAGGCGACGCATAGAAAACCTCCCTTCTAAGAGCATTTTGAGATCGACCAAGGCTTTGTACCCGTTTCCTTCTTCGTTTAAGAATCTTATAGTCTTCCCTCGGTGTGTTTTGACTTGTTACCACATTTGTTGTCAGACTTTCGCGGTTTCTGGCCCCCCTACCTCTCCCTTGACCCTCCACGAAGCTTCCAAGAAAAAAGCCCTCAATACACAGCTTCGGTCCTGGCTTCGATGTACCATTCCACCGTCTTTTCATCCTCAACATTCTTACGTAAACTCCCCATGTTTCGTTCCCTATTCCTTAAATCTGGTTTTCCCTTCTCCATATAGATCATTCTTTTTTTAAGGCCCCCCGCATCTTTCCCCATAAAGTCCCGCCCACCTCTTTTATTTTCGTGGCTTTTCCGGATAATCTCTCCCTTCCGCCTCCGTTTCTTTCGAGGATTTTATTTCCTTTCAGAAATCCCTTTGAGGCTCCTTTCTTTTGTGTTTCCCTTACTCTTTATCCCTTTCGACTTCTTCGTCCATGATCAAACCTTTTTTGTCATGCGTTTTCATTCAAGGACGCACTCTAGCCCCTGCCATCCTAACTGACCCACCCCTTCCAGTATAGAATCTTTTCATCCCTTTTCCCTCCCTAAAACTTCTTTTCTTTGTAATCTGCTCCTATTCTCCCCCTCAGTTCCCATCTCCAACCTCAGTTTGTTGAGTACTTCTCCTCCCCGCCACTTTCCTCTAGTCAATGTGTGATCTCTCCCTCCGCTAAATCGATACCCAGCCCCTGTTCGACTCTCCTGGAAAATTCCTTATTTTTCCTTCTATGCCTTGTTATGACTAATGCTCTCTTCCTGCGCTTCCTGTTTGTTCTCTTGTCTCCCAATCTATGGAGTTGACTCTTTCCCTTAATTTACACCCAACCTTCACCCAGTACTCCCGTCGTTTCTCGTCCCCCCAAACTGATCTCTCCCCATTTCATTTCCTCTCCCATGGATGAGAGACGTCATCTCTTCTTCTTTCGAAAACTGTATTTCTCTCCTCCTCCTCCACCCTCCCGTCAGATTTTTCTTGATTCGTTTCCCTCTTTTAAATTTGGTTTTTCTCTCTACACGACCCATACTTTTATTAATCTAGAATTTCTTTTTTCCTTAATGTGTTCAAATCCGCCCTGATGACTTTCCTTCTTTCTCGCTAGTGGCCCAACATCTCTTCAATTAGTGCTTTTGAAATACGAACGTGTCTAACCCTACTGAACCTTTTCCTTTTTCTCCCTTTTGATGTACTCTCCTCCATTATCGAGCGTTCACTATGAGAACCCTTTTTTCTATATCACTTAGTCTAACTTCCTTTCAATTTCCGAAATTTCTATCTCAAAACTATGTCTCAACTCCAAGTGTCTTCACTAATGACACAACTGTATTATTCTCTTTGCACTCGAGGAAATTTTCTAACTCCCTTAATTTTCTTAAAATTAGTCCGTGTTGCTTAAATACCTCTTCGGTAAGTTCTTCATTTGTAATCTCCCAACCGACAAGTCCTCTTGGTTAATTAGTACCCAGAATTTGTACTCTAATGGTTGGCCCCTCTTTATACCTAAACACATCTTTTTTTTTCCTCCCTTATCCTTATAAGATTGAATTTACCTACACCTTTTCCTTCGGAGGGAGGTTCCTATTTTCAACCCCCCCTTGACGAAGCTTTCTTCTCTTTGCTTGCCAATAGGTAACTCACTTTAAAGTCATACCCCTTTTCTTCCTTCGTGTTGAGTCTCTCTTCGCTTGTTTATATTTTCCTTCCTAATTACGGTTTATTCTTCTCAAACGCCTCCCACATCTACTTCAAAGCCCCTTTTCGACTTCTTCCCAATTCAACCTGTCAATCAACAGTCCTGCGTTAGGGGTGTGCACCTTTCAACCATGCATCTACCAAAAAAGAAGGCATTCCTTCCTACCCCTTGAGAGGATCATTCTTCACCTAATGATTCTTCCAATCCGGTTCCTTCACCTTCTGCGTTTTTTCCTATGCTGTCCGATCATTCATCGTACTTCTTAGATATTCCAATGAAGAAGATACACTTCCTCCTCTTATAGGGACATCACCTTTCGCTATGTTAGAATTGCTATCTATTTTTCTTTTTCTCGTTCGGAAAAGATTACTCATACTGAAGTATTCAAGGACCCTTGTCTTCTCCACTAGGACTTCGATCTTTCTTACTTTTAAATTTCAGTTATTTAACGACGCCTTTTCCTCGAATACTATTTCCCTATATCACTCGAGTGAACGCCCTGTGCGACCCTTGAACATTTGTTAATCCCATTTATGGTTGTACTTTGCTTATTTACCATCACCCTGAAGTCCATCCGGTACTAGCTTTGTAGTGACAGTCGTTAAACCGAAACTATCAATCCTATTAAATGCTTTCCCACCCCCGGAATATTCTTCTTACACACACCTCTTTTTCTCTATATGAGATACCCTTTCTTACGGACAGTATCAATCCACACATGAATGTTTTCCTTTGTCTCTCGAGAGAAAAAGCGTTTAGCCCCGATCGCCGTCAGTCTTAAGACCCTTTGCGGAGCCCCTCTCCTGTCTTCGTATCTTATTTTTTTCCTATGCAGCCGTTGATATTTATATCTTTCTTTTTCGTCCACCCTCACAACGAAATTCCCCTGAAAGCTCCCCTCTTTGAGAAATTCACCCACCCTTTCCTCTCTCTGTGTCCAGGCTTGTCAGCGTTCACCCTGTCATTTCCTAAAGTACCTTCCCTCCCTGCCGGCGTCTAGGCCCAAATGGGTTTTTGTGATATTTTTATCAGAGTGATCCGTTATACCTACCCTTACTCGTTTTACTCTTTTCTCTTCGTATCCTTTATTGCCCCCCCTTTTGTATTTAATGTAGACAGCACCCCTTCGGAATTCCCCAATACAGAACAATTTATTTTCTTTTATTTACCCCCATAACCTCTTATTCCCTTTAGCTATTTTTTTTCTGTCCCCTCGTAAGTAACTTCCTTTCATTTCTTGAACCACCAGCCCCAAGTCCCGTCATTTGAAACTCCGCCTTCGCACTTCAGTCAGCCTCTCCCCCTTTATTACCTCTCCCACGATCTTGGAGATTCCAAGTTCTGATCCTTCCCGAGCAGCATATCCGCCGACGACACTACCTTCTTCACGCATTTGAACTCCGATGACCCCCCCCCTTCCCCTTGCCCACATATAACCATTGTCCCCTTTGCTGTACAATTCACTACTCCCACCTACTCAAGCTCTTTGATCTTGAACCTTACACTCCTAGTTACTCACCTGACCCACCTTTCTACGTTTTCACTCCCCCTTAGCGATCTCCTACCCTTCTCATTCACGCGCCCATTCCTGAAGAAACTCTATCTTTCTATTACAAGCATCTTTTTTTTTTCGGGCATTTTCGTTACCCTCCCCTTTCTCTAATTCAAGAATTCTTCTTTACGTCCCCAAACGATGACAAAAAATGTGGTCAAATTCCAACCCCTTCGAACACAAACGCTAAAGAAGATACCCCCTATGCTTCCCGACGCACAACGTCTGAAAAAGCGATACCCCAAATTCGATATACCTGGCGGGGGGCCGTCCGAGGCCAGCCCCTCTCTTAATGGCTCAGGTAGAGACTTAGCGACACTCATTGTAACCCAACATAAATATATATTCTCCTTCCTCTTTGTTGTTTGTATCTCTTCTTATTGGTTTACAATTCGGATGTTCATCCTAAAAATATCTCGCCCCCTTGAAGTAATCGTCGCAACTCCCTTTTCATCCTCCTTTATCGACCACTTTTTTGAAAGCTGACTGCTGCGAGTACGAATGTTCTCTTCTTTCGCTGTTTGATAATGTTTTTGTTCTTTGTACACCTTTTTCAACTCTTTTCGGTTCGCCATCTTTTAAGGAGCGACCCTTCTTTCACTAACGATAACCTCCCAAAAGATCAATCCTTGCTCTTCTTCTTTTCTTCTTCATCCTCTTTTAAAAGTATGTTCTATCTCATGTAGTAATCGTCTCCATTTTTTTTTCGTCCGTAATTTTTCGTCCTCCCTCTGCATACTCGTCTGATTTGTCTTACCCCCTTTCTCCGAGGCCGTCTTTTCTCTGGCGTCTCGTCATACATGCTTCCCTCTTTTTTACGTCGTGCCTTCTTCTTCCTTCTTTTCACTACTTGCCTCTTTGATGCTTCTGGTCTCTTTAATGCACTTTCAGAGTAAACCCTTACCTCGCCCTCCCGCGAGGCGGTGGTCATCTCTCTTTTGTAAGCCTGTCTCTCTCTCTCCCGTAGCCGTTTTTCCTTCCTTTCCCATTTTTTTCTCTTTTTCAGCCCTTTTCTCCCTCCGTTTATGCAGCAGCTCCCTTCCTCTCCCCCCCCCCATTCTATCAATTTAATGTTTTCCACCCCTTCCCTCCCCCTTCCAACCACTTCTTGTTCCTTTCTGCAATTTCCCCTGACGTTGCTTCTTCCCAAAATCTACCTAACCCGCCTTGCTACAGTTATTAGAAAGACAGTTTTTCAGCTGGCACATTTTTTAATATAATTACACCTCTTCACTCTCTCCCAAAGCCTTTTTCTCTATCTTTCCTGGACCGTTCTGCTAAATGAGTTATTCCTCCTTTTTTACTACTTCCATCTCGGCCATTCTCATTTTTTTTTTCGATTCTCCCCCCAGCTTTTCCTCCAGTGGATAGATGGTCTTACTTCCCTCCACATCCCCCTAATCTATTAAACCTCTCCTCGCCAACAATAGAGAATCCCGACCTCACCCTCTGTTCGCCATATTAAGATTGCCTCCTCTCTCTGCGTATCCCCCCTTCTTTCGATATCCACAGAAAAACATTCCTATGGTCTATCGCTTGCTGGTCCAGCCTTGTCATCTCCTATCAACCACAACTTCTCTTTTCTCTCTGTTCCTCATTCCGTGGCCGTTCTCCTCTCAACTTCTCTTTATTAATTATTCTCCCCTCGTCGTAAGGTTACTTTTCAACACCCTCCCTCTGCTTCTTTCTTTTTAACTCCCACCCAAACCTTTCTCACCACCTGTTCACCACTTGTCAGGGCTTTCCCCCCCTCTTGTCTTTCTTTCACCCTTTCTCTCTCGTTCAATCTATAACCATTTCCTCTATAGACATACCTTCAAATAACGAACCTTATACCTCCCCATTGCGGTTTCTCACTCAAATTCCCTACTTTGCTTAACCAACGGATTCTTCCGCGTGGAATACTATGAATGTGACCCCTCCAAATCTTCCCCATCGATGTGGCCCTCCAAGATTCTTCCCCTTTCTCGCTTCTATGCCCTCCCCCCCAATTCATCTGCATATAGCATCTCGTAAGCAATTTTCCCCTTACGGATTTACCCTCACTCCAACTTTTTTTGACCTCCCCTTACCCTTTTCCGAGCCTTGAACTCCCCCCTATTTTTCTCTATTCTATGTATATTTCAACACCCCTTAGCATTCTTTTTTTCTTTTTGAAATGCGTTTAATCTCACTACGTCTACCGGCCCTTTTTTCAAGATATGGGCCTTGTTTACTTCCTCCTTTTTCCTACACCTTTTTTTAGTGATCTATCCCCACAGCCATATAACTTCAAAAAACTCCCCCCACCCACATTTGTTTTGCCCTTCGATTCAAATTTAATTTCAAGGTTCCCACCCTCCCGTCCGTGCCTTTTTTTTTATCCCCTCCCTTCTCCTCCTCTAAACCGAACTTTCACTTTTTCTTTCCATAATCTTCTCTCCTTTCTCCCCCTCTTTGTTATTTTTCTAATCAGGGTCCTTTCCAATTGTCGTGATTTGGTAAGCTTAGTCCGTCCTCCGTAGGTGTCCACTTAATAAGTAACACTTCCTCATTAGTACTCCCCCCATCAATAGCGCCTTGGCCTAAGAGATTCCTAAATTTGTCTTCCCCCCGTCCCGTTGGAACATTTCACGACCCTTGTGGGCCCCCGAGTCTTCCCCTCTCTCATTTTAGTGATTGGGAAAGACTCCCGGAAGTCTCGAAAGGGGAGAAGATCCCCCATCCCGTTTCCCAGATAGTTCTTCTTTATCACCGACTTTCCGCATGCTCTCCCCCTTCACCACCCTTTTCCTCCACCGTTTTCTCCCGGTTTTGCTGGATAACGCAGTCCTTAAGACTCTATTGTTTCTTCCAAGACGACCTCTTTTTCACCCGCCTGCAATAATCATGCCCTATGCGTGCCCGTAACCCACTTCCTCTCCTCGCACCTTATTTTAACCATACTGCTTGATATGCTCATTTAACATGTTCCCTATCAAGAACACCAATGCTCAATTTTTTCGTTTTCTTCGTCCCTCCTACGTTTTGCAAGAATACCCGTAATTTCCTAATACATTTTTAATAAAGGTTTCCCGCTCTTCCTTTTTTCCTCTTGACTCCCTTCTCCTTGTCCCCATCTCCTGTCTTTCTCACTTCTTAACATGTCGAAAAGAAAGTCGACCCGACCACCCACCATGCCCCAGCTCTCGTTGAGTGTAGTCCTACACTTCATTCCTCAAACTTCCCTTCCGACCCTTTCCCGGCGATCTCTGCAAGTTCTTTGATAGATTGATTTAAATCTCTCAAAATGATCCTCTTAACGCCTTCTTGCTTAGACGGGTTCGCCCACTTTGGGTTATTTTCGATGTCTCACAGTGGTATACTCTGAACCTGAAAATTACAAGAACCCCTTTTTTATTATTGTCCCTTTTTAACCAAATTAACCGAAATCCCTCTGGCAGGGTACGGCAGATTCCTTCGCATATAAGGACAGGTCCTCCAACAGGCTGCGATTCAGCAAATGTTCCTAGAAGGCCCCTTCCGCCGATTAACGGTCTCCTCTATCTCCCGGAACCCCTCGAACGAGGCGCTCCTCAATTTATTTTCATGACCGCGCAGTCAATGTACACGACGCCCTCCCTTCTCCTCCTTTCCCTCCTCTTATACTGCCACGCACCCCTCTCCACAATTCCGATTCTGATTAATTCGACTAATCAAAGACCTTGTCTTTTTTTCGAGTGCCATCGGACCATCCTAGTCTTCCTACGAGCCCTACGGCGCCTTAAGACAAATGTCTGGCGATGTAGTACACCCATCTCTGCAATGCTCCGGCAATGCAGCCTCCAGGACGACGAGCGCTTCTCCAGGATTTTTCGCTTACTCTTCGTGCCCAGGCCTTTGCGCCCGTAACCCGGAGTAGTCCTCTTCCGCGAACTTCTGAAAATTTGGTCCCTCGTCACCCCGTAGCAAACCTCTTCCCGACCCCCTCTTTCGGTATCTCATTCACACCGGAAGGGACAAAGATTCTCTCCAAACTCGGATGTCACTTTTTCTTCCTGCCCACCTTTCCCTGTACATGCTTCGCCTGCCCTTTTTGGGAGGTCCTTGTCCCCCCGTGACGCATTTAACCCCCCACAGTACCTCCCCCTTCTCTTTCCTATCCTCCGTTGTTCTTTTTTTTGGATTCTTCATTGGTTGACAATCGTTTCTCTTTGTTCCTCCCTAAAATGCTCTGACCATACAGTTACATCTGCTCATTAAAAAGCTGATTCACCTACTTTTTCTCACAAAGTTGGCCCAGCCGTTGACTTGCGGAAGTACCTCTTATCTTCTTTACGAGTTTTTCTCCGGGTGTCCTTCTTACATGTTTTCAGCTTGAGCTTTTGGTGTCTTCCCTCCTACTTTTAAGCTCGATTGCAAGAAGACCCGACCCCACCTCCTGATTCATCGCCCTGATAGTCTGTTTCGGACCTCTTTTCAAAGGACGGTCCATTAGAGTAGCCAAAATTGACCGAAACGTTAGCATTTTTTCTGACGATCGCCTTACTCTTACTTTTCCGATTTCATAGCAGAGCCTCGCGACTGGCATGATACAGCCTTCCATCTTTTAGTAGTTTCAGTATTTCCTTATTCTTTTCTTCTTTCATTACTTTACACGTTCTGGGTCTTGCGATTATTATGACTCTTTTCCAGTATCCAACCTTGATTAATCGAGCCCCGCCGTAGATTTACTCTCGGTAAGTACTGATCTTTCCCCCCTGTTCCCGTCTTTCCCCCCCCTCTGAACCTTTTCTGATCGCCGTGTAGGCCATTCCCGTCGATTCCTCGGCTTCCACAGAAATGTCCCCCCGTACTAGCCACTAGTCATGTTTTCCACTTACCAATCCCCCCGGTTCTTGTAATTCCCTCTTCAAAATCTTCCGTTTATGTCGCAATCAAACTCAACCCGATTTTGTGTCTCCCTTCTACGCTAGCCAATTCTAGCGGCTTCAATGTTGAGATATATAACTCTCTCCCCTCCACTCACATTTGTGCCATCTCTCCTTTCCCGTCTCTGTTGTGTACTTTTTTCATTTCGGTTTCTTGACTACTGCCACTTCGGGCCATCTCTCCTTTGTTCTTCGCCCCTCGCTCCTGGCGCCAAGTGTTTAGACCCCCTTTCCTACCTTCAACATCAACCTCTCTCCCCTGAGAAATGGTGAGACCCCCCCCCTCACCAGCTCTCCATTACAGCGTCATTCGGCCATTGCTGCTATCTCCAATCGCTCTTCGTAAAACCGGGATTTAGACTCGCCACCTCCGATCCTCTTTTCCTTGATTTTCGGTTTTTTTTTTCCCTTGGGTAAAAAGTAGGGTCTTTCTCCCCAACTCCAAACGGCTCTTTCTAAGGAGCATCCGGTTAAGTTTTTCAAATCGCTGAGGATTTTTGTTG
>Ga0179591_1281602_pt1 | contig 12193 bp, 12 predicted proteins | sample CZOMad2_1_08_16f_FD_182891 | JGI IMG/M metagenome (GOLD analysis project Ga0179591, IMG submission 182891) | Vadose zone soil fungal communities from Angelo Coast Range Reserve, California, USA - CZOMad2_1_08_16fungal (PacBio error correction) | ecosystem: Environmental > Terrestrial > Soil >... | reverse complement strand
CTTCCCGGCTGCGGCCTGCATTATCCTTCTCGATCAAAATATTCCTGCGCCCATATTTTTTGTTCATTATCCTGAGTTTGATCTTCTACTTCTCTCAAAGGCCCGATTACTTCCCAGTCCCCTTCCCTATCTGCTCTGATCTTGGTTGCGCATGGACGTCTAAAGCTGTCTTGGTACCATTCTCCTCCCTTTTTTTCTGTCACACCCCGTTTTTGTTTCTTCCCCCCCGTTTCTTTCCCTGAAATAAAGCCTTTTATCTCCGTCTACTGTTTTATGAATGTGTTTCCTCTTTGCCCTTCTTTTCTCTACAGGGTCCACCGAGCTAGAGCGTTCCTGGGTCTTTCTTCTCCCGCTCTACCATCGTACGTTTATTTTTTTTTCTCATTAGGGCGGCTCTGGTACGGCCCTCCCTCTATGGTTTCCCTTTTTCTCCTTCAGAGTCTCATTTCCTGAGGTGCATTCCGGGGATTTGAAAGTCAGAGATCCTTCCCTTTTCTTTCCGTAGCGCCGTGATGAGTGGGCTCAAGGACTTTTACTCTTATTTTTGATGTAAGTGGGGTTTATAGAATTTATCCGCTCATGACCTACGGTTTCCTGGGCCCTACATTCTTTCCGTTTTTACGGGTCGACTTCGCTCTCTGCCGAAAAAGCTCTTGCCAACCCCGTTGGATTCATTACTTTTGCCCTTCCCACTTTTTTTGGGACAATACCCGGAAGTTCTTCGTGTTTTTTTTTCCCTTTTCGCTCAAATGGGCGCGATTTTAAAGGTCATCGAAGTTTTTCTGGACTGTCTTCCTTCGGAGATTGAAACTAGCTAAGTTCCCGCCCGCCCCCCCCTCCTTCCGATAAAGAGTGTCCTTTCTGCTTCAAAACTGTAGCCGAAGCCGGTTTTATAGTCTCTTTCTTCCTCTTCTTTCCTCACTCTCTGCATCCCTTCTTGGTCGACTGAACACTTTAACGTGCTTATCCCTCAAATCGCAAAGATCAATTTTTTATTTACTGCCTTTCGTTTTTCTCCCTCTTTGACACAGGGTCGTTTTCCTTTACTTCTTCTTTCCCCCTTCGTTTTTGCTTCTTCTATGAAAAGGTTTTAACGAATGAGCTGACCCCAGAGTTGGAAATTTCTTTGGGACCTCATTCTTCTGGTCCTGTCCCCTTCCTTCTTGAGAAGCTTCCAGCGTTGGCAGCTGGAAACACATGAAGGCTTCTTTATCGTGTCTCTCCTTCTGCAGATCGATTTCGAGGCTCCTTTTCAATTTAATATTCCCCCTACTCCCCTCCCTTCGCGAGGAATCGCGGTTGGTTTGTTTCCTTCGAGCGTATTTTTAGATTCCTGTCGCTTTTTTCTGTTCTTCTTGATTTCTTACACAATATTCAGACTATTTCCCATGGTCAACTTAGTACCCTTGGATACTTTTTTGTAACTGATTTCTCTATGCGCTCAGGTGCTCTATAATTCTTTCGAGCTGTCAAGAAGCCACACGCTTTTTCTTATATTCTTGCCCTCATCTCTTGCATCTTTTTCATGAAACAACCCCCTGATCTCTCATCGGAATAATAAGCCTTGGTACGTCGCATTATCTTGCTTGCCCATTTCTTTTAAGATCTGTAAGGTGGTTTGGCTTGTGGAAAATAGATTCCAAATTGAATTCTTTTTTTTAGTTATTTTTCCCCTTCTCTCACGTCTGTTCTGCCGGATTTGATTTTCTCCAGGTCAGACGCCGTCTTCTACTCCCCCTCTATTTTGTAGACCTATTTTCACCAGTTGACTCACGGCTCCTGGGTTGTCGGCCCTTATTTTATTCTTCGACATTCCTATGTGGGTCCCCCCCTAAGACCCCCTTACGGCCTGGAGCGATTTTGTCCCTCCCCTGTTCTTTTTTGCTCGTGAATTGTGCCCACGGTTACGTTTGCTTCGTTTCCCCCTTTGTATTGTGGAGGAAGCTCTTACATTTGCGTCACTCACTGCATCGAGATTTTGCTTGTTACCGTGTTCGTTTTCATTTTGCTTGTTGATCACCCCCCTTTACTCTAAGCCCGCACGCCCTGGATTTTTTCTTTATTTTAGTGAGAGTTCTTTCTTTCCCTTTCGCTACAAGGGGTCTCCTGCTTTTTGTTTTCCCAGGAGAGACCTATTTATCCGAGGGTTGCCCCCCTCTCCTTTAGAATGCTTCCTCCCCAATTGCCTTCCGTCTAATGGTCCCTTCTCCGTTCCCCTGAGCTTTTATCTTATCTCGACTCTACTTTTTTCTTTCTCCTCCGGGCCGCTTGTTTTCCTCTTCTAAGATCTTTATTTTCGGCGATTTTCCTTCTTCTTGGGCTGAGGTGGTCATCTTTTTTTATGCTCTCCCACCTTGTCCCCCTTAAAAACCACAGTATCCTAACCCTTCCAAGCTTCTCGGCATTTTTTGTTCCTCTGATCCCTCTTCCTTTCTCCTTTCTCATGAATTATCTGGGGCTCACGACCTGTTGCTCCCCATTCGATCTAGAGGCCTCTTTCTACTCATCGGCTCCGGGGACTTTTTCCTGAGTGATGGACTGGCGTGTTGCAGCGTTCTTCTTTTTCTCCTCCCCTATCATTTTTTTTTCCTTCGTTTCCTCACGATTGGTCGCATACGGATTCTCTTTCCCCTTGTTTTGTTGAGTTGATATCCGTATGTCCGAAGACGATGTAAATTTCCTTTAGGGCTTCCCTTTTCATACTGTAGATGTTTCCTCGTCAACCATCCCCGCTGTTTCTTTCAAAGTCCCTTCTTGGCAGTCTCTTAAGCGGAGAAGTAGCGGTTTAGCCTAGGTCAGGCGTGTACCAATCCTCCGCTCGAGCACTCCAGGGATTTTCATTGATCTTTCTTCCCTGCCAGCTGGTTGCGCTGCGTCCTGGACCCCTGTTTTCTTGCTGGTAGGGGGAGCAGGGGCTAGCCTCTATGCTCGTCTCCCTCCGTCGACAACGCACGACCGAATTGATGGTTCTTTGCCCCTTGCGATTGCGACCAAAAACTCTTCGTTAGTTCCACTACCATCCCGGTCTTAGTCTAGCGCGGCTACTAATTCTGTTTTCCCCTTCTTCCCGGATACGAGTCTGAAATAGGTGTCTTACCAGATCCCTCTTTTTCCGACTCTGTAATAAGATCCTCGCTTGAACTTATTTCCTCTGGAGATTCCTCAGTCAAAAGAAGGTAGCGCTGTAGGCGAATATCACCTCCTTCTGAAGTCCTCTCCTCTTCTGAGCAGTCCTTCCTTTTTTTGATGCCCCCCCTTTTCCCTCTGATGTTTTCGCCGTTGGACACCTGTCTCCAGATCCCTAGCGGTTTTTATTCTTGTTGTAATTTGACTCCCGCCTCTTTCGTATCATTTGACAATCGTCTATTTTTGATTCTCTCCCCTTTCCCTTATTTTCCTTTCTGACATTTCATCCACTTCGACAGCGAGAGCCCCGTTACATCAGTCTTGTGCCTAACTAACTTTTTTCTGATAATCTGCCGACCCCGCACTTTTTCCACCAATGTTTGCCTTCGAAATCTGTTGATCTCGAAATCAGCGGTTGCCCCTACCCTCGAGATGCGGCTCTCTTTTTTCTGTAAGATCTTATTCCCTTGAGATACCCCCCCAAATCCCTAATGACCCTTCTTCTTGTTGCCGCCACCTTTCCCTTAGCGCTTGCCAATGACTCCTCGCGTCTCGACCCCCTCTCTCGAGATAGAATCTATCGTAGGTTATAGACTTTCTCTTCTCGGTTGGGGGAAAGTTCATGTGTTCTCTTCTTCAGTCTCTTTGCCGTCGACACCTCTTGTTTCGGAGTTCCCCCCCTGCTCACCAAGCTTTTTTGGAGGCCCTGCGTCGATAGCGAGTAGTCCTCCCTTTACCTCCCTTCGCTCGCGACGTCCTGGGCTATCGTCTTCGAGTTTCCTTCCTCCCGCTCCCATTTTCGCCCATTATCCAAATTTAGAATATTTTCTCATTAAACCAACTGTTATTCTCCCTCTTTTAATGTGTTTTTCCTCTGGCATCCCTTTGTACGCTGCTTATCATAGGCGTGTGACTTTCGCCACAGCGCCCTCCCGATTCATCTCTTTTTCTTACATTTTTTCCCCTCTCTGGTCTCGATTTTTCATCTCCAGCCTTTTATCCTTGTAACTTTTTTTTTTTTCTCCCTTTCCTCTTCCACGGTTTTCTGTATTTACTGTCCTTTACTCAGAGCGACTTTCTCTGTACGCATAACTCGAACGTCACTTTTTCCCCCCTCTCTTTCTCCGCTTCTGGGTGAATACAGACTTTTCTTTGATGATACCCTCTTCCCTTCAGGAATCCGTCTTCCCGTTTTTTTTTTTCCCAGGTGGATGGCCTCGGTTTCTTGTTAATTAGAGTGTTTTTCTTTTTGGTCACCTTTAGTTTTTCCGATCACCCCCTTTCACCTTATCGTCTTTGAGATTTATGGGTTTCCCTTTCGCTGTCTTGCGGTTCTCGCCGCGTCTCTCCCCGGAAAGCTCCACCCCAGTCTCTTTCCCCCTTTTCCTGTTTCCCTATCGCCCCTTTTATCCGACCGATTCAGCACCATTTTTTTTACTTTTGTATTTCCCGGGCAAATCCCCTTTTGTTCTTCCAAGAACAATCATGGTTTGCCTGTTTGATGTTCGTTTAGCGATTCGACCCCGTTTCATACTGTAAATTTTTTGGAGGGTTTCCTTCAGTTTCTAGGGACCTTTCGGTCTCTCACACTTTCCAAGCCTTTGGTCCGTTTTCTTTTTTATAATCCCTTTCTGATTTTTTCAGCAACACCTTTCTCGTTGCTACATTACTGGAAGATACCTCTTGGCCCGTCCGTGTGTCTTCTTGAGGATCGAGCAACGTTGTGAGGAAACAGTCTTTTTTCCCTTCTCCGCCTACTTAAGATTTTCCGTTCGTATTGCTCGATAGGCGAGATGAATCAACTTCGGCTGCTTCCTGTCTCCTGTAAAGTTCTTTTGTTGCTGCATCTTTATCCCCGAACTTCGACTTGTTTTCGTTAACTTGGTTAGTTCCAGTTCTCTTGTTCGCAACGAAAGGTCGGCGGTACTCGTTCTGCGAGGTTCCCTTTCCTTGTATTTTCTGATCTGACTACCCATCTCTCTTTCAGATGCGGCCTGTCGTCTTTAGAGTCAGTATTCGCAGCACCCTGATTCCATTTTTCTCCTCCAATTATGAAATTATTCCTTTTCTTCTCCTTTTCTTTCTGCTGAATGAAATCCTAAGTCCGTTCCTCAGCTTTTCTCTCCTGTTGTTTTGTGAGATTTATGGAAGGTTTCTCATCGCCTTTAAGTCCCTGTCATAAGTTTTTGGCGTCTTTGAGAACCCCCTTCCTTTTTCCCTTTACTTGTACTATGCTCTTCCTATTTCTAACTTCCTCTCGATGTATTTTGAACTTTTTTCCCTCCCGCCTCAACAACCCTTGAGACAAGTTTGGCTTAGTTTCCCGCCAATGGAGTTTTCTTACTAAGATGAGTTCCTTACCCCCAGGCACCTTCATTGTGCTTCCTATCCCCTTACTTTTTCCACGCGGAAGTCCCCAATGAGTTTCCCCTCCCTCACTAACAGTTCCGGCTATGGATTTTTTTTTCTCCTCGAGTAAATAGTTTTTCGGTTCCGGACTATTAATTATTCTGCGTTGTTTATTTCCAATAAAACTTATTCCTCTCCCCTTTGAACTCTCTTCCACGTTCATGTAGATTAATGGTCCATTCGACTCTGTGCTGATAGAAGGCGGCTTTTTTTAATGGTCCTTCCCCCCTTCTTTGGCCGTTGGCTTTTTCTCGGCAGCGAGCTGTCAACTTTTTCCTCCTTTCTTTAAGAAGATTGAGTTTTTTTTTTTTCTTCTCTTTTTTTTTTTTTTCTTTTTCTTTTTTTCTCCGATCTCTTTCTTCTACAGGAACTTCCCCCCTCTCAACACTGAAAATCTTCCCAAACCGGGTTTTTGAAGGGGTCCCCCCCCCCGAATTTCTTGACGATTTTCGTTCTCGGCGCCAACTTCGCTTTTTTCCCTCCCCCTTTTCACTCGCCGTGGTTGAGGGAGGTATGGACTTGTACTTTCGCCCTGGCTTAAAACCCCTTCCTCCCTCCCGACGCTAAGCGTGACTTTCGCTGGCCACCTCCCCTGTCGTCCGCATGCAAAGCGCGTCTCGAGGTCGCTCCCTCAAGCACTCTCCTTTTCTTCTGCCACTGTGCCTGATCCTTTCAAAATGTTTCTTGCCGCTGGTCTTCCCCAGGATACCCCTTTCTCTCTCAATCGATACGTTAGCATATTTCCTTTTCTTTCGGACCTTGTGGTTTAACCATGTTTTGACGTGCCGTGAATTTTTTTCTTCTTACCGACCAGGTGAATGAGCTGCATCTATTTTCACCCCTGAGTTTGTCCCCATGTCTTTCGTAGGTTTGATGCCGTTTAGCGCTCCCCTCTTTCTGTCCAGATGGAACCATACTGCATTTTCTCTTGTACTGCAGCACTGTGGCGGGAATATTCTCTTCTCGTTCACCTTGAGGACAAGATCCCGGACGCAGTTTACATCTTAGCAGAGGAATCGTGCGTTTCTGAGTTATCCTTCGTAGTTTTAGAATGTCCGGTGGTTCTTTTTAGATGCTTCTCTGTAAATTCTTCTCCCCCATGCTTGTTAACTGTCCTTTTCCGCTCTTGCCTGCGCGCCTATGTTTTTTCTCCGTTCCTAGGCTTTCTTGTGGACCATCTATTTGTTGGTTTCTTGCATTATGCCGCTTGTCTCGTTTTTCAAATTGTTGACCCCACAAACTTTACGATCATTCGCTTCCTGTTGGATCTTTCCGTTCTTCCCGTGCGAACTGTGCGCTGTCTCATTTGTACCTCCGGGTTGGTGTTTTCCTTCCGTCCCCTCGCTAACATGGTTGCCTTGGGTGTTTCTTCATTTGTTTAAGAGATTAATGACTTAGGGTTTTTTTTAGGGAGAGCCCACTCTCTCCGCTCCATGTATTTTTTTTGTCCTCTTTGACACAATTTCAGCTTTCTTTTTCCCTTTTTCCCTCCATAAAATGGTTTGGCACCATCTTCTTCGACGGCGTCCATTTGTCAGTACTTTTTTTCTGCTTTTGAGATCTTTTCCCTCTTTTTTCTTTCTACGGGAAGTTCTTTCTTCTTAGCCTCTCCGATGGGACCTTTCTGCTCTAGAAGGAATTGCAGTCGCCCCCAATCCCCAATTTCATTTTCGCGGGGCTTGTACCGCAAGCGGATCACCCGCTTTTGACCCTCCCCTGTTTTCTTTTTCAGGCTTTCTTTTCGTAGTTGATTCGTTCAAGGGTTATTTCATTCTTCCTGATGACGACTGTAGAGGGTCCCCTGTTCCTTTCCTCTTTAAATGCTTTACCCCCTTTCCTTCCTTCTTTCTTTCCGTCACTTCTTCTTTCTCAGATTCTCTTTTTTTTGCTGAGCTTTTTTTTTCCGCTTTACCGTTTCACGTTAGCGGACCAATAGCTTGTTCTGCGCTGTCGTAGGATTTTTATTCATATCTTTATGAGTCCACTGATTTTGCGCCCCTTATACCAACAGTAGCTCTCATCTCGGAGCTCTTCTCTCGTCTGACTTCCTTTTTCTGGCTCTCTCTGTTATCTCTCCCTCTCTGGTGTGCAACCCTTGCTGTCTCTCTTTCTCTATTTTTCTACGCCATAGTGCTTTGCTTTTCGCGTCTCCCTCTTTTATGGGTTTTCCCTCTTCTTGTTACGGGCAATCCTATCTCCAGGAAATAGTTTTACATTCATGCAAAGTTTTTCGTTACAATTTTCTCTTTTATGTTTGTTATTTCTGACCTTCTCCTTATTGCGTTTCCTAAGTCGTGCATTTTTTCTTTTCTCTTATTTCGCTTTGCCGTGACAGCGCGTAGTCGTCTGTAGCGGCGTCCATTCCAGATTCTTTTGATCTTGTACGAGGCGTCCTGTTAGATATTTGGTTCTTTTCTGCACCCACGAAATTTCCTCCGATTTTTACAACTGACTCTGTTTTTTCACCAACCGCCGGCAGGCGCCGCGTTATTTTTCCTTTGGTTTCTCTCCCTGTTCTTTGGCACTTTTTTTAAGCCCAGGTGGGCGTGACTTTTTTGCTCAAGCATGACGACCTCCCCCGTCTTTCTGATGGAGATCTCCCCTTTGCTGAGCTGTCTATCCCACTTTTTCGTGTCTTGAGATATACCGGTGTCTTATTCCTCCCGACGATTCTTAAATCAGTGCCCGCGATCCTGATAGTGTCCCTCTTCCTCCTTTCCTTTGCGTTACGACCCCAGATTCCTTTCCGTTAATCGGTGCACCCTCTTGAGTATAGGTATCGTCCCGATTTCGCCGTAAGGGAAGAAGAATTTAGTTGCAATCTTCTTTGATCACCGAGACATTTCTTCTTATCTTCGCCCTTTCAGTCTCAACTTCGTTGCGGAACGGCCGATCCCATAGCTGCGGGGTAGCCTGGTTCTTTCTAATGGACCTGTTCTTTTCCTAGCGGACATGAGATGATAGCCATTCCAACCCGCTCTCCTATCCCCGTGTGACACTTTCACACTTTTTATCCTTAAAGATCCTTGGTTGAAAGCACATGGTCGAGAAAAACCCGACACCTCCCCCCGCCTCTATGGTTCCTTTTGTTTCACCTTTCGACCACACTTAATTCTTTTTTGACCCCTAGGAGTTCAGCTTATCTCGGCAACACGAGTAGATTTAGATCGTCACTTCCCTTTCAGATTTTTCAACCATCCAAGAATGTCCAGTTGCTTGTAGCCCCCCCCCCCCTTACCGATTCTAATCCGTCCGACATCGTTTACTAAAATATTTCTAGACCCTCTCATCTTAGGCCAAGCTTAGCTGGTTCTCCATCTTTTTTCTTCTTTAGTAGTGGCCAACACTCTCTGTCGTAGGTTTTCTCCCGTCTGAAGGATATTAGCACCTTTTTTTTCTTAGTCTCATAAGGTCCTTGCCCTTGCGACCTCTTCACGGTACTGATATTTTCTTAATTACCCGCCCGAGCAGCCACTTCCCTCTCCCACTTTTCGCTCTTTCCTTTTCCACCACCGTCGAGTTTCCTTTCGAATGTGTTTCTTTAATATGTAGCCTTTTCTGCGCTTATTATTAAGTATGAATTTTTCCCCAGAGTCTGCCACGATGGTCCACATGTCATTTTTCTCTCCCGATGTTTTTGACGCCTTTTTCTTCCACCAGTTTTCCAAAGGTTAATAGTTGGCAACGTCCCTGTCCTTTCTTCACGTTCGTTTTTTTTTCACTTAAAGAAGACGGCCTCGTACCTATGCTCTCGCTCTTGGTTCAAGAAAAATGCTATTTGCTTGTCTTTTTTTTTTCCCCCAAACTTCCCCCCCCCAACCAAACAACATTTTCTTCTTTCCCTCTGGTCTTGTATGTTCTTCTTTTTCCCTTGCCCTGATCATGGCATGCTTCTGGCTTTTATTGTCCTTCGCTTCAAAGATCTCGGTGGTAAGCTTTGCTTATTTTTTTCCCGCCATCTGGTTCCTTCGCGAGACGCCGTCCTCGAACCTGTATTTTCCCCTTTTTCGTCTTCTCTGCCAATTGTCGCGCTCTCCCCCCTGCCCTCGTCATTAAGTTTTCCTTTCCCTGTAGGCTCACCCTGCCTCCCTTTTTCAACGTGTTTGACTTATCTTTTCTTCGTCTTCTGATGGAAGTCGACTCTCAGTACTTAATCTTATCTTCTGAAAAGCTATTTTTCCCAGGTTGCCCCTTCCCTAAGGCCTCTAACCATAAAATACTTACGGCTGTTCAAATTAATCTTGAAACTCCTTCTGCTAGAATTTTTTCTATCGTCATGCTCGAATGGCCGTCTGCTGCATTTGAACTTGCTTCTTTGTCGTAGCTGTAGACCAGGTTCCTTTTCCTCCTTCTTGGGCCGGCCAAACTCCGCTTCTCTATATCTTTTCTTGCTCTCTCAGACCTTTGTTGCCAGTTCAGTTTTTCTTCTTCCCCCTTCCTTGTCATTGCTCCTTTCCATCACATATCATTCATACTCCCTTCCTTCCAGAAGGTTGTGATTTAACTCGCGTTATGTTCAGCTCGTCAGCACACTAACGTTTGTCTTTCGGGACTCCCTTTTTTGCAGGTGTCCTTTTCCAGTTATTTAGTTCTTCCGTCCCCTCGAGCATTTTTTTCTTTTTCCTTTTCTCTCTGAGGTTTCCTTCAAGTTGCAGCATGCCGAGTCTCTCTCCAACCCTCCTTCTTTAAATGAGGATCCTTTTTCCTCTGTGCACGCGAATGCCCCCCCTGCAGCTCCTCCTCCTATGTCGTTATATAGATTGAAGGTTTAGGCTTGGACTTTGCCGTGCGAGATCCCCTCTCTTTTTCCTCATTTTTTTTTTCGACCCCCTCTCCGGAGTTCTTTTATACTTAAAGCGGTCCCTTTCCCTCTCCTCATCCTTCCCCTTTGTTTTCCTGGAGTCAGACCTGTTGCCAATCTCAGACAGTTCAGCCTTGGAACTTTTCGTGTATCGCCCCCAGTCGCTTTTCCCTCTTTCCCCAGATTCATCGTTTGATTTATCCAGCCTCCTTCTTCTTCTCTCCGCTCTTTTTCCTTTAACGGCCGGTGTTAAAATCCCTCCTGCCCTAGTCAGCCGGACCTCTGGTCGCATACTGAATCTCTTTCCCTTCCAGGTGTTCCTTAGGGGTTGTTCCCCCAATTTTTCCTTCTTTTCCCTTTTACCTGCGAGCCCTTACTCAAGGACAATTTCCTTTCCTAGAGCTTTTCCTTCCCCTTCTCCGTTCCCCTCTTTGGGTCAAGGATTTTGTTACTATCTTTCCTTTTCTCTTTTCTTCCTCTCGGAAGAGAGTCCCCGGTACTATATAGGTTTTGCTCCAGCTGACGGTCGATCTCGACTCTACCTTTTCCTCCCTCCCGTCGGCCATCGATCGGTGACATCGGCACCGGTCGTTTATTTTGACCCCTCCAAATAGCCCTTGATTTGATTTGTGCGTGTTTGTCCCTTAGAGCAACCTTCCTCCCTCTCCCCTCCAAAAGTTTACTTCTAGTTCTTTCTTCTATTTTCTTTTCAGTCCCCCCTCCGAAATTTGTTCGTTTCCCCCGTCAATAAGTCCCCGGCACGGACCGGTACCTCTTTATCGCCGTACCCTCATCTCTTTTTCTCTGTCTATGATAACATCCCAGCATTTTTCTCTCCCACTTTTTGACCCGTGTTTATTTGGTTGTGGACAATGCAGTTGTTTTTTGTTTTGTTCCACCCAATCAGACTTCTTTATCCGCTGTCCCTGTTCTTCTTTACTTCCCCCTTCTCTTTCTCCCTCCTCCTTGCTACCGAACCGTGGCACCTTTGAATTGCCATCTATTCGAATTCCATCTGTTCTTTTTCCTTCCTGTTGTACGTAGAGATCCTAGCCTCGTCTTTTCCTGTTTGGAACACTTATCAAGGTCGATTCCGATCTCCATTTTCTCCCCTCTTTTCCCGACGGCTTATGCCCTCTCGTGCTTCAATATACTCCCTGACATCTCTACGAGGAATAGCTTTTTTTTTTTTTGAGCCACGTTTTTAGCACCCCTGATTTCTTTTTTCCTTCCAAAATTCATTACCGTAGCCCCTTTTACTTTTAGTAGTCTGTTTTTTTTACCCCATTTTGCTCCCTATGCTATCTTTCTCTCTTTACTGCTCTTTGAGTTTTCCGATACCGTTCCGTGTTGGTCTTTTTAGCTCCTTTCCCCTGGTGACCCCCCAAACCGTACGAGATGGGAAACGCTACCTCCCCCCTTTTGTGAATTTCCCGCTTCTCGTGGCTGCTCTTTTCATTAGCTCATTTCAGCGCCGGCCTTTTTCCGTCCCTCCCACACTGGTTCCCTTCATTTTCATCTTCTGTTTCTTTTTCGCGACTTAGTTTTCTCCCCTTTTTTTGTACTTCCTCTCGATTGCACTTGTTTCCTTCCGAGGGGTCCTTTATTTCAGCTTGACTTTTGGTCGCTCTGCCCCCATTTTCTTGGCTGGTTTCCGTTTCTTGTGTTCTTTAACGAACTGCCCGTTTTTGGCCCACCTTTACGGAACTTGATGTCTTGTCCCGTAGAGTGTCTTGTATGCGTTTTGTTTTGTTGTTCGATTCTTTTTTCTTTTTTCACTAAATCCGAATGCTGCTTTAGGATGACCTTGTTCAAGGTCAACTCCAAGGCTTCCAGAGGGTTTATCTTGCCACTTTT
>Ga0179591_1164275_pt1 | contig 12193 bp, 8 predicted proteins | sample CZOMad2_1_08_16f_FD_182891 | JGI IMG/M metagenome (GOLD analysis project Ga0179591, IMG submission 182891) | Vadose zone soil fungal communities from Angelo Coast Range Reserve, California, USA - CZOMad2_1_08_16fungal (PacBio error correction) | ecosystem: Environmental > Terrestrial > Soil >... | reverse complement strand
GACACAAGTGCGTGGAACGCTTAAGTCTCGGCCTGATCAACGACTCTTTTCTCCATTTTTCCCATATGGCTCCTCTCAGGTAACGTTATTTCTGCGGCTTGTCTTTACAAAACTTGCTCGTCGCGTGTTTTCGTTCGCGCGCTCGTATCCGCTGCCCGACATAACCGGGAGGTGTGTATTACCGTAAAAAGCCGCGCTACCCCCGCGCGCACCAAGAACTTTCCGACATAGCTTGTTCTCACTAGTGCTGAAAATCGAAATAGAATTTGGTTCAGAGAAATGCCGCTGAATTGACGGAATCCGTCAGACAGAGATTCGGGGCGATTTTGCCCTCTCCGGTGCCCTTCGCTTCCGATCGAGAAGGGCAGCGTCTTTTTTCCCTGGCGATGTTGCGGTCTCGTATCTAAAAGGCGGCGCTTCCGCGCAGCGTCAGTTCGCCTAGTCTCCCCGATAGGTATTTTTTTAGGGTATCTTGAGGTGACGCGTTCGCTGGTGTCTTGTATCGAATCTTCTTCTAAGGTGTTTTAAAACGTCGGACCACTCTTTCGTCCTTGACCTGTCTCACTCGTCCCTAAGCACGTCCTATTAAGATTTGCCCGCCCCCCCCCCCAGGCATAACCACCTTAGCTTGGCTGCCTTCGATGCTCCTGTTTTATATTAATTGGATTTGAAGTGTTGCGCGCAGTTGCTCGGTTACTGCATGGTTAAGTTGCTCTGTTGGTTCTTTCCCTACGCCCATAGGCCGCCTCTTGACCTGCGTTATCCCTGAGAACAACCGTGTTGCTAACAAACTGCTGGTTGCACAGATCGACACTTTCGCCCGATTTATTGATTCTTTTTTTTCCAAGTTGTTTTTACTCAAAAAGTCCCCCTCGACAACACACTACACGGGTTCGTCTAGCAAACAGTATTCCTCCTCTATTCCTCCGCCGCCCCTTCAAGAGGATGGTCGACGTTGTAACAGAGCGCGCATTGAATCGAGGTTCCTCTCCTGCGAAGCCTGCCGAACAACCCTTTTCAAGCTTCTGTGTTGCAAGAAAATGCGCGTTCCCTTCTTGGTGCCAGCACTTCCTAGCGCTCCGGCATCTGCGCTTGGGTAAGTTCGCGGCGTGTAGTTCGTTGCTCTACTCCCCCAGAGAAAACCGGTTCGCTCCCGGCTCTCCCTTTCCCGGCACGAACGCGACCCGCACTGACCCTGATCGTCTACGTTAACAGGTTTCTCGTCCTCAGAAGGTTTGTCCTGCCTCCTCTTTGTCTTTCCCCCGGAGTCATGTGTCTCTGAATTTTGAGCGTTACTAACCGGAAAGCTCTCCCCTCGCTTTTTTCACTAGAACGGACTTCGACTGATTCCGCCTAACTCTGCGAATTGTTTCGATCGCTTTTTCTTACAGTTCTTCTGTTGCTTTCGTAGTTTCCCTGCCTTCTAGGAGCAAGCCCCCCCTGAATCTGCAGCGTACGTAGTTGCACATTTTTAGACCTATCTCAGACAGCGCATTGCGTTCCCCTTGGTTAGGAATGACGCCTCGAAGGCGCTTTACGTGACCGCCCTGAGTGTCCATTACGTGTGACTGTTGGCCGTGCTGGCGCGCGCCATGCTGGATCGTCCCCGAACTTGAAGGCGATAATGGCGTGCTTGGTGAAGATTTGCTGTCGTTCCTGACCAGACACTGAAACCAAGCTCTTTCCTATTCCGCGGTCATCTAGCTTTTCCGGACCTTTCAGACCCGAATGCCCATGCGCCAACTGTGCCCCTTTTGTTTTTTTTAGCACGAAAAATTACTTGAAGCCGTTTTTTTTAACCGTGCCCATCTCTGGAATAGGCTCGGTCCTCGTTGAAGATGAGCTTGCCGAAGACTTTCCAAGGGGGCCACCTTCTGGCCTTGTCAGGTAAGGATTAAAGTTAGACTTGAAGGTATTGCTTTTCTTTTTTTGCATCAAGCCGGTTGATTGTCAGGTAGTGAAGGGTTTTGTTCCAGGTCTCCGGCGAAGAGTGAACGCTTTACCCTCGCGGAAGGAAGGGCCCAGCCGTCGCGAGGCCCCAGATGTTCCTATTGTGAAGGCGCGGTTTAATTTCAAGGCTTTCAACGAAGAGTTGCCGATGATTCTGCCTCTTGTTAACGTAGCGAGACGGAGGAGTACGATACCTCTTCCGCGTATGGTGTCGGACTTCGCCTTCTCTGGTTTTTGTGACTTTGACGGTGAAGCTTTTGGAAGTGGTCGTCTGTAAAGACGCGCCGGAGTTGACACTTTGGGCCGCAACAGTCCCCCCCGATGCGTGTTACGGATTCACGGTCCACGAAGCCGCCTTGCCACTGAAGCGACCTGTTGCCCTGTAAAGTCACCTTGTATCGGCCAGTCCTCCTAGCGTTTGATGCAGCCTGTTTTCCCCCCTGATGAAATCCTGCTAGGTCCCACTGGTACGTTGCGATGCCCCAGCGTTCTTAACGGTTCCTTCCTTTAGAGGGCCGGTAAGCGTTTCCCACCCCATTTGCTTTGCAGAGATTCAACGATTACCATAGGCATCAAAACCGGGTTATTTAACTCACAGTCGCAGATCACCCGTCACGTTGTGAGTCCGCCGCCTGACGTTCTTCCTTGCCACTTAATCGAAGCACCGTGCTGCTTTTTGCCCGTCACTGATCATTGTGGTTGGTTTCTGCACCTTGAATGGACGTCACCCCGTTACCCATCGTCCCGCCTCCAGAAGGTGACACCTTTTTTTACAGGAGATGCCAACTCCGACTGCTCTGGATGCGTAATCTCTCTCGCTTGACGATTCTTTTGAGCTTATGGATATCTGCCGTCCGTCTAGGCGGAAATGCCTTCAATTCGTTTTGACACAGGTCCTTTTTTAAAGGTCCCCGGTTTTTCGGCCTTCGAGGTCTAGGATAGGCGAGTTACCTTCCTGTGAAAATACTCTCTCCTCAGTTGTTGTTTTTATTATCTTGGCCCCCCTCCGGCCCCGCTCCCATCCTCCCTATACAGCGAATGAGTTACATCATTCGCCGTTTCGGCCGTGCTTTCCGAGGCATTTCCGCCATCTTTTTTACTTCCTGCAGCCTTCTCCGTCTCCCCCCGGCCTCTGTCCCGTCGTCGCGCCGTATCCTCGCCGACCGGCGGTAGGCAAAGCTGACGGTACCAATTGTAACCGTGTATGTCGGTTTTGTCCCTTTGGTCGGACTGCCATTCCCGCCGAGGTGCAGGACCCCCCCCACCAACCGGCAGCGTGAAGGCCCCCGGCAAGGTGATGAATGGAAGTACGTGTTTTATCCTATTTGATCGTGAGGCCGTCGTGACTGCTCAGCGTTACGGTGGATCCTCCGAGAGGACGATGTGAGTTCCGAGTTTTGATCGGTTTTTCGTTTTTTCCTCTGGCTTTTCCACGGAAATTTTGTTTGGTCCTCTGCCCGGAACCGTATCAGGACTGCAAGTTGTTCACTATTGAATAAGCCTTTGGCACTCGGCACTTAACCGTCACTGAAATCCCTGATGCTTCTTTCCTATGACGGCTGTCATCCCACGAGAAGGCTGTGTGAAACCCCTCCATCAATTTGAACGTTAAGGCTTCCCCTGTCAGCGGCCAGTGCGTGCGTTCTTCGTGGAGAGTTTTCGAATTCTTGAAAACGCATCGGGAAGGTTTCCTCAAAAATTCACGTCAAAGCCGGCGCGTTTTCCGGTCGTACAAAGTCCACCCGGCATTCCCAAAGTCACCCCCGAACCCCCCATCCTAGAAAAACAGCGGCTCAGCGGCGGTATATGAGCCCTCCCGGCTCAGAGGCCCTGTTAACCAAAGCGGCTTGATACTCCTCGCTCGTAAAGCAGTGAATTCACCGGCGCCGACCCGCTGAACTTGATGTGGCCCTCTAGATCCGTGATTCATTAGTCGGAAGTGTGCCCCCCACAGTTACGCTGATTTTCCCAGACCTTCACCAACCCCGTTCACCAACACCTTTACCCTCCCCCCATCCCTACCCCAGGCTTGACACTTCTATCCCATTACCGCAAAGTCTCACTGGATCCTGACCGGTCACCCAGATATGAGGGCCACGTCCCTCAATGGCGGAATCGTTAGCGTCAATGCTCACCTCCCCTGCTGAGTAAACCCTGGGAATCCCCGGCTCCCCCCTCGGCGGCAAAAGGCATGGGTTTTTTTCCCCCCCCAACCTCACTGGCCGCACTATGGACTACGGTCAACCACTCGCTCGGGGCACGTGCTGACGATTTTACTTACGATGACAGCGGCCTGACCTCGTCCTGTGTCGGGCACGTATCTTAATTTCTATTCCCCCCCCGGGAAGCAATAGGCCGCCCCGGAACTGTGTGGTCGATTCCTTTGGCCGCTTTTTTTTCGCCGACCCCAACACGTAAAGATTTCTAGAGGATTTCCCTTCAGTCCTTTATCTGCGGAGTCCTCCCCTACGGCAACCTTTTCCTTTCCAATTCCGATGAGTATTTTCACTTTGGCTGCTGACGATCAGATGTCTGTTTGGGCGCCTTCATGACGGGAAACGCCAATCCAATCAGACGAAACTTTCGTTCGCTCCCGGTCGAATGAGCTCGTCGTTCTCTTGCTCTTCCCCCGCATGAATTTCGTGCTCTTAAAAGAGTTTCATCTACCGTACGGGGATTTGCTCTCCCCTGCGCTGACACATTCGTTATGCCCGAGACAGCCGAAGTTCTAGCCAGCAGACACTCTTCCTTGGTCTTCCCTGGTCCGGGTCCGTATCCTCGATCATGACGTCCTTCGTGCGGTCGCGTCACTGTTGCCCGCGCGGTCCGTGTTCTCTTAGGATTGTCCCGATGCAATTTCACTCCACGCCGAGACCTTCAGCACTCGCGCCGCTTTTTGCGCGATTCATATGCCTATGGTCACCCTTTCCTCCGCGCAGCTACTTCGCGATTAAACGTTGTGGGCCGTTGCCGGCCTTTTTCGCTCTTTTTGATCCCCCACCGAAGGGCAATGCTGCTTCCAACCCCTCCCCCCGCCGCGCTCGGCGGTTCTCCCTCCGGCGCAGATCCACTGTTTATAGCCGCAAAAACAAGATGGCTTTTTTTGAGCTGGGCGTTTTTTTTTTGCACCCCCTTAAGAGTAAATTTGCGCCCTGGCAGCGACGCCCCTCTGATCAAGGACCCGGGCTCGTTGTTCGCCACTTTTTTCCGCTCCTCATTCCTCCGGCCGGTTCCTATTGGGAAGGCACATCACCACCGATAGCCAAACGTAACCATGGTTTTTCCCGGTCATCGATACACTGCTGCAGCTAACTTCACGCAAGCCTATTCTTCAGCAATCGTTAGGAAACTTCTGATCTCGTGGCTCTTTCGGCTCTTCTGCCTGACCATGCAGAGTCTACTTTTCCCGGCGTTCGAACTGCCAGTCCATGCCGCCCTGAGTTGTATACGGTGCCCCCCCCTTCGCACTCTTTCTTCTTCGAAGACATTCCCACTTATTACTGCACCCCGCACCTGCTTCGCTCCGAAAACCCTCGCCCGGTCGGTCCCCGATTTGTTTGGGTCCGGCCGCGCAGCATTGTTTCCCTTTTGCATGATTTCAAACAAAGACCTCCCACATAGCGACTGAAGTTTTCCAGAATCGCCAGGCGCGAGATTCGTCGTCCCACGGCTCGCTTTTCCTAAGACCAATGCTGGAGTGTGAGCGTGAAAGTCAAGAGATGAAATCATCCGCCGTCTTTTCTATGCGCATGAAACTTCGTTCTTTAGGAGTTATACTACATTCCCCCCATCCCTTAGGAAGGGTGTTGAGAATCGCGTTGGTGCCGCTCGTCAGTTTTACAGGTAGGATCACCCCGCCCGTTTGATTCCGCCGACGGATGCTCGCCGTGCTGCCAAACGAAAACTTTTGACTATCATGGGTTTTGGTCGATGACCCGACAGCATCTAATAACCTTCCTCCATCGGCGCTCTAATGATCGCGTCGTTGATCATGCCGACTCTTTGACGACGCCCTTGCCCGAAGCAGGTGGCTTTTCCCGAGCACGTCTGGCTTCCAGAATCGAAGAATCTGGGAGGTTAGACGGTCTGGCGATGCGCAGATATATCTCTCTCCTCTGTTTTTGTTTCTCGAGCTATCTTGCCATCGCCCGACTTCTCCCCCGTAGAACCACAGCATGTTTTTTCCCCTTATTCACCCTTTTTTTGCTGATCACGCAAAATGCTCGGCATTGTTTTCGGTCAGATTTCTGTACGTCCTGATCCCCCGACGCTTGATCCCAGGGCATTATGGAGCCGATGCGGTACGTCTTAGTGATGTCGGCCGCGCCCACCATGCTATTCTAGCTGTGTTCGTATTTGGCCCTCTCTCTCATCTCCTCGGCGGACATCAACCCGGCACTGTTTGCACGACCTGTAAACAAGTCCTCTACCCTTTATCTTAAACACGCCCTTTCCGGTGAATCGCTGCTTTTTTTTCACGTCGGAGACATCTTTCCCTTCCATTTTTGAGGAGAGGAAACATTCCTCTGATGATTATCTCGTCTGAAGGCCGTTTCTCCCCATCGCCTGTGGGCTGCGACTTCGCCGGACTCCTCCCGCTCGCTGCCGGCCGCACTTGAACTTATCGGCGATGTTGAGGTATTGTTTGAAATCATGCGCCTTAGTGAGCGGCCGCGGTTTTTCGTTCATCAGCGAATCGACGCTCTTCATCATTTGGATTGTGAGTATGAAGTGACGAGTTGTTTCGCTTAGGTGGAGGTTTCGATCTACTCGAGGAGAAGTGTTGGAATTCTTCCTACTTTTCTTTTAGGAACTGGCCTGTTCTACCGCAGTCACCTACGCTTTCATAGTTCGTCCTGCCGATGCCGCTCCGGCATCCCCTTAAGAGGTGTTTCAAGGTCTCCTTCGATGCGGCCTGTCATATGCCTTTGTCTTGAAGTGCGGCCTAATGTTGATCGCTCCTTTTTCCGGTTTGATGTATCGGTTTTCTTGCCAGACTATGCCTGCCTAGGCATTTACGTATCGACGTTTCGAAACCGTTTGCTAACCCCGGTTCTTACAGATTAGGAGGAAATTCCTCTTCCCGCCATTGACCGTCAGTTGTTTTCCCCCCCGAAAGCGCCAAACCAACCTCATCGTTGTCAGGCGCTTGACAACAGTAGTTGACGCCGACGGCACGCAGGAAGAGTTTTTCTGTGCGGTTTCAGAGAGACCATTACCTTCGGTGGCTCCGCTCCGAAGGACGTCATACCAACCCGCCCTTCAGTTTTTCCCCACTTCTCTTGTTCTCCTCGGTGGAAAATAGTATATGCCTCAGCGCTCCTCAGTCAGTGCTTGCCTTAGCGGCGTAGCGTCGTTGCCCCGCCCGCGAACCCGTTCTCCGCCCGTCGAGTTGGCCCTGCTGCCCCCTTTTACTGAAAGGATAGGGAATAAGCCCGAACCCTTGGGTTTGTTCATCCTCATCGGACTTTGTTTGCTGGTCCCTCTTTTCGCCGAGACGCTTTGTGGCATTTCTTCCCCCGGGACATCGCGAATGCGCGTTGAATCCCTCCCCCCCCCCTTTCATCGCGCTGCGACCTCAAGATCGCTTGCACGATCGTCCCTGTCGTCGAAGTCTCGGATTTTTCCCCTTTGCCTGTCAGGTCCTGTCGGCGCCCTCCCTTCATGATCCAGAAGCACATCGTTAAGATAGCGCAGATAGCAACTCTTCCACGTGTTTTGGCGGCGTATGCCTTCGATACGTGCGAGGAGCCTGGCAGTGCGCCTCAGGTATCGTTTACCGTTGTGGCTTCTCCGCGCGCCAGCGTGCTATCAGGACTTTCTCATTTCTTGCCTGTGTAAGATTTGTATTTTTTTTCTGACGTGCGACACCTGCACCACAGGTACGTTTGTTCGCTTGTCATAGTCATGCGTTGTATGCCGATTCGTTAAGTCGTGAGACTGACTGAAAGGACGCATTTTCCGGCCCATTGATGGTTGTGGTGCCTCCCCCCCAATGCAGTTTGATCCGAGGGTTTTCCCTTTATTACCGTGAAGATGTGCTTTTGAGGTGAGGTTTGTGTGTTTGAGAGTGAAGCCCTGACGAGTGGAAATGGGCCCCTGCATAGCTGGCTTTTGCCCGGTCCTGCATCAAAGTTCTAATTTTTCTTTTGTATGGGTCGAGCTGGCCCCCCGCTTTTATATCTGGATTAAGTAGAAGTTGTTTTTGTGACAGGCGCCGGCGATTCTTGTAAGTCCGGGCAGCTGACCGATGGCCGTTTCAGAGTAGCGATGAGGTCAAGCCATGTTAATCTGTTGAATTGATCCCGTTCAATTTAAAGTCAGGTGACCCTAAGTTGCGAACCAAAACCCAATGATCTTGAGTTGGTATGCGCATAGTCTTCTAGGTTCGGTCTCTTGCTCCCTCCCACGGAGCATGATGGTTCATACTTTGACGAGAGATTGTGGTTTTTTTGAAGTTGAGTCCGTTTGGAATTAGAGGTAACCGACGAGCCGTTCGATTTTTTGAGCCCCCCGTAAAGATGCTTTGCTCCTATTCCATTGATACACGAGAAAGAAAGACACTTCTTTCACCGATTACGCTGTATTCCCCGTGATTCGGCCGTTCTCTTTAGACGTTTTGTCGTCGCCTTCATTTGGACCCGCTGAAATCCTGCGAGGTCGTGACGGTGCCGTGCCTCTCCCCCGAGGATGAACGTGATTTCTTTTTCCTCGGATAATGGGGCCGCGTCCTTCCCCCAACATTCATTTGAAGAACTGAGGCAACAGCTGAAAGACCCAACTCTGAAATCACATCGCCGCCGCCGCTCCTTCCAGTAGCCGCAGAAGTGGACCTCACCTTCTTCCCACGGGACCCACTTCAGAAGTAACCTTCCCCCTTTTGCGGTTGAACGTCAGGCTCCGCTGGTTTTGCTGAAACCTCGGCGTTGAATTCAACCAGCTCAACATCGACTCCCCGCCCTCCGTTTCAAAATTGTTGGTTACTAGATTAAGCCAGCTTGAATCAGACGGGGATCCCGAAGCCTTCCTCTCTGTGACGAGACTTCTGGAACGGAGATGTGTTCCCTTTCCTTTCGTATCGGCGCACTTCATTCAATTCACGACTGTCCGACAAACGTGCAGTGTTAACCCTGGGATTGTTCGACGTCATTCCCCCCCCCTGCTTTTATTAGTTGAAGCGTTAAATCGGGCAATTCTCTCCACATCCTTCGTTGGTTTGTTGTGATGATATATTGTACCTGCAGTTAAACTGTCCAGCCTCCTCCCTCTCTGTTATAGAAACGTCCAGCTTCCGGCCCCATTGTCTTTTATGACCTTCTTTCCGAATAGAATTAACTGACCGGAAGCATCTCCTTCCTCGGCTCAAGGCACTATTCCCCGTTTTCTTTTCTCTTCAGCATTCCTCGCGATTCCGTCTTGCCCGCGACGAGTACCCACGCCTTTTTTTGTAACCTTGGTCGGCTCGCTGTCTTTTAAAGGGGTTTTGACTTCCCTTCAGACTATTGCAGGACACCAACACAATCTTCCGAATAGTGACGGTAACACGCAACCCGTTGACGAGAAGCTCGTGGGCATCTTTGAGTGAACCCGTAAGGACGGCGGCGAACTACTGGTTGAGAGGAGGCTTCGTCGGCTATTGTTGCTTTTCATTTTCAAGGGTTGCTTCTTAAGCTGTTGACTTTGCACTGCAAAGGCAATGGTGGTAGAGGGACGGCACCGTCTCACTTTCCCGGGGGAATCCGTGATGACCGCCGGGCGGCAACGTCCATTAGACCTTCTCTTTCGTCAGAGTTCCTTCATGGACAGGAGGAATCAACCCGCTACGGACGGGAACCTGCCCGTCACTTTTCCAAGGTACAGGCTGACGGTGCAGAGCAGTGATGAGGGTTTATGTAGTGGAGAAGGGGAATCAGGGTCCCCCCGTCGTGGGAGGGTGGCGCCACCTAACAGTAAACGCCGGGCTTCTGTTGAAAGTAGACAAGTTCCACCAGGCCAAGTTTCAACGTCACGGCCCCAAAACCCCCCCCATCCTCAGGACACCAGCCGCGGCAGCATTTCTGGTTAATCGTTTCCGAAGACGATACAAAAACAGACAGGCTCCCTCAGCAAATTAGGCACCTCCGTGACCCCCACTGAGCCCCCCCCCTTGCTGAAACATGCTTTTGAAGCTCGCACGTCTTCTTCCAGGTCCGTCTTCAGATTTCAAAAGCACGTCTCCTTAGACTCTACTGCAAAAAAAAATTAGACGTCAGCCATTCCAACAGGTTCGTACCTCCCGTTAACGATACCTGGATAATTCCCAGTCCACCCTCAAATCTATTCTGGGGGGCCTTTTTTCCCAAGTAAGTCCTGACACTCTCAGTCGTCCCAACGGAGACCCCCCCCCCTTCATTCATATTAACGGTGAATCCCGTCTCACCCTCTGGAGGTCCACGGCATTGTCTTCCCCTCAACCAACCTCCCTTTTCAGGACACTCTTGGAGCCGTACACTTCGATCTGAAAGATTACGACTTCAGCCTTACGCTGAAAGCTGATTCTCCCTATCTGGTGCCCGGGGGCGGTCACAAGTCATCTTTACCCCTTCATATCGTTCCCAGTCAGGCCGCAATATCTACGGCAAGGCTTTTTTTCGATCTTGAGCTTTACGCCGCACCCACCACGTACACGATTCCCCTCGGCGGTCACTGTCATTCGCCTTGGCCTTAAATTCATCGACGCCAAAAAGATTTACCGTCAACTTCTTGGCTGAGCTATGTCGGGTCCCCCTCACTGATGACGACTCAGAGATTTTTTTGCTGGCGCTTTCCGGGAAAAATCCCAAACCTCACCCTAAGCCACTTTCTCTTCGATTCGCCCCGGCGCTCTCTTCGGCAGAGAGCGGAAGGTATGACTCCGCTGTTTCGCGCTGCTGGGACGTTCCTTCAGCAATTCTTAAAAGGACTCGTCCCCCGATCCCCGACGGGATAGCAGCCCACTCACCCCCTGAGATGAATTTCTTTAGTACTGACCGATTTCCGTCCTTTCTTGGTTAGCTTCTGAAAAAGCAGGAGAGACAGGAGTCGCGGTTCTTGATTGCCTCCTATTCTAGCGAATCGACCGCGTCCTCTTTTCGAGAGATGCCTTCAGTCCAAAGGAGCCGCCTCGAATGTTTCCTGAGGATCGCTCCTTTGGGCGGCCGGTTCGGCTCTACCAACAAAAAGACGGTTCAATGCTGGGCGTCTTTTCCCAACCTAAAACAGACTCTTTGCGGCCTAGGCGCAAGAATAATGGTAATCGCAGAACAATTTCCAGGTTTTTTTTTTGAGCTGGGCTTGGGGTCTAACACAACTCCTCAGTCAATGGCATCTGGAAGCGTGTACCAGTTGCTTCTTTGTTTGTTCGCCCCACTTTCCCACGACACTCGACTGCGGCCTGCGTTTTTCCCGAGGACAGTCCTTCGCACGTCTGGCGGCTCCCCAGCGCTCTAATTCCCGCAACTTGACTATAAGGTCAGCCATACGTCTTTCCTGCACATTATGTGCTGCCTTTTTTATGCGGTGTGAATATGCCTGACTGCCTCTGCGCGGCATTTTGAAGTCTTTGCTCCCCTCCTGCATACGCACGCCATCTTTTTTCCATCCAACAAATTCGACCTTTTTATGCAGTCACGAAGACCGCCCCGAACGCTCAACCAAATAGGCATGCGTCCGACCCCAATCCCTTTGCTTCCTCTTGCTGCCAGTGCGCGCCCTTTTCCTCCTCTTGAGAATGATTTCAACACAGTTACTTTCCCTTCGAGACGTTCCAGACGCTTTCGCGATCTTCTTCGGCCACGGAGCTAAGTTCAGTCCCTCCAACTACGCGGCTTGTCCCCTTCCCCCTTCGATGAAATTAATCGCTTTTCCGCCGCACCTTCGAGTTGCGATTTCTCCGAGTCCCAGTCATTCCCTTCCCAGGGTCTTTGTTGAGCTACGCGTTCCAGCGGCCTTTTACCTTCTAACCACAAGAACGTTTTTGATGTGAAGCCGGTCCCCCCGCGCTCCCCAATAAGAAAATCGCGGCGATGCATTTTTTTTCCAATTCCTTCCGACCTCACTGCGAAATAAACGTACGTCATCGCGCCATAGGCCTTTACTCCGTCGTGTATCTCCTTTCAAGAAAGCTTTGGAAGCCGCCCTTCCAGTCAGGTTGTCGTCCGCGTCACAGATGTTAGTGCCGCCAGGCTCACGCATGCTTTTGCGGGCGTCCCTTTCTTTTCCTGTC
>Ga0179591_1335684_pt1 | contig 12194 bp, 10 predicted proteins | sample CZOMad2_1_08_16f_FD_182891 | JGI IMG/M metagenome (GOLD analysis project Ga0179591, IMG submission 182891) | Vadose zone soil fungal communities from Angelo Coast Range Reserve, California, USA - CZOMad2_1_08_16fungal (PacBio error correction) | ecosystem: Environmental > Terrestrial > Soil >... | reverse complement strand
TTTTCCCTCTGGGACTTACGTCCGCGCATGGGACTATACCGAGTTCCCGCCCTAATCCGATATTCCCCCCCCCTCGAGCGGCCCCCTTCGTTGCAATCGCGCAGCTTCGCGTGCCGTCTAATTCAACAGGACGGAAGACCCCCTCATTTTCTTTTTTTTTTTTAGAGCGGTTCGTTAAGCCACCCCGAATTAGGAGCTTGCCGCGTTCGGTTTTCAAAGGGGTGGACCCCCCTTTCGATAATGTTCGGTTTCATACTTTGGCTTCAGTTTTTTCCAGACGCCTGCCCAAGGTTTTTCGTACGACCCCCCCGATGAGAGAGCTCTTTGATGAGATAAACGCTTTTACAGGGCGTGCTAAAGTCGGCACCTTTTCAATGCTCTCCGAATACTCTAAAAAATCGAAGCAAGATCCTCCCCTTGTTTTTGCACCGCGGATTCTCCAACCGCGCCTCGGCTCTTTCGCCTTGCTCACCTGGACCACTGAAGAGACGCCCAAAGTTCTTCCCCCACTAGGGAGCGAAGCGCCGCGAGTGAAGCCCCCCTTTATCCCCCCCGAGAGGCTGCTCCCTTCGGACTCCGCCCTTTTCTGAGAGGTAGTTTGAAGGTCAGCTCGATGCGTTATCATCCCCTGCAAGACATCGTTTTTCAGAGAACCACTCCCCCCCCCCTTGAAATCTTGGTTCATGACCCTTTCTTGGTGGCCTTTGTTGGGGGTACTGCGAATGCCAGGCTCTCAGGGAATGAATACAAATCCTTCTACCGTGATCCCCTTCTCCTCCCCTCAAAGAGACTTTCGTGTTCTTAAGTCGCTTCTTAGCCGTATGGGCGGTGTACCACTTAGGCATACCCGGCGATTCTCAGACGATGACGGCCTTTGTCTCTTTTTCATGCACTTCCCCCCTGCTCAAGTTCGTTGTCCGCTGGGACCTGCAGTCCGGCTTCGCCTTTCCTTATTCCAGGTATCGTGCAGCTTTCCCGCCTTTAAGTCACTAAACACCCTTGCGGCCTGCCTCCCGCCACCGGACACGTACGACTCCCGTTCTACCCCTTTCGCGACCAGTGCTTTGAATGCTGCCGGCTCTCGAGCTCCCTGGTGACCTCCTCTTTCACCTCGCGGAATCCTCCATTAGTTTTGACCTGAAATGCGTCCTCAGTCCCGGCGGTGGTGTCGGCCCTGGCCATTTTTAACCTATGGGAGAACCTTGCCCTTTTTCTAGTAAGTTGTCCATTTGCTTTCTCACGATACGTTCCATCTCGCGACCGAATCCCAGTTCACGCCCCCGAGGAGGGTCCCCGTCTATGATTCGAGGACACGTTTTACAATAAACTTATTCCTCTCCTCGAGTACCTTGATTCCTCCCTTTTTTCTCCTGACTGAACGTGTGAACCGGCCAACCTGTCGCCGGTGGCGGTGATTTTTCTTTTCATTTTAATTGAGTCTTGACAACCGACTCATGATCGTTTCCAAATCGACAAGCTCAATTTTCTTTTTTAAATGTACCTTCCACTGGTATTAGACCTCCCCCCCCTATAGCCTGGATTCCCATCCAAACCCCAAAATCTTCCGGTCTCCCTCCGTCACGCTTTTTTTTACCAACCTCCTCCGTTTGGGACCAACGGTTTTTATAAATAGAGAAGAAACGTTACCCCTCCCTGTTCCTGATACCTTCGAAGTCGATGTGATTCCCCATGGACGATCTCACTCTTTTAAATATTCCCTTCCTGACCCATTTCATAATTTTAATAGGGAATCCTCACATTCGACCTCGAACATTGCTCCTTAGGCTCTTCCCCCACGTCAATTGACGATCGAGATATTCCCCCGAATGCCTACCGGGGAGAGATGCGGACGCAAGTTTCCGATAGGGGTGTGATCGTCCGTAAATATCTAAACGGCACTTCTCCTCCCCTCCTTCTCTGGCGGTTAGCTTCTTTCTTTCAACAAGCTCATTGTTTATATCCTGTGAGAAACCCTTGGGGGACTGAGGCGGAGATCGTCTACTGCTTCCCCCTCCCTTCCCTTTACTTCTGCCGGTATTTACGGTTTCCGAGTCGCATGACGCTGCTCCACCTGTAGTGATCAAAGCCCCTGGGTGACCATTTTGACCAATAAGACCCCCCACCCCAAACATCTGCTCCCCTTCCCCTTGTACCCCCATCTTTTGACAGCATGCGCTGCCGTCCCCCTTGCGAATTGCGTCGCCATTCCGCAGGTGACGAACCTCTTTTTCCATTACGATCTTGGTGCCCCCATCGATCGGGTTCCTAAAACCTCTTTGAACCGGAGTCTTTCTTCATACCCAGATGGCCTTCAGTGTCCCCCGACTCGACTTCTCGTCTTGAATAAATTGATCGCAGGCGATTTGAGGCTCGCAGGTGATTCTCAAAGAGTTGTTCGAGATCCCCTCTTTTTTGCCTTTATCTTCTGCCATCTGGAACTCGCTCAAGGTCCCCGCCAATTTTGGAAACATTTTCGCGCCGTGGACAGCGCCTGATTGGTGTTGCGATCCCCTTCTCTAGAAAGAGCATAACGCATCCCTTTTAACTCTTCTACCCTCCCCGGGTCCTGCTCTTCCAATCGCAAAAGGAGGGAACGGATTACCACGAGCGTCCTCCAGGGCGGATTTCAAGTTGTTGCTCGGTATGCGAAGATTGGGGGTGCATCTCCCCATCCCTACTCTTTTTGTTCCCGACCCCTTTTTTTCATTTTTTTGTGGGCTGACTTAACGTGAGTTAAACCTTGAATAAGGTATATCCCTGTCATGAATTAGTGGCTCCCGGGTCCTCCTTTATTGTTCGAATTGAGGTAATCCGTCTCCCTTCCCAACTAGTTGTAGGCCCTGCTGGAATTGTAAAGGCTTATTCCCTCCCTCCCTCAAGAGATGATAGTTTCACACCCCCACAAAGCTCAAGCGCCGACAAGTAGACACATTGACCGCGGGCATCCCTGCGGATCGTTAATGTCTCCCCCTTCCTCTCTTTTCAACTCTTCTCGAACAACTCTTGGTCCCTTCCCTGCGAGCCCCGCTTTCGCCCCCCTCCTCGCGATCAATTTCTCCGCGAGACATTCGCGTCGCTTTCCCAAATGCAGCTTCGTGTTCCTTTCTCCAGTTTCGTGCTCCTATTTTGTAGGTACCATCTTTTGGGACTTTTTGGAACCCCATCCGTCATTAACTTGTCTGCACTCTACGTGCGGACGCGATTTTGGGTCGTGGAACAGGTTCCATTCGAAGAATGCGTCCCCCGCGGTGAACCCCGTTGTTCACCTGCCGCGTAGGACGTTTAGGCTTCGTCCCCCCGCTTCCCGCCTAAGAGGGACTCGTTCGCAATGCCTCCGACCCCCAATCCGTCCGCAGATGATACACTCTTCCTTGAGCGGCGGGCGATGACTACCTCCACAGCGCGAGTTTTTTCGCAAGCGATTGTTGCCACCAAACGTCCTCGAATAGAGACTCAGACCTTTTAACTTTTCGCATTTTCCGTCTCACCCCCCTCCTTTCAGCCATATCCCGGCTCTGCATTCCGGGCAATAGACGCTAGTGCATGGTACTTGCGTTTTGAGACTGCCGACGAGGCTCCCGTTACGATTGATTGATTTCTTCTAGTCTTCTTTCTTGAACCCAACTGAGCTGGCCGCCGATTCACAGCGGGGAACCCCCTTTTAGATTCCCTGTGAATGCCATCTAATTCTTTGTTTTTTGACCGACTCAACGGTTCTGCAGATCACTTTCCCTTGACCCACTTGTAACGCCCCTCCTCGCTTGGTCGATGAGAAATCAGACAGCCGCTACGGATTATAAGCATTCCTTCCATACCCTTCTATTATAATAGACAGGCCTTCCCCCTCTTCGTGAGTGTCGATTTTTCCACCCTAGCGTGATGTTTAAAACTACAGGCCCTATTCACGCAATGACCTCCCGCCTAAAACCTCCCTCCCCCCCAATTACCTCATTTGGATGCCTTCATTCTAATAGAAACTCCCCCTTGCTAATTCCGAGTACTCGACGCGAAATAGGTATTTCTTCCCCTTGAAGACGATGGCGTATCCCTACTGGGTTCTCACTGCCCTCTTTGCGTGACCGGACCGGGAAGGCGCGAGAGCCCCGGTCGTCCGCAATAGGCCCCCTGCCTTTACTACTACTGATTTCAGTCTTCCCATTCGTTAGCCCTTTTTTTCCAATAGTGGACAAGTATCTCACCTCGGGTTAGATAGCCTTTTCAACCCCCCCCCAGGATCTGAACGTCCGTGACCGTCCCGCCGATGAGTTCCCACAGCGCCCATTGGCCCGGCCGCTTCAATAGTTACGAGTAACTGTTTCACGTGTAGGATTCCCTTTTCAGGGCGGTGGGCGGGTTTTTTTTTTCCCCAATCCCCCCCCTCCCCCCGGTTAGGCTCCCGGCTTCAGGCGTTCTTCCACTACGAATACCTTTCATAGAGAAATTAGTTTGCGAGACTGACGAAGTGTGTTTCTCCCCTTTTATTTCCCCCCCCCCCCCCCCCTTTCAATGGAGCTTGCTGATCGCCCTGCTGACTTCATTCCTCACCTCTCTGACCCTCGAGCACATTCGGGTCGGCCTTTTTTTCTGTGGTTCAAGCAGCCTCGGATATGAATCAGCTTAGAAAATAGTCGAACCCCCTCTCCCCTTCCTTTCTTTATCTCTCCCTTATTCGGGCTGTAGGCAGCCCTTTCCTGATCTATTCGAACCCCAGACATGAAAGCACTTCTGCGGAAGACATCCCCTGTTTTTCTGTGTTCGCTTTCAGTTATCTTACTGCAATTCACTCCTTCTGATACGCCCCATCGCGTATCCACCGGTTACCACCGAACAACACCCCTTAATTCCCCTGCGCTGGCAGCCCTAGGTTGCTACAGGAGGGGATGCTGGTCTCCCCTCTTATATCGAGTTGGAAAGCACGTTTCCCTTTTTTTCGTGGCTGATGTGCGAACCCCCCCCCTGACGGCGCTTTTCATCAGACCGCGCCCCCCCAATGGGGCTTTTCAACTTAGAGTTTCGGTGTTTATCTTGCGGAGGTCATTGTCTTAAGAGGGCTTCCAATAGCCATCGCCGTTTTGAGAATCTGAATCCAAGCCCCATCTCCACTTCCGGGATGATTCTAAACCAACGACGCCTTGATTTCTCCCCCAAGAACAATATAGGCTTGGGTTTCCCCAGTACCCGTCCCGCGCAGAGCTTTCCAAAGCGGGGTGGCTTCCCCTCAGTAAAAGGCGTCTCAGTCTCTCAATTTTTTTATTCAGCCAGTTGATCCCCGCGTATAACCCCTAACATACTCCTCCTCTTTGATAAATATTGGCCTCATCCTAGTACCACTTATTGCAGGAACCTTGTCCTTCGATGCCCCCGAACTTTTATTTCGGGTAAGAAATTACTATCCCCCACTTCCTGTTGGTCTCGAGATGTCCCCGGGATCGAAGGATCTTTTTTTCTCCAATCCCTACCTGCAAGAGTTGGCCTCGATACGAGGACGTTCCCCCCTACTTCTACAGAGTTAGGCTCTGAGCCAATAAACCTTTTCTCGGAAGACAAAAGTCTGTTAGGCCTGCCCTGCGGTTTCAAGGAGAGGAGCCCCCCCCCGTCTGGTTTGACCCCTCCCGCAGGTTTTCAACGGTTCAGCCCCAAAAGTCTTTCAGGGTTCGTTTTTGCTTTTTTTCCCCCCCTGCGTTTTCCCGGGGGGGGTCATGCACCGCAAAGGTTCAGAACTTTTTTATTTCCTTGAGTTTTTTCCCCAAACCGGCCCGGCCAGGCGGATTGTCTTCCGCAAGTATTGACAACCAGGCGAGCTTTAAGCAACTCGAGCCCCCCTAGAAGCCAGTTTCTCCTTTTGCCAGTTCCGAGGTTCCCCCTTTAGGAGTAGTTTTTGCCACTCTCTGCACATGCGGGAGACCCCTCAGCGAATTCCCTTTTCTCCCACTCGGAGATTCATTTTGCCCTTCTAGTTTTCTAGCCCTCCCTTTAACTCTGGTCTCCCTTGCTGCGGAGCATCTTGACACGGGGGGTGTTAGTATCTTTCTTTGAATTGATTGCGTCTCGGACCTAAGGAGTAGATTGTCCTGGATACCCCGCCCCTGGGAATTTCGCCTTGGTCCTGAACCTTTTGGGGTGAGAGAGTGGTAATGCAGGATCCTTCTCGCCCCTATTTGCTGAAGAACCGAAGGTGCCATTCGTCGAAAATCCCTTGTCGTTTGTCGCAGATTTACGTTCATTTTTTTTCTTTTTTCTGGTCGGCCCCCTTCCTACCCTTCTCTGGTCTGACGATGACGGGCCGATGTCTCTATTTTCTGCAGGGGCGCAGAAGATACAGGTAGTTTCCCCTCTTTTTCTTACAACATGTTTCCCCCCCGCGGAGCCGAATTGATTGCGCGATACCCGTATTCCTTCCCTGGACTCCACTCCGGCCCCCCACAGAAATAGAGGAGCCGACCCCACCTTTTATTTTAATCCGACCATGCCTACCCTTCCCGTGATAAAACCCTTTTTCCGCGACTATGAGCGTCGGCCTTTGCCTGCGCCCGCGCGGGGTCCCCGTACTCTCTATCAGGACCCCTCTGCGACGACTCCGATACGGACTTAGTGAATACCCCGTCTCTACCCGCGTCCCTTTCCAGCCGATTTCCTGTTCTCGCGATTTTCCCCCCTTGAAATTGTTCCGGTAAGCTTGTCTTCTCCCCCTCCCGTCTTTCCTCGCCCTCCTGTCAAGTTCCACCACGAGTTGATTTATCCCCCTTTTCTCGTTTTTCCGCGTCCCCATCGGGTCCCTATAATTGAACATCTTGTCCTTCCTTCGCGATTTCCCCGGTTTTCGCCTTGTTTTCTGGTGAAAGGTCAGCCCCCCTTACTCTAGATCGCCGTTGATTGGGTGAGTTCTGTTCTTTTCATTGAGGTAGCTTTTCTAGTTTCAACCCTGTATATAAATCTAACCCTCGGTAAAAACTTTTTTCAACTGTCTATTATCATCACTTGGTCGGTCCACTTCCTGACTCAAGCCGTCCCATGTTGGCTAGCTCTCCACCTTGCGCGGGACGTTCCAACGGTTCCTTGATACGCGAATTCCACCAGGTTTTCAGGTATCGTTGCAGAAGGTGTATGGACATTCCCATGTCCCGATCTCCCTTTTTTCCGATCTCTTTTGCCCTCAGTCCTAAGGTTTTTACCTCGGAAGAGAAAAGCCCCTCTTCCGGCCCGCCTGCGCCTCGTCCTTAGTCTCCTGCCAACCAGTCCATACAATACTGCACGCGCTGACCTGATACCGGGATTTTCTTATTGGAGACACCAATATTTTCCTTTTTGTGTTTGTGATAGTAGAGATCCCCAAGTCTCTTCAGGTAGATTTCTGGACTGGGACGAGTGGTAACCCCATCAAGCCTCTCGATTGAGAAATTGGAGATTCGTGGCGTCCCATCGACGTACTCTTATTCCTTGTTTTTCCGGAGTTTCGTCGTGCTCCTTGCTCTGCGCCCTCTCTCGCGCCCTTGGAACATTGAGAATCACCTGTCCGCCAAACGGGGTGACATTTTTGTAACCCGTCCCTCGACGCTCGTCTAAGCCCACTGGTCCCCGTGGGACGCATGTCGTCCCTTCCGATAGGTCCCAGGTACTTAGACTCTTGTTACATAGAGTGTGAATTTCACCTGAGCACCCCGGTAGCGGCCACTCAGATGGCCTCAGTGGGACGACGCGAGTAGTTCTCGCGGCGAAATTCACGTTTGGGCCGGCTCCGGTGAAAATTTTTTTTTTCTATCATTATTTTTTCTCTTCGTATTTTGAAAGATTTCCCCATCTGAACTCGCCCATCCCCCTTATACCGCCCTTTTCTTTCGTGTGTCGAGCGAATTGGCTTTTTTTGAATTCCGCGTCTTCTCCGCGTAATAACGAATTTACACCATCGTCATTTCGGACCTCAGGGGCCGGTCGGCTTCCAAGGTTCGTCAATTACAGTCGTTCCCTTCAAAGATCTTTCTTCATCTCCCGAGCCCTTTGTTCGACACTCGTTTATGCGAAGCTTGGTTCTATCCTCCCCTTCTCCATTCTTTGTGTTCGCGCTCTGAGACCCCCCTTTCTTTTTTACGCACACTGAATCCCTGATCCAATAGACCCTTATAGTTGCCCCTGTATGTGCGACCTTTTGTAAATTAAGTCGCACGCAGTTTTTCGACGATTTCTGGAATTTTAAATTCTTGTAGAGTTCAGACTACTCTTGATTCACCCCGCTTATTCCCTGCCAGTGAGTGTTAAAACTAGGATTGTTCCCAGGGGCTTCCGTTCCAGCTGGTCTCTCTGAAGATCATTGCAAAAATCTTAGTTAATATTTTTCTGAATCCAAAGACGCCGCGGCCGCAGCCGAGGATCCCTTATCAGCGCGCTCTGACCATTGAGTCGTTTTTTTTTTTTTTTTTGTTTTTTTTGTCCTCCTTTTTTGGTTTTTGGTTTTTTTTTTTTTGGTGTTTTACCCAAAACTTCCTTTTCCATCTGCTTTTTTTTCCGTTCTAAGCTGTGTTTCTTTTTGCTGCTTACCGATCAGACTTTAGGCCGAGAGACTTAGTATGTAATTGTCGTTTTTCTGACAGATGGGTAGCCACGTTGGCCCCTTTGCGACCGCTCGTTGATGGTCCCGGGATGGTCACCCCAACCTTTGCGTCTCCTTCTTTAGTCATGTCCCACAGGGCTTTCCAAGGCCCCAGGGGCCGCGCTGAATGCGCAAGCCCCACGTAAAATCCCCCTGCGCAGCCAACCCCAAGTAGTAGGAGAGCTTCTGACGATCCTCGCCACCTTCCCCCCCCCCACTTTTTCGGAGGTTCTGACCCCGATGTGTTTGTTCTTGTCCCCCTTTTTTTTTTTTGAGGCGAGCTTTTGTCACTATCACTCTTCACCGTACTCAGACTCCTCCCCCGCGACGGTGTCTTATTTTTTTTTCCCCTTTGCAGATACCCCCCCCCTTTGTGATTTCTCCCCTGTTGGGGCATATCTCTCTCATTATGGTCAATGCGTTTTCTAGTTTTTCCCCGAGGAGAGTTCGACGCGCTTTGCGATATAATTGGAGTTTCCAAAACTGTATTTTCTTCTCTTCCAGCGTTGCCAAAATAGGCCCGATCGCCCGTTACATGCACGGAACCCTTATCCTTTGACAGCTGGCTTCACCCGGTTTTTTCTGACAGATAAAGACCCAAATTGTCACGCCCGCGCAGTTGTCACCCTCTCTCTTCGACTCCCTCCCCATTTGTCCTTACGGCTTTCCTTTGGGTAATTCTCCATAACGTTTACTAGACATTTTTTTTCTGAAAACCCCTTCTCTGAGTTCTCTTTCACATTATCCCTCCCGTTGTGGCACACCCAATACTTTTTCCGTAATGAATCATTTACCTCCCCCGCTACACACTTGCGTCATTTTATGCAGTAGAAGTCCCCCCTTCAATTCTAATGATAGGAGCTTTTAATGCTTAATGCGTGCCAGATGGAAGCTACTCATCGTCAGGGTTTGGTAGAAGGATTATCTTGTTCCACGAGGCTTTTTCTACCCCTTTTCGGTAGCCTTTTATCAACTCGTCCCGGAATAACGATAATGCTCAACTGGCATACCCTCGCAACATTCCCACAACTCTAAGATTCCTTTTTTCCGATCCTCATTATTAATACGTCTTCCAGTCGGTCGACACCGGCTGTTTTGAAATTTTCTATGCGTTAAAGAGATCCGTAGCCGGACAAGTCTCAGCTATCCCCCCCCCTTTTCTCTAAAAGTGGTATAAGGAGTCGGGTCCTTTCTTCCCGTGTTTGGTCTTTATTGGGTTTTCATAAGGTGTCGGCTTATGTCCCCTTTTTTACCTATGAAGAATGTACCCCCGGATATCGTACAAGCGTATCTTGTCCTCCGAATGGTCGAACAATAGTCGCCCAACGCGGTTTCTTCTTCACGAATGACCCTTTCGTCCTTTCCAGGCCGTCATATACTCAGCCCCGACGCTGGTTGAGTGGTTACCATGATAAATGCAGTCCTTGCAAGTGAAACCAGACGTCAATTAGATTGCTCCTTCCCCGACAGGGACTTCTTTTTCGCTCAGGAATTCCGAGTTTTCTACAGTAAAAACGCCTTTCGAAACCTCCAATTCAGACTTGGCTCCCTTCCAAATTGTGTTAGAAGGTCTTTCCTCTAAGATTCCTTCTGCCGTGAATTGATACCCTACAGATGCTCTCTTTCCCATGATAAACTAAGACCCCCCTGGTATCCCCCGCCGCGCTGGTACTCCGAGGGTCCACGTAGTGCTGATTAACCGCGCGCAGGAGTTTCCACCCCAACTTGAACCTCCTGCTGTTGCGTTTTTCTTTTCCGAAGGGGATTTAGCAAGGCCTTCTTTCGGGATTTTTGAATCTAGACTCCGAGGGGAACCCCCCCCTTCACGAGGAGTATTTTCAGAGTATTTTTCCAATGGTGCTTCGTCAGGGGCTATACCTAATTACGCCGCCCCTTTTTGATTAAAGAATAAAGAAACGCGCATAGTTGGATCGTTCTCCTCTCCCCCCCACACCTTTCTCGATTTTCTGCACAACGAACATCTTTCTTGGTTGGCTTCCTTTCCCCAGTTTTTCTGAGACAAAAAGTAGGGTGGTTCCGCCTTTTTTCCCCGTCTTCCAATCAGCCCCCAATTTATTGTTTGGTCTCTACTGTGAATTGCTTTTCCATTTTCTGAACCAATAATGATGCGCTTTCTTTGCATTTCCCTCTTGGCTGAAGTAGCTTGGGCCTGGCTCTTTCAAGAAAGATCCTTCGCAACGTTTGTACTACTCTACTTCCTTGTACACCGTCAATCCCTTTGTTGAGAGGTTGCGAGTTTTTCCCCTCATTTTCGTTTTAAGAGAGTTCCCTTGAACCCAGATTTTTACCCCCTTACAGTCCCTATTTTTTCTCCCTAGAGCAATTTTATTATGGTAGTCATTCTGAGAAGTATCACACGGCGCGGCGTTCAGAACCCCTCCTTTTTTATGATGATGTTCCCAGGAGAGGAAACCCTCCTTTTCTGGAGATGCGCGGCAAATTGGAACCCTTCTATAGTTCTTGTTGTGCTATCCTTTTTTCAGGGGTTGTTAGCGCATCAACCTCTCCCCCCCCCCAGGTGCTCCTTGCCGCGCGACTTTTGATTCATTACGTCGGCGGATTTATCGCCCGTATTCAACCATGACCCTAGAGCATCTACCACCTCCACGCCGCCTGAGCAAGGGTTTGCCCCTCCACTCTACCCTCGCAGGCCGTATGTCCCCAATTCGGACCCTCCTTGCAGGACCCCTGCCTTCTGCACGGGTTATTCCCCCCTCCTGTCTAGCCTCCTTGGATCTAGTAGCCACCTTCCTTGGTTACTCGTCTTTTTCCTTCGTGCTCCGGTTGCAACGGTGTGGGCTTCAGTTAGCTTTTCCTCTCTCTCTTGCGAACTTCCCTTAGGATTTTTATAGTCGATTTACCCCTTCTCTTTTTTAAAACTCCCCCCATGGGAGGGCGGTGTCAGCTTTGTCCATTTTCTTTCGTGTGGGACTTTTTTCCCTTCGGCTTACTTCCTTACAAGGTCATGCAGACCCTCCTATCCGTGTTCCCCTTTTTCCCAAATAAGATCTCTTTCTCCGATTTCGCGTATTTTGGTAGCCGCGTTCGATTTTCTCCTTGCCGTACCGGAGCGTATCTACGATGGACGGACCCCCTTTCCTTGCCGTTTTCCTCTCGTCATTGGGGAGATCGTGTTCTCCCGTTCTTTTGACCGCTGCGCCGTCGAGGAGAAACCATTTTGTCCCGCTCTCCAAATTATCCCATTTCCTCTCGAGGAGGGACCCCGGTTATTGACCATCCCCCTCACCCCGCCCACCCGCGAACCGACTCATTTGCAACCCCTTTTGTTTATTGGACTCGGTGCTTTGGACTGTCTTAAGGCGGATCTCCCCCCCCCCAATTCTATATTAAAGTGGACACTACCTACTTCTCCTCACTGGACCTCTCCCCTGCGGAGATCTTGGCCAGAAGCTGGACCCTCTTCCGACCCCTTATGGATGCACTTTGAATGCCGAGAGTCTCCCCTGGTGCGTTTCCTCCACCTAATGCGAGCATTGCTTTTCCCAATCAACCAGGCGGCGCCCCCCCGTACTAGTCATTCGAGGCCCCATCGGATGCGTACACTCCTACCATGAATTTGTCCCCTCGG
>Ga0179591_1318509_pt1 | contig 12195 bp, 14 predicted proteins | sample CZOMad2_1_08_16f_FD_182891 | JGI IMG/M metagenome (GOLD analysis project Ga0179591, IMG submission 182891) | Vadose zone soil fungal communities from Angelo Coast Range Reserve, California, USA - CZOMad2_1_08_16fungal (PacBio error correction) | ecosystem: Environmental > Terrestrial > Soil >... | reverse complement strand
TCCTCCCCCACACACTTCTCCTTTAGAGTTTCGCCAGTGGGTCCAAAACCCCTGCCTTGCGTTTGTGGCCATTTAAGTCCTTTTTATCCTCCCTCTTTGGCCGGCAACCCTCCCCCCCTCCCTTCTGTTAGTGATAAGGGGCCCTTTACTCGGGACTTGCGACCTTGACGCTTGACCCTGACACCACTAATAACTTTAGTTCCCCAAAAAATTTCTTGCGGTGCTCCCCTATTGGGACCCCCCGGGCTTCCTTTCTTCGAGGGGACCTAAATCAAAAAACTTGTCCTTCCCCAGTCGTTACCTCCCCCTTTTTGAATACCTCACCACCAACTTCCCCCTTGCCGGACTTGTCCGTGTTCAGTGGTCTCTTTGGAGAAGTTTATCCGTCCAAACTTTTATCGGCGTTTTGGCCCCCGGCCCTTTCATATTTATGCCAAGTGGGGGGTGGGAGAGATTCATTCCGTTTGGGCCTTCACGTTTCTCCCTCGGCGAACGCCAAGCTTTTGAAAGAGTTAATCAATTTTGTCTTAAATGTCTGGCTCCCAGTGCTCCACATAGGATGCCCCAGGCGCGTTGACCTTTTTCTTCTTTTCACTGCTCTAGGAGGGACGCAGGAAATTAGGTAGGTTGCCCTCCTTCCCCGTTTTTCCCACCAAAACCTATTCCTCGTCCACTCCCCCCCCTATTTGCCAAGTGGTTCCGGGGTACGGTCTTTCCATCGAGTCCCCCCCCCAAGGACCACTTCGCTCTTCCTCGTCATGAAACTTCGTTTTTCCCATTAAAATAACCTGTGCCGTAGTACTGTCAGTCCGACGTTCTCCTCCCATCCTTGAATCCTCCATCACCCCACCAGCTGGTGTGCTTTGCGTCCCCCTTCTTTTTTCACAACTTTTTCCCCCCTCCACCCCTTCACGACCCTCCTCTTATAGGCACAACTTTTTCAACCTTTTTTTTTTCAATTTCCTTGTTTCTGCTAACTGCCGTTGTCTTTTCTTTCCCTTCTTTCCGTGGAAAGGCTGCTTTTTATGTTCGGGATTCCTTTAAAACCCCCATTTCTGTTCGGGACCCCTGCTTTTACCCGGTACCCAGATCAATCACCACCGGCACTTCCCGGATTTTTCGTGTAGCATCTATGGCTTGATTTTCACCCCGGTGCCCCCCAATACCGTTTTTTCCCCCAAAGCATGCTTCTGGATCCAAATTTCTTGTGGGAATCCCTTTTCTTTGTACGCTACACTTAAATGTCATCCCAACAACCGTCCTTGTTCCTTACTTTTATCCCCCTTTCCGGCTTTTTAGTCATCCCCTTTCCTTGGTAACACCAATCCCCCCTTCCCGGGATCACTCGTACTCACGTTCCCCATTTTTGGGTTTTCAGGTAACCTACCCTCTTTTTGGTTCCTTTACCCCTCGTTTTTTCCGGGTCAGTTGGTGTTTCGTGAGTTTTTCTCTTTTTTTTTTGCTTAGGTTCGGCAGGTGCAGTTTCCCGGCCCTTTACCCAACATTCGTGCCACGGATTTTCCATAACCCCCCTTCACTTTTTGTTAATGGACTTTTCTCAACAAAGGGACGCCGTTCTTTCCCCCCCACCCCCAATGCGATCTCCTTCCCCTTGTTTCCTCCACCCCCTTGCAAAGCCCCCCCCTGGTTGACTGATTCACTTGCACACTCCTTTCCCTTTTGTTTTTTTTTTTGTCCGCCCCCCCCACAAAAACCCTTTGGACCGGTAACTCTAACGGCGGTTTCCCTTTTCCCCCCCTGCGACCTCTCCGTCTGCCCCCCCCCCCCCCCCCCCCCCAATTGCCTTGTTTTAAACCCCCCAACGCCCCTTTGCGGTTTTAGCAACACCCAAATAAGAGTGCGGTTTAACAGGCACCTATATGTCAACACCTGTATTCTTTTCCCAGCTTCTTTGCCTTTCGCTGGTTAACGGCCAAGAATTTGCCAGTCCCCGATGGTCCGTTCCCCCTTCCTCTTTTCTGGCTTCCCTCTTTGTGCCTTTTTTTCTACCCCCCTTTGCAAATTCTTCCCTTGTAAAATCACCAGACGCCCCCCCCCCCCCAATGTCACAAGGTCACACTCGCCCCCCCACAGCGCCGTTTTTTCCCCTGATCCGCCCTGAGGGAAAGATATTCTCACCCCCCCCCCCGTGCATTACAACATCGTCAGATTGGCTTTCTCTCGGACTTTCAATCCGAGTTCGCCCCCTCCCCCCCGTAAACCTCTTCTGAAACCTTTTCTCCTATGACCCCACCCTGATTTATTTGAAACACTAAGATTGTTTACACCCTTTTGTTCCCTTTCCCCTGGCGGCTTTTTTTTTCGGCTTCTCCCCGCAGAATTTTTGCGAATTCCTGATTATATATTTTTCCCTAGGGTTTGTTGTGGTTTCTCCGGTCTCCCCCTCATATTCAGGTGTATTTCGCATTCTTTTTTTTTTTTTGATCTGTCTTTACGACCGCAGGGCCCCCCTCCCCCGTCCCCCCCTGCTTACCCCAGCCTAGGTTAACAATAAAGCATGTTGTGCGTCCAGTTTCTTTCTGTCCGAGGGTTCGCCTTGTTCTCCCTGGTACCCCTTCGGTGTGTATTTTCAGTTTTTGGTACTGGCTTCGTGAGGTGAAGTTATGGTTCCTCTTGTAGAACCCAGTGCAGCCCATCCCGACCGCGAATTGCCGCGGTCCCCTCTTACGCCCTTTTTTCTGCGTGCCTTGCGTTTTTGAAGGAGAGATGCCCTAGGCGTAGACCCTCCTGTTCTCCCTTGACAACATCCGTTTCCTTCCCTCGCTGTACCGGCATTGTGTAACCCTTCTCCATCCTTTAGTTTAAATCGTAAGTTTGGTGATTCGGTGAAGCTTCCCGCCCGGTCTATTTGATTGTGCTTCGCCGCGTCCCTGTGCCGTTGTTGTTGGTTCGGCCACCCCTTCCCAGTTTTGTTAACCCTCATAATTGTCGCGCCATCCTTGTGTTTCCCTTAGTGGTTTGAGGGCCTTTTTCCGACCCCTGTTTTGTCCAGTTTGGTTGGTGATGTTGCAGGTTTAACCTTTTCGTTGCCGGTTTCCCCCTGTTCCGTGTTTGGTGACGTCTGCCATGTGGGCCATTGGCATTGTATTTTTTTTAGTCTGGTTTTTGGAATGGTTCTTTTTTTTTCCACACCTCCCCCCTTTCCTTTTGTTTTAGATTGTCATTCCACTGGTTGTCCCGTTTTCTGTTTAACCGACTGTTTTGTCCCCCTTTTGTCCCGCCTTGCCCTCCCCGAACGGTGAACACCCCCCGGTGCCAGAAAACTGCGGAACTTTGCCTTTGTTTTTTCCCTCCCAAGCCCTCCTATGCGTTCCTGTGCCCAAGAAGTGAATAGTTCCCTCTGATAGGTCTGATTGTTGCATCCCTCCTTTTGGGCTCACGTCCGCCCCCTTTTTAACTGTCCCTTTAAAACTTGTTACCGGATAACTTCCCCCAATAGATGGTTTGTTAATAGTACATCTCCCCCCTCCCCACACTTTATTCTTGCCTCCTGTGGTTTGGGGTACAGTTTTGCTAACGTTAGTGGACCCCACTTAGTCGATGCCCCGCGAAAATCGTCAATTGGAGGGTCGTCCTTTTTTTTTTACCTTCGTCCTGTTTTTTTTCCGGTTTTCCCCACCCCAGTTGGTTACTGCGGATAAGAAGGGACCACCCCCCGGGTTCAAAAAAACCACGAGTAGGATGCAAACTCATTTTTTTCTCTCAGTCACTGCGTTCAAAGGCCAAGTCTTATTCTAGATGCCCATTTCTTTGACCAGGTTTCTTGCCCTGGTGGTAGTGATGGGTTGGGGGGGGGGGGTGGTGGGTTGTCTTGCCCACTGCTTCGTCCTTTTTTTTTTTCCAGCCCACCCGCTTTCCTTGTCCACGTTAATACCAAGGCCCTTTTTTTTTTTCCCCTTTCCCTGCCCCTTTGTTTTTAAATGTTCCCCCGTTCCCTGTCCCATGACTAGAACGATAGTTGGACCCCCCTGGCTTTTTTTTTTTTTTTTTTTTTTTTTTTTGTTTCTGCCGTGGTGTATTTAAAGGGGCGTAAACAACGGGACCTTTTCCACCCCCACCGGTTCTCCTTTCACGAGTAACCGGTAGTGTCTTTTTACCGTTACAATCGTTTGAAGCCTCCCTTTTTTTGTACCTCTTTTTTCCTGCCTCAAAACTGTTCCCGCCGGTTAGCCGGCATAGCTCTGGGCGCCGAGCGACCTTGAGGTCCCCCCCCTTCCTTTTTTTCCAGCTTTCCCTTGATCGCGTCACCAAAAGTGGTTTTGCTCCGTGAACCCGAAGGTGCCTTTTTTTTCCCCCCACCTCCCCGTTCTTGCTTTTCCGCAAACCTGCCCTTTGCTACCCGCCCTTCATGATGGTTTTATCTTTTTTATGGTGCCGTATTTTCCGGGCGGTGTGTAAGAGTCAGTTCTCGCCTGGTGTCGCCTCTTCGCCGCCGCCGAAGGCCCCTCGGTCCCTGTTCTGGTCAGGTCAGCGTCTCTTGTGCGAATCGTTTTTTTGCGATTTTTCCTTTTCTGTCGACAGCGATCTTTCATTTTTCGCGCGTTTTATTTATGCCGTTTTTGCACTTATCGCCCCTGAGGGGGTCCCCCCCACGATTCAGGTATATTGACCTGATCGATAGACTTTTTTTTACCAACTTCGCCTGGCAGAAAGGCCGCGTCTAGTAAACCCGCGATCCCCGTCCTGTTTGGGAAGTTCGTGAGCGTATGGTTTATTTATTTTTCCCATTGAGATCTGATTACCCGTTGAACCTCCTCCCAATTGAGTTTGTCTGCGAGTTTTTCCCACCTCGTATTTTAGCTTTTCTTAGTGTTGGCTTTACCCCACGTATCGTGTTTGTGCTTTGTGGTGCCGTGTTTCCGCGACCCCAATTTTTCGCGCTTTGAAGCTGACCCGGAGGACCTTTTTTTTTTCATTACCTTCATAACAATTTGGGTTGATGTCACCCAGAAGGTCGTTTGTTCCCACACATTCTGGCTCTTCAACCTCTGGATGTGTCCCGCGATCCCATCCCTCCCACATTTTAACAGAGTCTTGTCGCCATTGATCGTCACTTTTGCATGGCAAGTTGTCGTCTTTCCCGATCCATTTGGTTCATTCACTTTCCAGGTTCGGTTTTCCCACCCCCCCCAAAGGACGTTGGTGGTTTTGGTCCCCTCCAGCCCATCAATGGATAGGGACGTTTGTTGTTGTAACCACTTGGAAGATGCCCCCCTGTTTTTCCGTGGTCATAACCACCTTCTGTTCCCTGTCCATGATGGCCCTGCTCGATTGTTGTAGCGCACAGTTAGTTGGCCAGCGGTTCTAAGGACGGCCTTGTTTTTCTTGGCATGGTGCGCACTTCTTACCTTTTCCGGTGAAGTGGGACTTCGTTTGAGTGTCGGAGATTCCCCCCCCCCCCCGCTGGATCCGCTTCCCCTGTTCCCCCAGTCGTCTAGCCGTCAAGTTAGTGAGAGGTGTTGATGCTGGCTTTTGCCGCCGCTCTTTCCGTCCGATTTGCCACGTGCAACCGTTTACTCTCCCTGAAGCATGCCTGGACAGTTACACGACTCTTTGAAATTGTATGGTTGATGAAGATCTTCACTTCTTCTTTTCCTAATCCCTTCATCTTTTTTTTTGGTGTGCTGACCGACGATTTTTTTTGTTTCCCCACAGTTTCACAATGCAGGGCCCTTGCCTCTTCATGTCAGGACCCTTCTCTCCTTTTCGTCTTGTAGGGTTTGAAAGTTTCCAAATCCGCTTTGGTCCCTCTCTCTTCGTAAAAGCCCCACCCTCATACCAACGTCTTTGCAATGACCCATCCTTCCCCCGGACCTCTGTCGACCTCCACATCCGTCCGATTCATATGGTTCTTCCAAGGGTCCTCTGTCCTAGACTTATCTTTTGTCACGGCGGGCTTTCCGGAGAGGGCCGAAGCAACCAGTGAGTTCAGTGGTTGGACTTTTTGACTGATTGCCCACGATTCTCGTCAACCGTCCTAATTTCTATTTGGCGGCAAACTTGGTCTGGCCACGCACCTCGGCCCTGCTATGAGTCTTTTTTCCCCCCCACCTCCAGCTTCAACCTTATCCCAATTCTTACATAACCGTCTTGCCCAGGTTCCTCTTTCCCTCGTTTTTTTTTCTTCACAACGGTTTCAAAAGTCACCCGGTAACCTTCTGGTTCGCACCCTCCTCAGCAATTTTCCCCTTTCTGATGGTCGTGTCGACCCCACCACAAGGAAACTCTCTCCCTTGCCGGTCACGGGCCCGAGTGCCACGCACACGGGTTTTCCGTGGGGTAACGTTCTAAAGTTTCCCACCCTGAAATTGAAAGGACACCAAGAATTTGCTCTAACTTCCACGTTCTCCACGTAAATGTTGAACGCAGACTCCCTTTTTTCAGTCCGGAGTTTTTTCGGCGTTTTTTGGTGATCGCTGGCAAAATTCCAGTTCCTTGTGGGAAACCAAGGTTCTTCAAACACTGTTTCACCGTGTGCAGCACCTTTGCTTATGTCCCTGAACGTTTCTCCGTTTGTCCTCTTGCCTTTCCGGTCCTTCCCCATAAAAAAAGATGCTTTTTTACTAACACCATTCAATACACTTTGCGGCTTCCCCACCAATCTCCCCCCAAATTGTCCTTTTTTTCCCCAAGGAGAAGTCTTGGATTTCGCCATTGATACTAAACGTCTACACCTGATCCGGCGGTCCACTTTTCGCTTGGCCCCGTGCCGGTCCTGTGGCAGTTCTCCTTTTTTTCCTCCCAATTTGGGCCGTCTTTTTAACCCCCAAAACCCTGCAAGGTTTTTGGGAGGGAGTTGACTTTTAACGTGGAAGGCCAACTCCCTCCTCTTGTTTCCTTTTGGCGCTTAAATTCGCAACAGGCGCGCAGCTTGGACCCTTTTCAAAGTTTCTCCCTCTTACAACTTCCGGGCTCTTGGCTTCTTTAGATCTAGGCACCGGGCCGGTCTCGCCTTTTTTTCCGGACTTTGCAAGAAACGCCGTTTCCGGACATAAACCCCCCCGGCCTCCTTCATCCCCACATCCGGGGTCGTCTGGTTCCGCTGGTCCTTTTTTTTGTCCCGTTATAGCCCCCCAACCCCTTCGCGGCCTTGGCCCAATTCCCTAAGATATTTCTTTGTCCACACAGTTTTTTTGTCCGCACCAACGCTGTCTCCCGTGCCTTTCGTTTTCACCCGCTCTCCCAGATCCCCATCCCCCCCGATGGAAAGTCTTACACAATGTGCGTCGGGCTTTGTTGCCCTTCCCCCCACCCGATCGGCTTACCGGCTGCTTCCGTCTTTAGGCCGGGGCGAAAACTGCAGACCCTTGTTTTTTTCCGTCAACCCACCATTATATAATGGTTTTGTGAAAGGGTTCCAATGGGGTCGCTAAAAGTCTATTCCCCCAGTTAATTCGCTCGGTCTACTTTTCCCTTGCCATATTCCGGGTCACCATTTACCCCCTAAACGTGGTTCCCGTCATTTTGCATTTCTAAGTAAAGGTGCAAGACGTCAGCCTTCTCCTTTTTAATTTCGACTTGCCCTAACCCCCTTTTGTTGCTTCCCGTTTGCACCCTCTTTTACCACCGCTTAAACCTTTTTCTTCACGCCTTACCCTATTCTTCCCCCCTGGCTCAACCTTTTGCCCGCCTGTTGCAAAGACTGCCCCTCTGCCGGTGTATTTTTCTCAGTTTTGGAACTTTTATCCGTATCATTAACAGCGCAGTCCCCTGGTAAAATTTTTCCCCCCCTTCCCGGTTATTTGAGCCTACTCAGCCCCCCCAATTGGTCCCCGAATGTGTAAAAGAAGTGATCCTTGTTTCTTCTTGACACAATTTTTCTGAGGGGGCCCTGTTCCTTCCCACGCTTGTCCCAACCCCTCCCCCCCCAAACTGGGCCCCCCCCCTTTCCAAGGCGGCACTCTTCTTTTTTTTTCAAAGGTGCTGACTCCGCTCTCCAACAAACCGGATTTTTTTTGTATTTCCAGGCCGGTTTTTAAAACGTACCCCGGTTTGTCCTGTCTCCTGCCCATCAACCTTCCCGAGATACCCTCTGTCCTTTCCGCTTGGGCAACCTTTTAACAAACGAGTCCTTGGGTTCACTTTGACAAATCCTTTTTTGTCCCCCCCCTTTTTTCCCTTGGCATTTTTTGTCTTTACCGGCGGGCAAGGGTAAAGACTACCGTTACCAACACACTGTCGGTGACCCTTTTCCTTCCCCCCCCCTTGGTACAAGAATTCCAATCTACCAAACACTTTGTACGGGGCGTCTCAAAAAATGATCCCCCCCCCTTCACAACACTACCAATAACTGCAACTTCCCAATGTGTTTTTTTTTTTCTTTTTCTTGAAGTGGACCGGCACACTTTCCCTGGCAAAACCCCGGCACCCCCCAACCAACTTCCCCTTTTTCACATGCACTGGTTTCGAAAAAAGCACTTTGGGAAAGTTTACACCCCCCCCCCCCCCAAATGCTGGGGAGCTAACTTCGCTGACAACCACTGCAGGGGGTCACTCCCCCCCACAGCCCTTGGCCGGCTCCCCGCAAAAATCCCGCCGGTTTGCCTCCGGACCGGCACGTTCTTTTATTTCCCCCCCCAAACAATCTTCCTGATTCTTGGGCCAGCGGCTTGATTCCCGGGGTACTTTCCCTTCCCCACCTCCAGGTATACAAGCCCGATTATTGGACGACTTCTTTCTGGCGTCCGCTTTGGGTGCCATTTCTTTACGTTTTTCCTGGTCTCGTCGGTTGAAACGCTTTTCCGCCCACAATGTCAAGGAGGACCACTCGGCCCCCTCCTGCAACCATTTGGGGCGCGGTAGTTGATGGTGGTCAAGTTGAGCGAATCCTGCAGCTATGTCGAACACTTTTTATTCCCCTGTCTTTACACCCATAGGTCCCCCGGTGTAAGGTCTCTTCTTTTGCGTCGGGTTTCCACCTCCCTTGTCCCCATCGCACCTTTCCCATCCGGACTTTTCCCCCGCCTACAAACCAACAGTCGCGTTACAACCTTGCTTGGACTGCCCTCATGCCTTTACGCAAAACCATGCCCCTCTTTCTCCCCCTTCCTCTGCTCCCCTCCCCTGTGGCCGGGCGGAAAGGGGCGTGTGGAGGACCGACTATCACAGGACGAATGTGCGGTCCTTGCGTGATCTCTCTTTTCCCCCCTTTTTTTTTCCCTTCCTTGTTTTTTCGGGCGAGTTTCTCCCATTTGCGGGGTTTTCTTTCTTCCGCCCCCAAACACGCCCGGCCCGGCCGGGCCCCACCTGTCTGGTAAGCTCAGTCGGTCAAGTTTTGCAAGTTCCTTTTTTTTTATTTATTCTTCTGGTTTCTCCGGTTCGTTGGAGGGGGACTTCTTGATTGAAAGTGCGCTCTTCCTCCCTCCTGGTCTCTTTGACCTCTTTTTTTTTTTCTTCTTTAGTTTCACGTCCCCCGACCGGGAAGACCCCTTACTTAATCGTTGAAGAGTTTTCGATTACTTTTGGTACATGTTTTTTTTTGCGGCTTGCTGTGCCCCTTTCTCCCTTTTCATCTGCCCTCTTTCCCCGTCACCTTTGGCACGACAGTTACCCCCTCGGTAAAGGGCTTTTAGCTGTCCCCGTGCCGTTACCCTGCGAAATGCGCCCTCCTTGGTCACAGGTTGGTGACGATCGTTTTGCACTGTAAGACATCGCATGATGGTGGCCGCCTTCCCTTCCCCAGTTTTTGGTTCGTGACCCCCCCGGCGTGTGGTAAGTTCAAAAGCGAGACTTTGTCTTGGCTCACAATGCATGTTTTTCCTTGTACGGTTTTTTTTTTCCTCCACCTTTTTCGGTCCCCCCCCCCCCTGGTAAGGTTGGTGTTTCCTTTTTCCGGGGTTCCAGATTCGTGCAGTTCACATTGTTTTTTCGGGCCAGTTTTTTTGTTCCACTTTCCTTTTATGTTTTTTTAACGACGCCCCGGCCCCCTTTTTTTGATTTTAATCCGGGAAGTTGGGAGTCGTGGCCCCGGACGTTGTTTTTTTTCGTTGCCTCCCTGTTCATCCTGCCGACGTTGAAAAACACCAAAACCCCCCGCCACTGCCCCGGACGTGCCGTTTTTTTTTTTCAAGTCCCGTTTGTAGTTTTCCACGGCCCAAGACGTGAAGTTACCGAGGATGGGTAGTGTTTCTCCGAGTTGTTGACACCTCTCCCTTACTGTTTTTTTTCAGTACTGGGAATTAAGCCAATAGCCCTTTTGTTAAGATTTACCATTTACTCCGCACGCCAGGCGCTAAATCGTCTCCGTTGGCGGTGTTTTTTTCCTTTCTGGCTTAGCGTGAGAAGGCTCCCCCCCCCCTTTTCTCGATCCACGCTAACAGCATTGTGCTTTTCTCTGAGGAGTCCTTTTTCCTGACCACTGACTCTTTAATGAAATTCCTAATCAACGGCGTACCCCTTATGGCACCGTTATGCTGCTGCCGCCTTCGTTTCCCCCCCCGGTTTACCTAGCTGTATTAGTGACTTCCCGGTTGGTATTCCTCCCTTTTTTTAGAGTGCCGCCCCCCCTCCCCCCCAACCTTCTGTCTAGTCCCCCCCCCAAATTAATTTTGTCTTCCCCTCTGCGACCCCTTCATGCCCCGGTTTTCCCATGTCCTCCCCCGTCGTTCAAGGATAGTACGGCTCCCGGCCTCGAGGTAAGCCCCTTGTCACCTTTTTCCATATATTTGTGTTTTGTCCGCACACAAGTTGTTCCCTTTCGTTACGATCCAAAGCGTGAATTGCTGGTTTTGCCCCCCGGCTCCTTTCGCCACTGACTCCCGCCCATTGTCAGCGTCACGTGTTGGGCTACGATCTCGGCCCCGTTTCCTTCCCATTTTGTAATCGCAGCCCAAATTTTTTTTTTTTTTGTGGTTTTTTTGTTTTTGGTTCCCGAAACTTCTCGCCGGTTTTTGTCCCCCAACCCCCCTGTCTCTTAATCTTCCTTCACCCCTCACCCCCTCCCCCCCGTCTTGGAACCCTTCTTTGGTGAGGCCCGTTTTTTTCTTATTGAGTACCTTTTTATTGTTGTTGGTTTGTGTTGTTTCCTCTGCCCTTCCCCGGGTTTTGGGTTTTTGTTTCCAGGAGGTGACGTTTTCGCTCTTTTTTTGCCTGGCCGGGTTCATGTCGATTTCGCCTAATTGCCCCTAGTGTTTTTTGCGTTGTCAGGGTCCTCGTCTTGCTCGAGTCGTAACATCCTGGCTCCCGAAATCGTCTTCTTGATGTGCTGCCGCCTTTAGTAACTGCATTGATGTTTTTTGCCCCCGGACCCCGCCCGAATTTGCGATATGCTCCTCCTTCCCTTTGTCATTCTTCCGTCCCGAGCCGTCTTGGCTCGCGGGTACTTATCTCCGGCGCGCTTCATCCTTTTTTTCAGCCTCCGGAGTGGTTGGCTATGCGTGGTGCCATTTCTCCATCCCGATGTATTGTGGTGAGTTCCACACATCTATCGGTTTTGAGGGTTTCTTTTCTTTCCATGTGGTGCGGAGTCGGCTACCACCCCCCCCCCGGGACGCCCCCATTCTGCCGAGGCCCTGTTGCTGAACTTGCCCCCCGGTCGAACACTCTTTGGTAAACAGACCCCGTGACTTGCCAGCGATTACCCCCCCCCCCCTCTTCCCAAGTCCACCCGATGGTTCCCCACCCATTTTTTATCGTTTTTCGCCTTTGGAATGTTGGCAGCGCCGGTTTACCTTTGGTGTTGCATTGAATTCCTTTTTGCCTCCGTTTGCAAGTACTTTTGAGGTTTTTCGCCGCCATCCCGATGGATTTTCTTTGATTTCCGGTTGGCCGTTGCGTACCCCAACAGCTTTTGTCCCTGGTCCGTGGTCAGACCCCCCCCCCCCCGGTTTCCCTTTCGTACTGAATTTTTGGTATCCTCCTTTGATAGGCGTTAGTCCGTAGTGTTTTCCCAGCCGTTTTTCCCCCCTCTCCCGTCGGTCCGTTTCACCTGTCTTCCGTCCAAGCGGTCCAAGTCGGTGCGTACTTGACGAGAATTGTAGCGACCGCCCCCACCCCTTGCCAGTCCTATAAAAGATTTTTAATCTCGCCTTAGACCGGTGGAGCGGTCCAGTTTCCCCCCTCTTGCTCCCCTGGCACTGCCGAGAGAGTTCCTCGGAATTCCACTGGTAAAACCCCGACCCCGCTTTTCCCTCGTCCTGTACTCTTCCTTCCGCTTTTTTTTGTCACGGGGTGCCT
>Ga0179591_1155929_pt1 | contig 12195 bp, 18 predicted proteins | sample CZOMad2_1_08_16f_FD_182891 | JGI IMG/M metagenome (GOLD analysis project Ga0179591, IMG submission 182891) | Vadose zone soil fungal communities from Angelo Coast Range Reserve, California, USA - CZOMad2_1_08_16fungal (PacBio error correction) | ecosystem: Environmental > Terrestrial > Soil >... | reverse complement strand
TCCTTAATTTCAGGCCGACTTACGATTATTTTCGATCCCATTTCTTCCCCAATTGCCGCACTTTTTCGATGGCGTACTTGCTGTTTGTGTTCGATCCTTCTCGTTTTGCTTCAGCCCTTCTGCGGTTCGGGCCCTTAGACCGCCTAAGCCAACGGCCTCTTGGATAAGGCGATTTTTTTCTCGTTTGGTTCGTTTTGCCTTCCCTGCAATTTTCCTTACTCCAACAACTCTCTTATTTTTTGTCTCCCCCCCAAGTGTCCATGGAAAAGTCCCTCTGGCGACGCCGACCTGCTTTTTGAACCCACTGTTTAAATAGGGTCATTTCATTGTTCGTTTCAGCCCCCTCTCTCTTCCCCTTGGTCAGCGCTCTTGACCCAGGCCCATCACCACCAATGAAGCACGTGAAGCCGAGATTCGCGGCTGCTGTTCCCCCTTCTCTCAAACCCCTCCCTTACTTACGCCCCCCTCCCCTTGGAAGCACTTCCCCTTGTTCACCAGGGTTCTTCCTCTTCCGGTACCCACCATGACTCTCCTTTTTTTTTTCGCCCCATCCTTATGTTGGTCTCAACCTCTCGTTTTGCTTCTCCCCCCTGAGAAGATACATTTCAATCGGGCTTGAGTTGTGGAGGGTGGGACTATCCAATCTTCCCCTGCCGCCATCCCATGCCCAGTTTTGGCTTGATTTCCCCCCTTCCCCAACTTCTCTGAGCTCCCTATATTTTTATTCACCCCCCTCAATTTTCCCCCCTTTCCTTTTCCTCCTTCCGATCAAAACTTTAGGCAAAACTCAAATACGACTCTGTGTCCGGGCTTTTTGTTCTCCTCAAAATCTACACGGGCATTTCGGCCTGTCTTCTTCCTGGTCTCTTTATGATTCCCCCGGTGTTCCCCTGTAGAAAGTTCGACGCAAGTCTTCTAGCCGACTTTCACTCCCTCCCCCTCCCCGGGATCTGAGGGACCTCCCAATACGATTCGCCGCGAAAACCCCCTTGGCTTTATATCACGGGCTGTAAACCCCAATTCTAAACCGTCAACCCTGACATGTGCACTCTCAACCTTTCCTGCTCGTCTAATTTCTTCCACTCCCTTCGCGTTTACTTCTTACCACAATGCACAGTGGTGACTTTGCAACTCTCCTTTCAACTATTCCTAGGCCCTTCCGTCCCCAATTCCGTCTGTTGACTTTTCGCGCCTAAAACGGCAGGTGTTTACATCTTCTCAGCGCTTCCCTTTCTGCCCAGTAGTTTTTGACCCTTTCGATTCCCCCCCCCTTACCCTCACCCATACCCCAATGTTCCTCCAAGTTCCCTGTAAGGACATTGAACAACTGTCTACTTTCCCTACTCTCTCCCCTTATCCTCTTGTCCTGACACTTCCCTTTTGCGTCTGCTTTAACCAGTTTTTTTTTCCCGTAGAGGATGCACTCAAGCTCGATTGGAATTCCCCCCTCACCGGCTCATCTTCAGTTTTCCCCTAAAATTCAATTCATCACGTCTTCCAGTGCCCCCCTTGAAGGGGTATATGCCCTACCCTGCCTTTATAACTTGGAGCATTTCATCATTGAAGCCGTTCACCCCCTTCATCGTTCGCTTTTTACCCTCCCCACAAGAGTTGGCCCACCAACGTCGCTGCATAACCCGCAAATTCTCCGTGCTCAACCCCTTCTTATTAGCAGCGAAGTCAAGCTTTAACAGACCCCACAAACGTGTTTGATTTCGCTCTATCCCCCCCCGGTTTCTTACCGTTTTCCCAGCCGGCGGAATTTAGTCCAGAGGCCCGAACATTCCACTTTTTCATTTTCACTCTATTCGCCCCTGGAAGTTTGTTTTTGTTTTCCCCATTTTCTTCCTTGGTTCGAATAGGCTCAACCCCAATTCCGACCTCCCTGTTGGGCAAGTCCCTCCGACTCTCTTTGAAACCGTTCCCCCCCTCTCACTGTACAGCCCCCTCCGACAATTTCCCACAACTTGACCAGTTGTATTACACTCCAAGGAAAAGGTTTTACTGTCGCCCCCATGGCAACATTCCAAAAAAACCGATTTAACTCCCCACCATCAGCCCCTCTGCCCCCCAACCATAGTCGGTTCCCTCCGTGAAACAGGGCTTCGGCCACTTTCTAATCGAACCCTGAGCACCGCCTTGCCACCCCCCCCCATGCCTTTGGCCCGTTTTTAGATTTCAACACACAAATTTTGCCAGGACGGTGGGCGAACCTCCCCCTGGCACCACCAAAGGTCCCCTTAGTGATCCTGCGGTTAATTTTCCAAAACCCCTGGTTCAATTTTGCTGCTTTCAACCCCCTATTTCAGACTGCAACTTTACGGCACAAATCCTGCGGCAAGTCCTTCAATTCCACAATTCCCCACTTTACGATGTTCTTGAGTGTTGATACATCCTACTTGCCCGTCCCATGACCTTCCCCTCTTTCCCGTTACACCTTGCAATCCTTGCTGAAGCCCCCCTAAATTCCTTTTTGTTTTTTTATGTTGTTTGGGTTTGAGTGTGTTTTTTTTTTAGGTGTTTTTTTTAGGGGTTTTTTATTTTGTTTTTTTTTTTTTTATTTGGGAGTGTTGTGGCGGGGGAGTGGTGAGTGGTTTTTTTTTTTGATTGCGCCCACTATGGAGGTGGATATGTTGGTTTTTTTCTTTGGTGTCTGTTTTTTGGGGGGAGTTTTTTTGCGGGGGGGCGGGGTGATGCGATGGTTGGGGGGTAGATTTTTGGGGGGTTTAAGTGGAAGGGATTTGGGATGTTTTTTTTGTTTTGAGGACGCTTTTGGTGTCTTTTGTGGGTTTGAGGGGGTAGAGGAGGGGGATGATGGGTGGGGGGTTGATTCAGTTTGAGGGGGTGGGAAGTTTGTGGGTTTGGTGGGGGGTTTTTGGCTTTAAGGGGTCATTTTTTTGCGCTTGGGAGTAGTTGTTTGAGTGTTGAGAAGTTTTGTGGGCGAGGTTTTTTTTTGGGGAGGTTGCTTGTGGGCGTTTTTTTTGTATTTGTTTTTGGGCTTTTTTGTTTTTTTTTTTTGGGGGTTTTTTAGGGGAGTTGGTTTTTTTTTTTTTGGTTTCCATGGAGTCTTGTTGGAGTGGTCTTTGTTTGGTGTGATTTTGTTTGTGCCTTGTGTTTGTTTTTGGGGGGAGGGGGGGTTGGCTTTTGGGTTTTGTTTTTTTTTTTTTTTTTTTTTTTTTGAGGTGTTTTTTTTGGATGTTGTTTTGCGTTTTTTTTCTGGGTTTTTTGGCCTTTTTCGGTGGGGTCTTTTTTTTTTTTTTTTTTTTTTTTTTTTTTTTGGTTTTTTTATGTTTTTTTTTTTTCTCCTTCCTCCCTTTTTTTTTTGTTTTTCTAGATATTCGTCTTTTTTCCCCTTATTGGCGGGACTTCCTTAAAAGCGTTCCATCTTGAAGAATGGAGTTTAGACCCCCCTCTCCAATTCTTGTCCACGTTTTTTAGTCTTGGTGGTTGGGGATTTTACGCTGACCTTTTTCCTTTTTTCGTCTTCTTTCTTTTTATTTGTTTTTTTTTTGACTGTCACTTTTCTTGCCCCGGGGTACAAGACGCTTGATAAGCTTGGTTTTTTTTGCTTTTCCCGTTTTTTTTCCCCATAATGTCGCTTTTAAACCCTCTCCTGGCCCCAATTCCCTTGGTTTTTTCTCCCCTCCTCTGGCCCTTTATTGTTTTTTTTCCAAATTTATGAGCCTCTTCGATTCGTACGTGGCCGCAAGCCCCACTTGAGAACCCCCTTCTCCTCTTTTTGGTTCCTTCCTTTTATGCTGTTAGGTCCTTTCTGAATTGCCCGTTCGACAGTCCCTTTTCGTGTAATAATCTTTGTTGTAGTTTTTTTTTTTTCCCCTTTCGAGGGCTGTCCGCTTGTCGTTTTTCCTTGTTCCATCCTATTATTTCTCAAGTTCAACTCAGTTTTTTTTTATGGAAGGGAGCTCGGATTCACCAGAGGTCAGTTATTTTTACACATTTTCACCTCCTTTCTCACCCAGTCGTCGTATTATTTTCATTGTGTATACCCCCCCGTTAGTTCCAGCTTTTCCCCTCAATTAGCCGCCTTTTTTTCTTTTCTTGCCCTTCCCCCTCTTCTCTCTGACCATCCCCACTTTGTTGAGGTCCACTAATTGACTGATCTGATCACCTCCGTCATTTGCCTAATTAACCCTTTGGCGAGTTTCTGATCGTGAGTTTTTTCTCCTTCTTTTCTCTTTGTTGGTCCCCTTTTTTTTACTTCGATAAAAGACTTAGGGTTCGGATAGATTTCCCTTCTCCCGTCCCTTTTCACTTCTTTGCCCTTTCTTCCCCCCCTGACCCTGCGTGGCCAGACTCAGGATTCACAGTTTCAGGTCCCCCTTTTCCCTTACCTTCATCGTGATTTTTTCCCTTTGCCTCCTCTTCTCTTCACATCTGAAGTTTCCCACCGTTGCATATCCGCATTGAGTTTCTTCCGTTCGATTTGGTCGCATCCCCCCTATTTAATTGAAACTGTTTGTACAAATTCTCCGGGATCTAATTGCCCATGCGGGTAAATTTTCCTTTTAGTCGTTATCCCCTCCCCTTATTGAGAGTCCCCCGCCCATCGGCGGCGTCCTCAAAGAAGACTTCTCTTTTTCATTTTGAAGACTTGGAGTCCCCATGACTCTTCTCTTTTTCTTCTTCCTATTCGTGTTCGCGTCTCTTGTCAGCCTTCCCCTTTCCCCCTTCTAATATTCCTTTGTATGTCCTTCAGCCACCTCGGTCAGTAAGACAATTCACGATCTGCCGTCTTTCCTTTTTCCTATTCCTGCCTTGACCCCTCCGTTTTGCCCTGCCCCCCCGCGTTTCCCCTTTGTCGAGCTGAACTATGTTATTTTGATTTTTACAGGTCTTCCCTTCGGTGGTTTTTTGTAGTTCATCTTATCTACTTTCCTTTTTTTTTTTTACTTTCCCTTGTTCCTCGCTGATAAATTAGCCCATGGCCATTCTTCGCCCTTTGCTTTTTTTCGGTTCGACCCGACCGGCTCCTTCAGTATTTTTTCCTAATCGTTCCCTTGTGAAGGTACCATTTTATTCCCGCTTAGTTGTCTTTTCATCTCCATTGAGTTTCCCCTTTTTCTTTGAAGCCTCCCCACTGTCCTTTTGTGGCTGCCCTTTTCCCTCTTCTTCCCCCCACAAAGGCCGATTTGTAAATTATCGTAGAGCCTCTTCTCCCCTCGGAGCATTTTTCAAGTCCTCCCACCCCCCCTCACTTCCTGCAGTTTGTGTGTACCCCCCCCTCCAGGAGCTCGTTGTGTATCCCTTCATCTCCTTCACCTGTTTCCAGTTGGAATTCTTCATCCCGTCTTTTCTTTTGCTTTTTCTGGCTGAGTTTTGAGATATGGAAAGACTCACTCTGCCGCGCTTTATCATTTTTCTCCGGTGGCGATTTCTATTTGTCTCTTGAAGATGGCGGAACCCCTTATTACTATTGATTCTGCTATTACGCCCGCTGAGCCCCCCCCCCGTTACCCCCTTGTAGTGCATGCGGGCTTCTTCTGTGTCCTGTTCCTTCACGTTCGGCACCTCTCCCTTTTTGTTGCGGCTGACCTTGCATTTTCGAATTCCCACTCACAAAGCGACCTTTTCCTATCCACGATTTCCCTTTTCTACGGCTCCCCCGAAAGAGATTACCCGTCTGAGTATTCTCCACACACACCTTTCTCTGCTTTTCTTTTTCTGCCACCCGCCCCGTCCCTCGATCCCAAACTTTTGCGCACTTGTTCCGACCATTGGGCCCCTCCCTCATCGTATTTTGCCGGCCTACCTTTACACTTTTTTTCTTTTCCCCCCCTCCGGTTTTCTTGAGCGATCCTTGTCTTTTTCTGCCGATTAGAGGCAGCAGAACCGTGCTAAATGCGCCAACTGGCGATTTGACTTGTGTTTTCCTCTAACTCCTCCGGCGTTTCGCCATCTCCCCCTTTTGGCCTGATTTTAGCCTTTTAAATGCCCCACCTTTCTCCCGTTTCTAATTCTTGCTTTGGTTTTTTCGTTTCCGTCCAGTAGAGAAGTCCCCCCACCACTGCACTGAGCGTATTTCGCGACCTTTTTTAACCGGTAACCCCTTCCTCTCCTCCTGATCCCATGGACCTGAACGGCCCCCCTTTTGGTTTCCGGCTTGAGATACTTGGTAGCCCCTCTACGTATCTTTCCTTATCATGGTGAGATTTATAACCAATTCTACCCCGCTCCCCTTTTTAAGCCTCTCCCCCCATTTCTGTCTTTGTGGAACCTTCCTACCCCCAACCCCGGTCCTTTTTCGTCCTCCTTCCATTCTTCCTCCTGATTCCTCTTTACATTTTTGTTCATTGTCTTCTAACACCACCCCAAAATTGACCTGCGTCCTTTTTTCCTCCCAGCCCCTGCGTCTTTTTTGCTTCTCTTTGTTTTTTTCTTTTGCCTAGTTCCATTGCTGCCTGCTTTTTCAGAATCGGCAGGTCTGCTTTTTTTCTTTCCCCTCACCGCGGACATTGCACGGGAATTTTCCCTTCCCCCCCCTTTATTTGGCTTCCATAACCCCCCTTTTCCACTCAGCTCCTCTTTTCACCCCTCTAACCTAGGGTATTGACCTTGGACAGGACCAGTCAACTTCCGCGACCCTTTTCGCAAACCAGCCAATCCTCCTCGGCTTTTTTTCTTTTTCCCCCTACCCCGTTTTATCATTTAGATTTATTTTTCTATGAGCTGTCCCTTTTGACCCTTTCTTCCGCTATGCTGATTCTCTTTTTTTTTCCTCCCCGGAAACACACCAATAAACCCTCCAACTCTTTCTCCTTCAATCCACCACTACTCTTTTCATCCCCCTGCCACCCATTTGAAGCAGTCCTATTCTAAATCGCCAGTCGTTAACGTCCCCTGTAACCCTCTCACCCGTAAGACCTTTTCTATGTAACCTTTCATTAATATTTTTTCATCCTGTAACTCTTGGCTATCTGCTCTTCCCGTCCTATAACTTGCCTTTTGCCTTTCCCCTCTTCCCTCTTAAAAGAAGGAATATTCAAGTTTTCTACCCTCTTCCCTTTCCTGGTTTCTTGATTTAAAGGCTTCTCCCTCTCCCTTGTGTCCCCCCTTCTTTCTCCCCTGCCGATGTTCTTTTCCCCTCCTTTCGTTCGACGCAAAATGTCCGACCCTCTACTCACCAGTTTTTCCAATGGCCAATGACCTCCCCGCCCTTTCCCTTTTAACAAATGTAGCACTGAAAACCGATTTAATGATAGAAGTCAATTCGCGTGACCCTACCCCCATTCCCCCTTTTTCCGTTTTTCCCGTGCAACTTTGTTTGCCCCCCACCTTCGTGCTCCCTTCCCCCCGATAGCTTTGATGAAATCAAGTTGCCCCTCGCTCCCTTTACCCTTGAAACGTCCCCGTGAATCTTGATTCCTTTTTTTCCTCCTTGGCTTTTGACGAAAATGGTTCCTCACTGATCCCCTTTTCGAGATTCATGACTTAACCAGGTCCCCCTCTGGTTCCTCCTAGCGGTCACAAAATAAAAAATGGCCAAAGGTAGAAGCCCCCTCCCCTTCCATAACCTCCTCCTCCTTTAGCCCCCCTTTTCCTCCCTCCCGAGCTTTCCCCGCGCAGAAACCCTGGTGCCCTTTCGCCCTCTTCGCGTCCCAGAGCATACGGTCCCTACTTACTTTCCCTTTCTCCTTTTTCTTTGTTTTTTTTTTAGGGTCGCTTTGTCCACCCCACCCCCCCCTTATGCGACCTACGATTAGATACGCCCGGGAGTTTTGTTCGCTTCTTGGTCTTCACTGTGCCTCCCCTCTCTCCACAACCAAGACCCCTCAAGGTTTGACACCTCTTTATGGCAATGACGAAATTCCCCTCGTTCCCCCTTAAAGACCGCAATTGATATCCCATTCCCAGCCCTTCACAACACCGTCCCCATTATCACGCAGTTGAAAAGGTTATCAATTTTTTACCCCACTTTGCCCTTATTACACAAAACAATCAGCTCGGAACCCCCCCCCCTCCACCCCTTCCATGCTTGGGGTAATCCCCAGTAATGTGCTTTCAGTGACAATTTCTTCATTCTTAGGCTCTCGTCCCCGGCCTTGTTCCCACTCCTTTTACCCCAACCAACGGTGAAGTTTCCCGCGGTGGCGAACCTTCGCTCTTTGGAACCAAAATCCCCGGCGTCAAACCCGGTCGCCCCCTCTTCCCCTTGCCCCCCTGCCCCGTGCCCATTGCTTTCCTGGAATCAAAGAATTGAACCATACGGACCAACTCCTGTCCATTCCTGCCCTGGCCCAACACCAACCGGCTTCCTTCTTTTTTTCCAAGAGGTCCCCTAATCATCCGCTTTTTTCCCCAAGGCAGCGCCCGCAGTCCCGCAAAAACTACGAAATAGCGGTTTTGGGGCGTTTTTTTTGTTGGTTTTTTTCGTTTTTTGGGTTTTTTCTTTCTTTTTTTTTTTTATTTTTTTTTTTTTTTTTTCTTTTTTTTCGGTTTTTGTTTTATTTTATTAGCCCCCCCCCCCTGTCTTTCTTGGATTTCATTTTTTACCTTTTCAACCCCTCGTTGACCGACTCTTTTCCTGTTACTTGATCGGTATATAGAATCGACTTGATTCTCACATAGGAGGAGGTGGAACAGGAGAGGTGCAGGATACCCTCGTCACGGATTCTGATCATCAATTATTTTCTGTGCCCCACTGTGATTTGGTGGCGTTTTTTTCTTTGTGTTTTGGTTTTTCTGTTTTTTCGTTTTTTTCTGGTGGGGCTGTTTTGTTCGGGGGGAGTGTGTGGGGGCGGTTTTTTGGTTTCTTTTTTTTGTGGGGGGGGGTTTTTGGGGGTTTTTTGGGATGTATCCGGGTTGTGTGGGGTTTTGTGTTCTGTTTGCTGTTGGTTGGTGGGGGAGGGGTTTATTTTGGCATGGGGGGGGGGGGGGGGGGGGGTGGTAGGTTTTTTTTTTGTGTTGGGGGGGTCTTTTCGGGTTTTTGTGGTGGGGTTTAGTCGAGGGGCTTTTTGTTTTGATGTTTGGTTCTTTGTTGCTGGGGGGGGGGGGGGGGATTGAGTTTGTGGTTTTTTGGAGTTGGGGGGTCTCTTGTTTCTGGTGGGGGTGGGTTGTGGGCTCCTGGTGGGGGTTTTGGGGGTGTGGGCGGTTTTTTTATAGCGGAAAACCCCTAGGTTTTTGTTGGTTTGGGAAAGGGTTTTGGGTTTGTTGGTTCTTTTTGGTTGTTTCTTTTTTTTTTATTTTGGTGGGGTTTTTTTCTGGATTTTTTTTTGTTGGTTTTCTTCTCTTGTTTTTTTCCTCCTTTTTGGGGGTGTGGGGGGAGGAATGTGTATGGTTTTTTTGTTTTTTTGTTTTTTTGTTTGTGTTTTTTTTTCTTTTTGTCTTTTGTTTTTTTTTTTTTTCTTTTTTTGTTGAGAGTGGTGGTGTTTTTTTGTGTTTTTCTTGTTTCCCTTTTTTGCTTTTTTTTTTTTTTTTTTTTTTTTTTTCGTTTTTTTTTTCTCCCCCCGTTGTGTGATGTCGAGATTGAGGCGGTTTCTTTCTCCCTGATTGTTTCTTCGTGTTCAAAAAAGCGGATTGCCCCTTTTTCCGTTCGGACGGGCTTTATCCCACTCTCCCCCTTGTAAGGTAAAAGTTTTGGTTGTTGGCCCTCCTTCTGGCCGATCTTGTGCGGTAGTTGCTTCTATTGATTCCTGGTGGGGGTGGACGCCCCCTTCCAGCAGTTTTTTTTTTTAAGTCCGTGCTCACTAAGGGGTGTTTTTTTTTTGTTTTTCCCTCCCCCCAAACCATGTCGACTTCCTACACCTCAGCTGCAACCTGTGGGAACTTTTTTGGGGTTCATCCCTACGGAGGCGCCATATTGGGTGGTTGGGAAATTTCGCGTTTTTCTTCGATTTCTTCTTGCCGAACCAAGCACGTCTCTTGATAACACTGAGTTTTTGAGTTTTTTTTGGCCTTTTTATTGGTTCGGTCCTCTTCAGGTTTGCCATTGTCTGAAAAAGGAATTTGGATGTGTAATACTCCCCTTGTGTAGATTCTTGTGGTCTTTCCCCCTTCTTTTAGTTTGTAAGCGTTTTTTTCCCATCTACTTAGTCGTGGCCTATTTTTTCCCGGTGGGAGGTGGATTGTCATCTCTCTGTCCGATGTCTAAAGGAAACAAGGAAAACCCTTTCCCGCAACGTTCCTTTCTATATAGTGACCATCCTTATTTTAGGCCCGAGTCCTACATTTCTGAGTGTTTAGTAGTTTTGAAAATTTGGGACTTTTCGCTTTGCGCCGAAAACCCCGTGTTGCTTACCCTGCTTGGTCCTCTTGCGAAAATCCTGGCTTTTTCCATTTCGTTACTTGCCTATTTCTTCATCCCAGTTTTGAGGTGGGTCTTAAGTTTATTTTGAATGGTGGTAAAACATATCTTGAGGGACATCTTCGGCTCGATTCAAAACTCTCCCACCCCTTCTGTTCGTTTCCCTTCCCTTATTACCAACCCTGCTTGGAGAAGCCTTCAACGATTTGCATGTTATTCCCCGTATGATATGACGCCGGTGCTCTCGAGTGTTTTTCCGCGCCTCTTTCCCTGTTTTGACCAAAAACAGTGCTGCCGGCCATTGAGTTTCTTGTTTGACTTAGTCTTTTCTTCCTAATTCGCTTTTCTTCTCAAATTCTGGTAAAACAGCCTCGTGTGGGACTTCGTCATTGCCATTAGGTCCCACTTTTTCTTAGAGTTTTTATTCTCCATGTCTGTTGACAGCCCCATCCGTTTTTTACCTGACCCATATCGGAGCAATATCCACCTTTCTAACCGGCCTCCTTATGGCCTCCCCCAAGGCGGCTGTCGATATTGTAGTTATACTTGCCGATGCTTTTTGATTCTTTGCCAAGCACCCTCGCAATTGTTGAATAGTTTCGCAATGTAGCTTATTCCTCCTTGCCGTTCTCGCCCTCCATGGGACCGATATAGTCCGCGTGCCGGGTTTGATTTATTTCAGTTTTCACTTATGCCAAGCCCCTTTTCGAAGCAGCAGCCTCGGTGGTTTTCCAAAATGGGTTGTCGCGGCTTTCCCCTTATTTTTCGCCCATTGCTCAAGGCCGGTCTTTCGGTCCCGCTTCTATCCTCTCACTTTTGCTTTCGTTCGAAACTTTTCTCAGGCCGCTTTTTTCTTGAACAGGACGGCGATACTTCCCTTTAGGTTCCTTCCATCACCTCCCTTCCTTATTTCTGGTTTCGAATTTTCTCTGGATGGATGCCCGGGCAGCATTTTACGCCTGAGCGTTTTCATCCTCCGTTAGCTGTCCCCCCCGATGCCTTGTTTTTAGTGACTCCACAAATTTGGCTTTTGGCTGGCTTGCCCTGGACCTGATATCAACCCAAACGCCTGCTCGACACTGATTTATTCGATTCTCCTTCCACTTCTTCAGTCCTTTTCAGAAATTCAACTCAAGAGCAGGGTGATTTCGACCCCCTGACCTCTGAGTCCGGGGCGGGTGGGGGTCCCCGTTGTTCTGTCTTGGTGGTGGGTTTCGGCGGTGTGGGTCTGGGGTGTGGGGGGTAAGGTGGGGGGGGGGTGGGGCGGGGGAGGGGGGGGTGCTGTGTGGGGGGGAATTGGCTGCGGGTGTCGTTTGTGGGGGGGGGGGTGTCGGTGGGATTGGGTTGTGGGGGTGGGGGGGTTGGGGGTGTGGGGGTGGTGGGGGTTGTTGGGGGGGGGTGTTGGGGGGGGGTGGGGGGGGGGGTTGTGGGGTAAGTTGGTAGCCGACATTGCATTTCCCCCTGGTTCCAGGTTGTGATTTCCTGTAGGTAGGTTTATTTTTTGTGTTTTGAGTGATGAGGGGAAATATGGTTGGGTCTTCACGTGCTCCTATGCTGATTTTGTTCTGCCAGATTCAGAAGAACCCGGTCTTCGCGATGTAACTGATTCTCAACCTAGGTCCCCCCCCCCTTCGGATTTGTCGGTAGCATGGCTGACTTTTCCTTTTCCCTTTTTTTTCGTTCCCCCCCCCCCATACGCTACATTGCGTTTGTTGAGGTCTTAAGGCTCCCCCTTCATGCAAAGACCCCCACTCGTACAACAAAGAAATTATACCGAGGGCAGTATTGGACCCAGGGCCTGCAAGTAAAAAGCTTGCAAGTTGAGTTTTGAGCACACCTTTGCTTTCGTTCTCGAACCCCCAACGAGATACCTAGAAAACCTTTTTTAATTGCCTACCTGGCCTCCCCCAAATGTAGTACGGCCTTTTCCGGAA
>Ga0179591_1367319_pt1 | contig 12196 bp, 19 predicted proteins | sample CZOMad2_1_08_16f_FD_182891 | JGI IMG/M metagenome (GOLD analysis project Ga0179591, IMG submission 182891) | Vadose zone soil fungal communities from Angelo Coast Range Reserve, California, USA - CZOMad2_1_08_16fungal (PacBio error correction) | ecosystem: Environmental > Terrestrial > Soil >... | reverse complement strand
TTTTCTTCTGTAGTTTTACTTTCGTTCTTCCTTTCTGTAGGGTTTCGGCTGGGTCCCCCGACATTGTGCGTTGTCTTTCAAAACTTCCCCCTCTCAGCTTTTCCAGGCTTTGCGTTTTTGTTGCCCTCTTAGACGCTAAAAACCCCCAACACGGTAAACAGCGGGTGGGTTGCTTTATTTTTTAGAGACGCCTTTTTTTGCTATGTCAAGTTTCTCCTTTCTTTTTTGTCCCCTTCGTACCCTGCTATTTGTGCTCTTTTTTCTTAAAGGGATTTTCGACTGGGCCCGTTCCCCTTCTTTTTTTTCGTGCCCTTCTCCCCATCTTCTCTTCCTTTTCTATCGATACGGTCCCAATTTTGTATCCATCCTTCGTCGCGCCATCTTGCTTTGTCAGCCTCTTCCTTGACGGCAGTCCTTTTTTTTCGGCCTTTTTTTTTTCCCTCGCTTTCCTCATTCCTTTTCTGTCTCGACTGCACAGACTTCATTTCTTCCACAATTTCATCTTTGCCTTCTTACTCTGCTTAGATCTTCCGCGGAATTTTGAGGGCGCCCACACATAACTGCCCTTGATCTCTCCCTGTGCCGCCCCTGCATAGAACTTTGTTGCCGTTTCTTCGTCCGCGGCGTCCTCCGAGTTTCGTCCCTTCACGAGTTTTGCGCGCTCCAGGTTCAATGGTGTTAGGGTTTGCAATTTTGCATCCTGTAGAAATTGTAGATTTTTCCCCCTTTTTTTCCTTTTAAGATCCTTTTTTCGATTTCCCACGGACTTCTCCCACTTGGGTCGCATGCCTTGGGTCCTTCCGAGGTCCAATCGAATTCCCTCGAGAATCCCCTTTTTTCTTGTGAAAAGGCCCTTTCTTCAATCTTCTTGCCTTTTTCCTGTGTCCAATTTAGTTTCTTCCCTTGGCCGACCGACCCCAGCGAGGGAGCGGATCCCTGTCCTAAGGCTCAGTTCGATGGTTTTTTCTTCCGTCCTTCTTTTGTACCCGCTTTTCCTCCGATTTTCTGTTAGAATGCTCTTCACACTGATGTTCTGTAGGACCTTCTCCTATGATTTCCCTATCTCTTTTTCCTCATTATTACTGTTCGCGGTATGCTTCTTTGTCGGCGCATTCGACGAAAATGGCCTTTCTTCTTTTCCGAGTAGCCCCTTGATTTTTTTTGGTCCTCTGCCCTTCGGAGCCCTAGAATCTCCGTTTGCATCTCGTGGCGCTCCTCCGTTTGCCACCTTTTCCTGGCTGCCAGGTGGTACTCTCTCGGTCGACGTTCACCTTCGAGCCGTCCGGCGTTTTAGGCGTTCCCAACCTTTTCTCGGATTCCTTTCGAGGGCTCCCCTTTCGTGTCCTGGTTCCGTGCCGCGTATTTCCCGAGTCTTGTTTTTTTTTGACTTCCCTTTGTTTTTTTCGAACCCCGCATGAACCTGGGTCGCTTTTCACCGTACTTAGCTGGTTATTTTTTCCCGTAAAATCCCTCTCGAACACCGGCAACACTACTTTGGCTTCGTGGAATCTTTCATTTCGCGGATACTTGAGGGCCCCGCCGACCCCAGTCTTCGAGATCCCATCGGGCGCGACCTTGAGTTATTCCCTGACCAGATTTTTTTGGACTGATACGTCAGACCCCTTCCTCCCCCACCAAATTTTTTTCCTTTCGCCCCACTTGCCACCCCCTATACTTTCAATTGCCTACCATGGAGTTTTTTCCTCATGAGCCCCTCCTTCTGGTCCAAGGACGGTGACCCGGATCTGGGTTGTCGCAAGACCGAACCTTAGGTTTTTTTGGTATCCCTTTTTCGCTCAGCAATGCGGTTCTCCGAAGTGCTGGGAAGGTCAGTGAGCTTCTCAACCCCTGTCCTTGTCGGTGCTCCAGGTTATCTCTGGAGTTTTCATGTCCCCTTCTTTTTCTCAGGTCAGGGCTCCAGCATGGCCTCTGCCAACCGCTGCACCCCCCTTCACCACCGCTGATGTGCTCGATCACATCCAGGCGGTCCCTCAATTGAGGTCGGTTTTGAGTCCAGCTTCTCGGCCCAGGGAGTACTTTTTCTTTCCTTTTATGTGTCACGTTCCTTTTCGGGAGTCTCCTTTTCCGTTGACCAATCCATTTCCGTTTTTCGGGTTCATCGGAAACCCCTCCTTTCCCCTGGCAGAGCATCGATTTTTCTGAAAGTTCCCTTCCCCTTTGGTCCCAACTCTCGTTTTCCTCCCCCCCGGCCTCTCGTAACGTACGACGTTTCGGTCTTTGAACCCTTCTTTACTTAAAAAAGGGTCCCGTGTATCCCGCTTTAAACTTGCCTTTCTTTTTAGGTGACCACTCTGGTCTTTAAAGGACTTGTGGGCTCGACTCTTCCTAGTTTCTCTCCGTGGCCAAGTTTTGGACGTTTTGAGCTTGTAGGTTTTTCCCGGCTGCGCACAATTCTCTTGTATCTTACCTCGAACGTGCGGCGCGAAACTTTTTGCGTCTCGGCTTCTCCGGTATTTCCGGCGCCATCCACCACTCCGTTCCTCTGAGTTAGATGGACGTCCTCGGGGGTGAGTATTTTTGTCACTGCAAACTTTTTCCAGCAGTTCTACACTCTGTTATTTATCACCCCGTGATTTACCTCTTTCAAGCGGTTTTGCCGGATTTCCCTCGCCCAATCATTCTTGCAAGAATGCCGATTTATACTTCTTAGGTTCACTGCCCATGCACTGATTATCTTTTGGAGGTGTAGATTGTCGTGCCTTTCCATTGTCCTTTTAGGTTTCTGCCCTTTCTCCTCAAGTTCCGGCACCTCGACCGCCGCTCCATTGCGCTTTTCTCTTCGAAATGGTTCCGGGCACTCTGTGACCCTTTTTCCGTCATTGGGTTGGCGGGCTGCCCTCGCTTCCTCTTGCGCCCCTGTTTTTTGTCCAAGCCTGCTTTCCCCAATTGTATTTGACTCCGTCTTGCTTCGCTTGACGGAACCATCCGTCTTTTTTTTCCATTTCGGCATGTGACCCCCCTGCGGACTTCCCCCCTGACACGTTTCCCACATTTGCGGTCTTTGTTGGAGAACTGCTCATAGTTGTCTTTTTGGTTTTCCTAGGTTTTCAGACCCCTCCGGATGGTTCTCCGCGTCCTGCGAAGGTTCCCATTATGACATTCTGTACCTTGTCCGCTTGGCAGTTTCACAAGGTAAGTCCCCCTTTGATCGCGTAGTCTTTTCCAATTCCTCCTTTTTTTCTTCCCCTTTAAATCATTTTTGTTGAGGGTATGGTCCCGAGCTTCAGCGATTTTCAGCGCTCCCCCATGCCCTCCGGTTTTGTTGTACACGTCTCTCGAGGTCTTTATGAGACCTCTCTTCCTGTTGACATTATTGTCTTGCCCTTTTCTCGATGGAAATTTTCTCCATACCATCCTCAACAAGAAGTCCTTTTTTTCGTTCTTTTTCCAACCCGTAATGTGCAGCCCCCCTGTAATGCGAAACTTTTTTCCGATCAATCTTTCTTTTGTGGGTAATGCCGTTGCCCCTTCCAAAGTTCGACTTCCCATTCTTTTGTTCCGCTGGGGAGGGGCCCCTCTCTTGCATCCTCGCTGATTCCGAAGTTTTTTTTGCAATGGGGCGCGCTTGGGGGAAACTCCTCATTTTCCTGTCTGCATCGTCTTTTTTCAACCTTGCACCGAAGCTTCCCCATTAGAACACATCCCTGCCGCCCCTTTATCTAGGTTGGTTTCCTCTCTCAGTCCAAGTGCATCGAGCAGTTACCCTGCGTCCCTTGCACCTTTCTTTCACGCCCTCCCTCAAGGCGTTTGCGCGTCACCCCCGCTTGCTTGTTTCGGTCTTTAAATTGAGCTACTATTCGGACTGTTTTGGAGCGGCTTTTCAAACCCTGGCTTCAAGTTTTTCTTGGCCGGGTTAGGGTCCCTCACGATTGGTACCCTTTTTCTTTCCCCTGGTCTTTCGTACACAGTTTTTCGGGTCAGATAATCTTTTTTCTCACATGATACCTTCGCCTCGAGTGACTGCCGATTTGTTTTTGCAAGCTGTTCTCCCCTTTCCGAACCCCCTAAATTTCACCCCCATGGGGCCGGAGCATGCGTACTTGGTATATCCTTTTTTCTTCCTTTGTCCCCCCCGAGCAACTTAGACGGTCTCCCAAACTTTTCGACCAATGCACGGAATTTTTGCGGTCCCGTAGGCCTTTACTTCCAGCACCCCTTGCGACCCATCTTTTCCGAAGTCCTTTTCTGCGCTTAGTTCCCTCTCATTGTGTCATGCTTAAATCCGGCACGACACTGCTCTATTTCCTGTCAATTTTTCCCCCCCTGATAGATCTTAACCGTTGCCATCAAGCTTTCCTCTTTCTTCGGGCGTTTGTGTGTAGGTTCTCCTTACCGCAGCCCTGTCACACTCCCCGGTCCCTAAATCGTACCTAATTGGCGGTTTACAACCTACTCTATCCCGAGATCATCGACCTCCCCTGGGCGAGACCGTATGGACCCCTTCATGTCCCTCCCACATTTCACCAAATCGACCCCTCGGCATTTTGCCCCCTATGTCTCCCTTCTTTTTCCTCTTTGAGGGTGAGTTTTTAGGATAAGGCCACGGTTTTATCTCACCCTTTCCTTTTCTTCCCACCTCGGACAATCCATTGTTCCTCGACCACCTTCCCCTTTCCCGATTTTTCTGAGCTCCACATTCCTTTTTTTCTTTCGGACGTTCTGGGCGCCTCGGAAATTCCCTCCAACCTTTCTCCTTTCCCTTCTACGCGTCCACCTCCCCTCTTAACTCACGGCCCCTATGTGCGGTTCGTCCCCCCAAGCCTCTTCCTTCAAATCGTGGCTTTTGTTTTCTTGACGCGGGTAGCCCCTCCCCAGGGAGGGCTCGCTCTTTTTTCTCCTTTTTTTTCGTATTTTTTTTTCCCCCCCCATTACTTGTTGATGGAGGGCCTCATGCCTTTTTGCTGCGATCTTCCCCAATCTGTTAATTTCCCTCTCTAACCATTTGAGACATTTGAGCGGTCTCCTGGCTCCGCTGGGCTTTTTACCGATGAGATTCATTTTTTTCTTCGTGCGAAAGTGCACTTTTCCGTTCAGCTGCAGCCCGTCGATTTGGCCTCTCGATGGTCTTCCCTATACCACCCAAAAACAACCAGCAACCGGTGCCGTCCCATCGTAAGAAATTTCAGGCTGTTAGACCCTGAAACGTAGTTGTCAGTGCATAAGAGGAAATGGAAAAATCCCTGTCCTGTTCCTGGTTTCCCTACTCTTTTTTTTTTTAAGACTCAAAGAGTTCCTGGTTACTTGCCTCTATCCTTTTTTTGCCTCCAACCCTGGCCCGGTGGGCTGGTAGTTTATCGCTGCGCTGGGTCCGTACTTCCTTATCGCCCTCTTTTCGCGGATTCCCCCCCTGTTTTTCTTTCCGACCGACGACGGTTCTAACGCAGTTTTTCTGCCCAGGATCTTCCTTCTTTTTTCGGCTCTCCAAAACTTTTCGACCCTTCCCCACCCCACCTTGTTGTGCTGTCCGCGCACAGACCCTCGGGCTTCCCCCCCTTTAGACTTTGGATCTTCCCGCGCTAGTTTTTTTCTCAATAGCTTTTTTTTTGGCAAGTCCATTTTATTTGCCATGTCCTGGGAACCTCTATTTCTGATTTCCTGCTTCCTCACCACTTGAACTTTCTTTATGTGTTCTAAGAACCCTCAGACTTGATTTGCACCATATACCCCTGGAAAAGTTTAGACCTTTCCGTATTTTCTTTGTGGTCACGGCTTCTTTCCTCCTTTGGATGGCAATTTTGTTGACTCTCTTCTTTCCCCCCGGGACTTCTTTGCCCCCGCCCCCCTTCCTCGAGTATCACATCGCCGTGTTCCCCTTAGATACCTTCTTTGCGCCTCCCATTATTCTTTCTTCTTTTTGCGATACCGGCTCCTCCCCGGTAGAGCCCCTTTTCTGACGCCTTTTTTTTTTCTGGACCCCCCCCGCCCCACAGATGGTCTTCGTTGGTTTTTTTTTTTTTTTTTTTTTGCGATTTTTCTTCCCCAATGCCGGTCCTGACCTGACGCAACTCTTAAACGCGAGCTTTTCTACTTCCCGCTCCCTTTTCTTTTGGAGGACAGGTGAATCTCCTTCGGACCCTCTTTCATGGTTTTTTTGGCTTTCATTTTTTCCCCTCTGTCCCCCACTTCATTTCTGTATTTGTGCCCGGCTCGAACCACCCGATGGTTCGTTTCTTTTCGGCCCCTGTCCAAATCTGAGCGCCGAGGTCTCGTTAGGATGGTCCGTGAAGGGTTTTTTTTTCCTGCCTTTCTCCACCCTGCATCATGGGTTCGGTGTCTTTTATTTTTCTCGTTTTCCCCTCCTACTTCATTGCGCCAATCGTCCGGTGCACCGAAACCCGCAAGGCTTTTCCTTTGCGCACTTTTTCTCCTCAGATCCTTGCTTGCTCTCCCCCCACCCGCTAAGTTACCGGTACTTCGACTATGGGCCCTTTTTTTCACTGAGTTTTACGAGGGCCTCGGTTTTCTTTCGGCTGTGATTCCACGCACAATTTTTCTGTCCCGCCCCTCCACCCCATGAAGCCCCAATCCACTGCACCAATCCTTCACTGATCTCCTCCCCCAATTGTGCGACACTTTCCGAGCCGTCCCTTGTGGACGGAGGTTTTCCTTGACTTTCTTCGAATTTTCCTCTAGTGGTCCCCCAGGTCGTCCGGATCGATCTGTTTGCGATTCAGAAACTTGATATTTCTCTCCTTTTCCTTCTCTTGCATTTTTCCTGATTTCCCCGTTTTTCTCGCCCCCTTTCTATACCTGACCGGATCACCTCTCTTTCTGTTTTTTGGGCCACTAGCCCGTGATCTCCAACCTCCCCCTCTTGCATCTCCGGCCCTTCCCGGCTTCGTTTTTTTTTTGTACGCCCCCCTTTTCTTTCAGTTTTTTGAGTTAGTTTTGGCTTTAGAATTTGTGAGTTGTGTTCTCAGGGACGAATCCCCCCGTTTCCCCCTCGCCCACCCTTCCCAGTTTTTTTCTCCCTTCCATCGCCCACGGCCTTTTTGGATAATGAGCGCCCGGGCGGAGGTCCTCTTAACTATTTTCAATTCTCCCTTTTGGTTTTGGTTTCTTCTTTTGGTTATTTTTTCCCGGCTTTGCGTGACGAGCCCGCTGTCGTTGCGCCCCCATTTTCTCCTCTTCTTCCTTGGAGATTTTTCTAAGCTTTTTTTACCCTTCCTTTTCTTTCCTGTCCCCGCGCCTTGATTGGTCAGCTCCGTTGGACGCTTTTGTTTTTCCCCATAAGCCCTTTTTTATTCTTTTCCCCTGATTTCCTTTTCTTCTTGGTCTCGACGCACAGAGACCTTCACACCATTCTCGGACCTCCCTTCTCTTCATGGGTAGAAATCTGGTTTCCTATTTTCTCTCCAGTTTTGGTGCTTTGTGCCAAAGACGTGCTCGGTGATAGACCCCCACGGCTTTCCTTGGCCGGTGTTTCTCTCTTCTTTTGTCCATGTTGTTTTATCGAACGTTTACGAAGCGGGCGCGCCGATTTTTTCACGGGCCTCTTGTTTTGATTTAGTTTCCTTCGTTCTAATTGTAGTTTTTTGCACGGCCTTCCCTGTTGATTTTCCCGGGGACTCTCCCGTTGGAAATTCTTTTCCTGTTCCAAGTTCTTTTTCAACCCTTCCCTCGGAGAATTAGCTTGACCCCGGATGACCGTCTTCTATTCCCCCCCTTGCTTCTTTCTTTTTTTTTAGGTCCTCTTTTTTGATGTTTTCAATCCCCCTAAAGCTATTGCGAGCGCGGCCCGGGACTCCTATCAGTCCCTGTTAAGTTTTTTATTTTTTGATATAAGTCCGGTAGTTTTTCTGCCTCGCCGAGGCGGAGCTCCGAATGAGAGTAAAAAATGCTCTTTCTTTCCCGTAAGCCTCGGTCTTTTCGCTGGCCCCCGTACCCTTAATGTTCGAGGATTTTTGGGCGCCGTCCTTCCCGCGTTCGCCTTGAAAATTTCCCGATATGTTTTTTCGACTTCTAAAGGAAGGTCCATGGTCCTAGCGATAGGTCGTGCGAGACCCCTTGTGGGCCTTTTTGCTTTTTGACTTTCTTGTAGTTTTCGATTCGCGGGCCATTTCGAGACCTGTTTTTCCAGGCTTTCTTTCCCTTTTCCCCAAATGTCCCTCCCTTTTCTCTTTAAACTTCTGCATTTCGTTTTCCGAGGAGGACGAGCCTGTAACCTTCCTTGATTGTCCTTTTTTTTTTTCCCCAGACTTTGAAGCCCCCCGCTCTGATTTTTGTTTTGGGGCTAATAATCGACCTTAGGGCCGCGCCCTGCGAGCCCCCAACTGTCATTTGACCTGCTTCGCTTCAGTGAGCTCACCTTTTCCTTTAAGGGAAGGACGAGTCTGGGTTTCCTCATTTTTCGGTGTGTAAGCGGTTCCAGAAAACAGATTTTGTTGTATCCTGCCGTTTTTTTTTTCCTTCTTTCCCCCCAGTTTTCACCCCTGTCGACTCTTTCCTTCTCGTCGTTTTGCATCTTGAGGGGTCCCTCTTTTTCAGCCCGACCGGCTTATTCCGTGATCGGCGTCCCCCCCCCTCAAATTCTTTTTTTTTCCGGCTTGTTCCCCGTCCCCACCGGCGTTGCGAAGGTTTTCAGGTCGATTCCCACCCCGTCGGGGCTTCTTTCCCTTCAACTTCCCAGGATCTTTTTTTTCTTTCCTGTTTTCGTTCTTCCTAGAGGTCGGGGGTACCAGCAGCCTTTTTCAGTGTTCCCACTTTTCCAATCTCCCCCGATGATCGGAGAACCTAGGGGCCGCTAGTAGTGCCATTGGTTCTCTGGTAGGCCGTTTTTCCTTGGTCTGACCTTCTAGACCCACTTCATAGCATTCGGGCCTTTGGTGGTCCCGCATTTCTTCATTTTTTTTTTTTTTTTTGGTGCCGGAGCCCTACCAGGTTGTGGACCCGGTCACTCTTTCTAATCTTTGAACCTCTGAGTCCTTGTTCCTTACTCAGGGGTCCCCCTTCATTCGTCATCGTTTTTTTCCTCCTGCTCCTCTCAAACTTTTCGAGCTTTCGTCGTTTCCCTACACAATTGACGTTTTATCCGAAAAAGATCCTGCCCTCAGAGCTTTTTTCTCTCCCCCTCTTGCAATCTCTGTTTTTTCTCTCACTTTCCCTTGTCGATGCTTGGGTTCAAACCTCGCGTTCTGGCTTTTGGCCTTTTTTTTTTCCACCGACCTTTTGTATTCAAATTCTCGGGATTATCCCTGACCGGGCTTGACCTTGAAGCGCTGGCAGACTTTGTGAGCCCCCTCTTCTCCATTTTTTCACCTTTTTCCCATACATGTAAGGCTTCCTTTTTCCTGGAGGGGGTGCTCTCTTTCCCTCCGAGACCCTTTTTTTTTACCGGACATGGCCCTCCTTTAGAACTCAGATGATTAATCACCGCCGCCCGCTGGCCCCCCCCATTCCTTTCGGGGCATTTTTGCCCATTTTAAGTCCAGTGCACTTTTGACTCTTTTTCTTGTCTTTTCTCTGTTTCTTTGTCTTTCTTCATTTTGTCGTGCAGGAAGTTCTGAGGGCGCGTCTTTTTACCGCTCTTGATCTTATCCCCCCCATTTCTTCCCCCCCTCTAGGCCCTTTAGGGATTTCCTGGTATGATGTCGAAAATTTGATGAGTCTTTTTCCATTTCCTCCCAAAGTGATTCTTTTTTTTTTTCCGGACCCCTTTTCGCTTTTCCGTTCCCCTCCCCTTGACACCCAGAGTCCGTTTTTATCTCTTATCTCCTTCCTATGACGTGAAACCCCCCCTCCATTTCGTCGAACTGGTGCTTTTCCCCTTGTCATTACCCTCCCACATTGAGGTTTCGTGACATTGTTTCCTTTTTTGCAATTTTCTTTCCATTTTTCTTTTCCTTTTTTGAGTCTTGCATGGCATAGGACTTTGCAGACCTCCCTCTTTCCTTCCTTGTTCCCCTGAGGAGGCCCGCTTTTTTTGCGAGAGGTAGCTGTCCCGTGACGCTGTTTCTTTTTTTCGTTGCTCGGGGGGACCATCTCTTTTCTTTTTCCTCCCTCAGTTGTTGTTGTTTTCTTCTTATGGTCACTTCCGATCTTGTAAACTGTGCCTCTTTTTCACTTTTTCTTGATTTTGGGTAAGCCTTTCCCCGGACGGCCTCATGCTATCTCTTTTTTTCTTTTTCCCCGTGACTTTCTCTTTTCATTCTTACGGACCTTTCCTCTCTCCTGCCAAACCACTCCCCCATTGTTGCAGCAATTTCAGTTTTTCCCCCTTTTCAATTGCGTTCCTGCCCCCGGTTTGACCGTCACATTCCGGAAATGACCCCCCTCTTTGAGGATGGTTCTTTCTTTTCATTTTCTCTCTTATTTCCCTCTCCCCTAACCCAAGAAGCGTTCATGGGCCTGTTTCCTTTCGGGTTCTTCCTTCAAACTCTTTTTTACCTTTTTCAGCGTCGGACCTTCCTTTTGGTCTTTTTTTTTCTTTGTAGCGTTTCCACCTTTCTTTTTAAGCCCTTTCGGACATTTTTTCGTTTAATTTATCGAGGTCTCTCCCTTTTTAATGGCTTCCATTGTAGTTTCTTCCAAATGTTCTTCGGAGAGTTCCGCATCTCCACCTTCCTGTTCCCTAACCTTCTTTCCCCCAGTTTTGTTTCTCCGTCAAGGCCTGGGTTTCCCCCGACTTTCTGAATTTTCCTTCCACTTCGTAATTTATTCCCCCGAATATGGGTCCTTAGTTCATCGGTCGCTCTCCTCACTTTTTTTTTTCTCCCCATCTTCCCCCGATATTTTCCTTCTTGTTGGAAGAAGATTGTACTTTGCTCGAGCCCCAATCTTCCAAGTCTTATTTCCGGCTTCTTGCCTCTCCTGTCGGACCGAGATGTTCTCGCTGCCCTTTTTGTATATTCCCTTCTTCTTCCTACCAACTGTGTAGGGGGTCCCCGAGAAATTTTTGTTCTTGTCTTTCTTCCTCCTCCGGATGTACCCACAAGGCCCGTTCACCGTTCTGAGGACGTTGACGATCCGCCTTTATTCCCCCTTCTGGAAATCAACTCATACGTTAGAGTCAGATTAATGTTCCAAAATGTTGTCCTGAAGATCTTTTTTCTGGGTTCATTTAGGTTCTAGGGACAAGGTTCTCCCACCAACCCCGGACCGTCCAAACCCAGGGCCTACGACGTGCTCCCCTCAGTCTCTGATTTCTCTTTTCCGCTGACCTCCGCCGGACTCCTCTGGTCGTTTAATGGATGTTCGAACCGCCTCCTTTTCCAAATGTCAAATCCCGGCGAATTTCCCCTTCCCTTTTGACTTTCCCGGAGTCCCCCCCGTTCCAGATGGATCATTCGATTCTACCTTTCTTCTTCTGCTGCTCCGGAAAAAATTGCCCTACAACTTCCAATTGTGTTTCTTCTGGCGCTTTTTCTCCCTACTTTGCTCCGAGCACACTTTTTCGGATGATTGGTGGTTCATTTGCACGGTTCTTTTGTTGCCCGGCTCACGGATTTTTTTTTTTGTTTTTTTGCCCGAAACCTTTTTCAGGAAGGAAACTTTTCCGACACCCCTTCCTTTTTCTTTGTCCTTCCCCTACATTCGTGGTTTCCGAAGCTGGCTACACCTTTGCACGACCCTGTTCGACGGCGGTTGCGTCCTGTAGACCTCCGACCCCCTTCTATGTGGGTGGCTTTTCTCATTTCTCCGATCACGCCCTGGTTTTGTTTGTTTTGCTGAACTCCCCCTTTTCTCCTTTCTGTCAAATTTTTCGTAGGCGGAACCAAGGGGCCCGTTTTCTGGAGTTCTGCTCGGCCGCCTGTGCTCTCATCTCACATCGGAGAGCGCCGTCCCCTTTTTCTCCCTGGATTCTAGGTCTTTGCTGAGCCATCATCCCCGAAGGCGTGAGCATTGCTTTTGGATGATGCAGGGGGGAGCCGATTTCTTGAGGATCGCCAAAAACCCCATTTTTTTCGTTAATGGTGTCCACGTCATTGCCCATTGTTATGGATTTTAGCCGTTTTACTACCAATCCTTTCGTTTTCTACGTGCCTTTCTCCCGGACAAGGGCCCCCCCGTGGCGCGATCGGTCCTTTTTAAAAGCGATTACCCCATTTTGGCCCTCAAAAGCTTTTTCTCAGAATTTGGCCTCAATCTTTTTGACGGATGGTTCCCAACTCTAAGCCAGAAGGCTCGTTCAGAAAATGTGAGATGGTGTAAGCACGGGATCTTACACCCCTCAGGA
>Ga0179591_1348583_pt1 | contig 12196 bp, 12 predicted proteins | sample CZOMad2_1_08_16f_FD_182891 | JGI IMG/M metagenome (GOLD analysis project Ga0179591, IMG submission 182891) | Vadose zone soil fungal communities from Angelo Coast Range Reserve, California, USA - CZOMad2_1_08_16fungal (PacBio error correction) | ecosystem: Environmental > Terrestrial > Soil >... | reverse complement strand
CCTCTGACCCACCACCACCCATTGAGCCGAACCACCGTGCCACTCCGCTAAGAGCTTTGCTAATGTTCCGCATGAAGGATAGGATACTAACGAGCTCTTCTATCCCCCCTGAAAACTGCCTCCACAAAACCAAACACCAGAAGGAACGGTCGAGAGCTAAGACCCTCTGCAACCTAACTGAAAAAAGCCGATTTCTCTGATTAAGACTGAGCTCGATAGCCTCGACTAGCTCGGAATTGTGTGCACGTCTGTCGGCCGCTATTACGGGTGCCACGATCTGCGTGTCCCACGACCTCCTTCGTTTCCACCGCATTCTTTTTCCTTCAGTCTGGATGTCGTCACGCGAAGACCTCCCGAGTCCTCCTCCCAAGCCCCCCCGTCACGAGACGCCCCCCCCCTGCCAATACTCTTTGTCGACAAGACTCTCTTGTGTCTTGCAGGCCCCCCCCCCCCCCCCTCGCCCAGGAACCCTTCCTATAGTCCGCGAATTTTTTTTGTCTGGCCCTCGAAACGCCACCGGAGTGGCTCAGGAATTCGTCAAGGCACTACAGAATGCCGACGGGGCGAGAAGTGAACGTATCAAATGATCCCTCTTAAAGTCAAAGATCTAAGGAACCCTAATGATCTAACCGAATCGAGTCAGTAGGTTTTCGAGCGCCCCTGCGCATCGTAGGCGCGCGGCTACCCACTCGGGTGTTAAGCTCGAAGACAGTCTGAAAGACCATTTAACGCATAGAACCCAGACCCAGAACGTAGAACAAAAGAGATGCTTGTCGCCCCTTCAGCGATGTGGATCTCAACAAGACGCACCTCAGAAGTTGAATTTTGACTTACCGAAGCAGAATATTTTAAGGAAACTCCGGACTGCGAGAGGGGAGTTCTCGCAGGCCCGCCGCGCCCCCTGTCCAGCCAACAGATCTTACGATAGGTCACCCCCCCGTACCATCGAATAGAGCACGTCCGGCCGCATCCCGAGCGTCCTTCTGCGGCGCTTCTGATTGTTGATACTTTCTGAACCCCCCCCCCCCTCCTGCACAGGTCATGGAGCTCACGTGTTCCTCATTGCATTCATGACCCAAGCGACATTCCAAGAAAAGAATGTTCTGCCAGATATCTCCCGACGCTGTGTTTTTCTTGCCACGTTCCATGAATAGCGCTCCGATTCCCCCCCCGTTGTTCCCCATATTGTGCGCGGTTTTCTTTTTTTCTCGTATCGCGCCTTCCTCCAGTCATGTTTTCCTTCCGTGAACTAGACGTAACCAAAATGGTCTTGCATTGCGATGCCGTGGCTTGTGCCACCTATCTGACTCTTTTCCAACTTATTTTTTTTTTTTTTTTTGCTTTTTTCCCTGGATGAACCTCGTCCGGAACATCAGTTGCTGCAACCAATTGTAACTCCCGCCAAATGCCCCAGTCCTGAACCTTTTCCCTTTCTCCCCGATAGATCCGTTTTTAATTCAGACCCCAGTCTGCAGAACCCCCATAGGGCCAAGCAAACCCTCTACCCCGAAGTCTTACCTGAACCTTCGCGTGACAATCGCGGCCTGCTTTCTTCACGGCGTCCCCGACTCGCGTCCCGACATCGTCGTTCCACCAAGGCTGTACCCCCCCTTTTGCGAAGAACACCCCATTCTTCTCCCCAGCAACGCGTTCTCGGCCTTTTTCGTACTTCTGCAGTCCATATACGATGATCTGGTCATAAGTCCCTGCAGATGGCCATTGCCGGAAGGCTTTCCCCCGATCCTGCCCGGCCTTCCCCTTGATCAGGCCAGGCTAAAGTCGATCGAGAGACCGTAGTCCCTCGTCGGCTCGCGTCCCTGCTCTTTGCTACCGTGACCTCTCTCTATGTCCCTTGTTTTGATTGGATCTCTGCTAGGCATTCTACAAAGCCCCACCCATGCGTCCTCAGTAATTTTCATGACCCTGGCGCGCCTTCGTTTGCACGACGTCTCGCGCAAGGAATCGCACAAGGAAGCCCCAAGTAGGCCACTAGTGACGGCTTTGTCGATGATAAAGTGAGGGTCTGAAATGTTCCATCCCCCCCTGAGATTTCTGCCCCTGAACCGTTGCCCCGGACCCCCCCAATGGGCCCGACTGCGTTCTTTCTGGTACTCCCCGTTCCCCCTTCTCCCCCTTTCCGAGCTCGCTTTTCAGTATGATGCTGCCGTCCGCCGCCCCCCTCCCGATAGCGCCTTTTGAGTACGCCATTGCCCTTCCGTTTGCCGCCGTAGTCCTAGTAAACTTTGTCTTCAGCATAAGATGAAGACCGCGATTTTTCCACTATCTTTCCCCCGCTCGTCCTCGTAGGATTCGACCTTGGTCGCCAGGCATAAGAATATAAGACATACCCCCACTGAGTTTACAATCCGCGTGTGGTTCTCCTGTGTTTGTTTTTCTTCAATATTCGTCGTCGCGAGTCCTCATTGTCAAGAGTAGAGCTTTCACGATGCATGTGACCTGCGTTTCAGTAATTTTTCTTCTCGAATGAGGTCATTTTCCTGTCAGCAGCACTTTTCCTCCCCCTTGCGTGCCTTTCATTCCTTCAGATGAGCGGCTTCGTTGTATTGCCGACGTCGCGCATGTGCCAAGACGACCCCTTGCTAGGTTGTCCCCCAAGTTTCTTGTTGCCTCCTTCTGTGCGAATGTACAAGGACATTTTTTCGACAGCGCATCAAGTCTGCCTGTCGATTTAGTCATCTTTTCTCAGAGCCCCTACTGAGAAGACCCAACCAGCCGCTGACTGCCCCAACAGTCAGTCAGGGGCCACTGCGCCTCGCTGTAGAGTCCAACCGAATGGCCGTTTCCCTAAGGGTCTTTTACAGAGATTACTTTTTGGAGGTCTAATCTTATCCTTTGTAGCCGAGTTGAAATTACGCCGAGAACGTCATTCCGCCCTTATAGTGGATGCAGAATGTTGAATTCGTCACAACTCATTGCCGGAATTCATTCGAAACGGGGACTATCCAGGCTCCGTAGAGTTGTGGGTTCACTAGCACTGTTTACCCGAGGGAGCACAGGTGATTTTCTAGCCGTACTACCGCGGAAGTAGTCTCCTAGGCTGGAACACCCGCCGTGCTCTCTCCTGTTTGCCACTTTGTCGGGCACCCCACTCCCCGTTGCGATAGCTGATCTCCCGTGGCGCCGACTAGTCCTTTCTACGCCCGACAAACTGAGACGGTCCGTGAAAATTTCACTTGCTATCACGCATTCCCAGAGGTAGACCCCTGAACACTCAACCCCCCTCGTGCCCCGTTGTGAAGCTTCTGCGCAAGGTCGTTCAGGGTAAATCGTCCCTTTAACGTCCTTTCGGAGAACCCCATGCACGCCTTTTGCCCCCTTTAGACAAGAGACTCCCATATCGAAGCGTTCCCGCGTCCATAAGGAGTCGACATGTTTAAGAGACGTGAGAATCGGATTGCCGGAACCCGGCGCACATGTTTCCAATGATTCGTCCCCCCCCCCTCATTCCAGCCCCCCAGGCTACATGCCATTTTTATTAGCGTATTGCACTCCTTCAGCCTCGCCCCCCCCCCTTGAAAACAGATTTTTTTTTCGCCCTAGTGTCCTCCTAGACCATCAGTCTCCTTCCCTGAAAGCGTTTCCTCCCCCTGAGACTGGTACATATCGATGCTCTTCTTGTCCCATCTTTTAGACACCCGAACCTGGGAAAGTCTTCTTCTATTTCCGTCTGTCCCCTCCTCAAGTCCCCAGCCTCCCCTGGCTCCTCTTTCCGGATCAGTTTTTTCGACATGTCTCTACCCTTCACCCCCGGCGAACTCTACGACGGCAGAGTACTGCCTTCACTTTGAGTTTCATGAACTCTTTTTTGCTAACAAGTCGTTAGCTTCTTCATAGTTAAACATCGAACCGCCTTCGGAACTCCCTTTCATTGTTTTTCTTCCCAGACCCGCGTGCCCGGCCATTTACCATGAGCGCCGGCCACCCCTCATCTTACACCCCCCCCCGCTGCGAATTTGTTTCCTTCATGCCGATCGCACCCGCCTGCTACGCGGTACATAGCGTAATTTTTTTGTCCTATACTTCACGAGCCCCCTTTCCCTAGAGTATCCTTGCTGAGCATCAGATCGTCCCATGCGTTGTCGATCCGTCGCCCTGAGAGGTCACAGTCCACGTCCCCTCGCGTATGTCCCTTTCATGCCCAGCTCAGACACTGCCTTCCCTGGGTCTCCCCCTTCCCCTGGAACTTCTGTGGGCTTCCCTTTTGCGTCAACTCCTGCTCAACTGCCGGTCGCTCGCGTTTTTGTCCTAGCCCTTATCAGCTTCCTCCAGCAGGTCACGGTGTCTCATTTTTCCCAGGTCGCCTTTTCCCTTGTCTGACCGAGCACTGATACCCCGCCTGACCCTCTCGGACGCTCGTCGTGACAGCCGCCTGTCCAGATGTCCAGAGAATTCTCTTCCCCCAAAAGCTCCCAAGCCTGCCTTAGCAAATCCCAAGTCCTCGATCCTTTTTGGTGCTTATCTTTTACAGTGAGTCCGCACCGTCCCCCCTCACCACATACCCCCCCCCCCGCACCCTCTGTGCACGACGCCTATGGAACCCCCCACCCCCGGCCGCACCTCGCAGCTGTGCGCTCCATCCCCTTTTCCCCTCGAACTTTTCGCTACCCCTAGTAGATAATTGTTTTTCCCGATCGGTCCCTTGCGAAGACACTGTTTTTCTTTCAGTTGTCGCAATTCTCAGGTGTGTACTCTCCCGGTTCAGCCAGGCAATGCCCTCCTGTCCAGGAGTAGCCTGTGCTAACAGGCCGTAGGCACTTGCTCGTCCCTACCAGCGTTTTACCCGTAAAATAGTTCGTTCTCTGAACTCCCCCCCTCTTCTAGCTGGACCCCCTGTGCGTGTCCTTGTCGACTCCGAATCCCTTTCTGGCATGGCCCCTAGCTTTTGCAGTCCTCCTGCCGTCCCGCGCTGTGTCTTAAAAGTCCCCGATGACTGCCTGTGCAGGTTTTGCGACAAAGCACTACTCTCGTTTTTACGATAGACCATTCCCCCCCTCTCCCCGATCGTGCCCCTATTTTCTCACCTCCTTAGCTTGACCCAGACTCGTCGGTTCCCCCCCCAGTACATATGCCCTCTTAATATGGGACAGATCTCGTCCTGGTTAAGCCCGCTCGTACCGGTTTCTTCTCCTTCTCTTGCACTATCGTCGTTTGTTGACAGTTTTATCCATACAAACGTTTGCCCGATGACTAGCGACCATGACTGGTTGACTTAAGTTTCCTTTTTTTCCCGCCCCCTCAATGCGTTGCGTCTAAGGACTGCCCCCTCCCTGCGCGACGATATTTTTTTAAACGCAGCCCTCGCTACGACACTCTCTCTTTGATCGACTTTTGCGAAGATGACCATGAAGAGATGCTTCTTCAGATTTCTTTTCAGCCAGTTACTGTCCTTGTTACCCCTGAGCTTCTATCGTTACCGCACGATTTTTTTTTTTCTCCCCGACACGCATCCTGTGTGATGTTCCCTCTGCCGATGCCCACGTCTCTCGAGTAAATCTGCAGGAGAGGGTTGCCTTCTGTATTCCGTGATGCTTCCTCGGGACAAATGCCTTTTCGAGCGTTGTGCTTGCTGTCGGAAACTTCCCAACAAATACGTCAGTCCTTCCCGATTAGCATCTGCAAGCTGTCCTGACACCTCCTACCGTCTCCCAAATACGCTACTCGGCCCTTCCTCAGCTTCGTCTTTTTTTCACGCCTAGCTCCTAGGCACTGGACCGTCCCAGACTGCCACTCTTTGTTTCTATAGTAACCACTGCTGTCCTAAATACGTGAGCTTGTGGTGCCCATTTTCCCCTCCGCTTCGTGGTCCCGGCCTGTCTGCCCAGATCAACCCCCCCCTTTCAAGACTAGCCCCCCCCGTGCCGCCGCAGATTAAGATTTTTCTGCGCAGGATTTCCGATCTTTTCCTGTACCGCCCGATACCCCCCATGAAGCTGGGGAAGCACGGCAAACATGTGGCCTCCCCACGAGGTAACCAGAACGGCCCCAGTGTCGGCAGAGCTAACGTGGACAATTACTCCGCCGACCCCACCCTGTCCAGGTGCATCTTCCTCCCTTTGGATCCTGGAGTCCGATATTATCCAATAAGAGAGTCGATCGTCGGCCGCCCCTGGAACACATTTAGAAAGAGGCCCTTTTCCAGCCTTTCCCCCCCTTTCCCTTCCGGAAGTGTCGGTCGTCGCCACGCGACCCCTTGTGCTTGAAAACCTTACGAGCCCCCCCCCCCCTCACCAATTCTCCCCCGCGAGAATGTCCTGTAATTTCTTTTCTTTTGAAAGCACTCTAACGCTCCCGTAAGCGTACTTTGCCCCCCCGGACGCCGAAGACCTTCAGACATCCTCCTAGTCCTCTCCCATTGATTCGACGCATCTCATAATATGGACGAAATCACGAGCTTTTTTTTTTTTTTTTTTTTTTTTTTTTTTTTTTTTTTTTCTTTTTTTTTTTGAGGCCTCCCGGATTCCTTTTGCACATTGCCAGGTTCGCCTTAACTCCTAATGCGTCCGCCCCCCGCCGCCACCTAGAAGTCCGTGCGTAAGTCCGCTCGATATGGCCATCGCCCCCCCCCGTCCCTCCGCGACACCCGTCCATCCGGAGCGTGCGATCACCTCCCCCTGCAGGACCTTCCTTTGCTGAGCGTAGGTCCTCGATTCCTTCCAGATTGACTACTCACAACACCCATTAGCTTCTCTCCATCAATCCCTTTGAAAGGTGTCCTTGAGTTTTCTCCTCGTACACCGTGAATTTTCCTCCGTAGTGTTGTAGTTCGTTTCGTGCCCTCAAGTTGGCTGGTACCGGACCCTAATATCTTTTTTTCCCGCGGACTAACGTTTTGACGTGCACATGGTCGGCTGCCGTCAAGCCGTACCCTCCACAACGACGCAGCCTCATCGGCCCCCCCCCCCCCCCCCCCCCCCTCCGATTGCTTTTTCCTGGTCAGGCCCTTGCCATAGAGCATCTCCTCTTCTCTAGTCGACCTACTCAGTGTTGCTTGTTGCCCTAGCGATTCTAAGGAAACCCTGACTTTTCTAAGCTGCAGTCGCAGTCTCGTTCCCTATATGTGCAGCCCCCTCCCCCAGCGGGGTTTTTTGTTTGACATGTCGGATGCGAGAAGATTTTCTGTGGGTCACTCCCTCCGATTAGTCTTCCTAATATTCTGCGGGATTTTTTAAGTGGCGGAGTGCGTGCTCTGAAGTGTCGCATAATAAAGACAGCCGCCCCTGTGGGCGACAGCGCCCCTCCCCTTTGAGTTCGAGAGCCCTGTGAGGATGTTTTTTTTTGTGGCTACCCCCCCTCTCGCATTTGTTTCTCGCGTCTCGTCAGCGCTCCTAGACTTCGACCCCAGCGTTTTCATTGATCCTTTTTTTTTATCGTGCCAGCTTTCCTTTTTTTCAACCAGCGCGCTGCGGTGCTAGTCGACGTGCGCCAATGACGAGTAGTCTGGCACACCTTTCTTCTCTCTCACGTTCCCAGATTGCTTGTTACGCTTGAAGGGTCTGGAGCCCACCCTACCCTGCCATGTAGTCCCACTTGTTCTCGCTTAACGCTCCCCCTCACTGACGAACCCAGTCTCGTCGTCCCCCCCAAAGAAGGCATAGCTTGTTCCCCTTTTGCCCCGCGTCCGTGTGTCCCCCGTTTTGCGACATAGTTCGACAAGGTTCCCTGTTCTCCCCTTTTTTGCTTGTGTCCTTCCTTCGTTTCCGAAACGTATTTTCCTGAGATGGACAGTTGCAACGTTTCCCTATCGTTCCGCTCTGGACTAGCGCATATTGCCCTCTTGCGGCACTTTGTCGAGCTCCTGCAGCTCTGAGTTAGCGGCACTTGGGACCTCTCCACTGTGAAGACCAGCCAATCTGTTGATTTTCTTTTCCCCCTTACGCATGCAGGCTTCTGTTCGATCCGTCGACGCGAAACGCATACGCCCTTTCACCATTTCGCCCCCTTGTCTCTCCCCCCCCCCTCTTCTCTTTGGAGAAGCCACGCCTTGAAAGAGGTTCCCTGCTTGGGTTTTTGTCGGGATCTCTTCCCAGGACCTCCGTGATCTCACGACTCTCAAGGTAATAGACTTTGACTGTCTCATCATCCTTCACAGGTTGTTTTTTTTCCGCTTTCTTCACCCTACTCCGTCACGCGGCTTCGTATTTTTCTGCTTTTCAGAGCGGGACCGTTAGAGGCCCCCGCTCTTCTCTCTAGCCGGATGAGCGACTTGTCGGCCTAACTGACCCGCACAAGACTCTCCCCATGTATGCAGCGGCGCTTGACCGAACAGCCTCCAATCTTCTTGCGGTCCGCCCTTTGTAATAAGAAGCCAGTCGTCTTCGACCGCTTTTTTCCCAACGATAAACCGAGGCTATTTTTTTTCTCGTCCTTTAGGGTTGGCCCGGCCTGGCCCGAAGAAGCTCTGTGTGACCTCTTTGTCAGTGTTCTTCTCCCTTTTGCCTCAGTAGCGTATCTAGTAACGTAAGAGCGGAGACCCCCCTCCCGGTCCCCCTTGAGTATTCGTTCAGTCCCCTTTCCCAAGCCTCTTTTATTAGGCCTTTACAGTCTTCTAGAGCCTGGCATCCAAAGAGACTCCTATTTCTAGTGGACCCTCTCCGTAAAGAAAAGCTCCCACTCCTGATAAGGCGAGCCCGACGAGATTTACCTATGGATCCCCCCCCCCCCCCCCCCCCCCGGAGACTTTCTTCCTCGCACGTAGTGGCATCTGCTGCCGTGCCCCTGCATGGACCGTCGATAGGTCTACCGCTGCGACCTTTTCCCACGACGGAAGTTTCGAAACCGCCCGAACGCAAGGCGACGGTCCCCCCTCCGGATAAGCATCCCTTTTCTCGGTGCCCTGGCCGGTTCTCGACCCCTCGACACACCTAGTTACGGATGATGCCGACAACCTTTCTCCCCTTGGCCAGATGCCCCGCCCGCCATGTTGCCTATTAGTCGGCTCTTAGTCTATTTTAGATCGATCCTTTACTGAATATTCCTTCTTTGTCATTAAGTGAAATCGTATCCCATCCACCTTGCTCCGAGCGCTCTCCCCTCTGCCGGTGGCACTAAGATCAAATATAGTCCACGTCTTTTCCTGCCCCCCCTGTAGAACCTAAAGTATAATCTTTCCCTCTATTCTCTTGTCCTTTTCCCTCAGTATTTCCCACCGCCAGGAGCTCCCACATGACGGAACCCTCCGATTCGGGGTTGTCTCTTGCCGTGATGTCTACGCACCTTCTCTTCCCCCCATTCTGCGACCATGCGCCCCTGATAAGTGCGACACATGCAGACCCGAAGATTTTGTCCTTGGCGCCTTCCCCCATTGATTTCGATGAAGACTGACTTTCTCCCGCGAGCTCTTCACGGTTCCCGAGGTTGCAGCTTGGGCCTTCCGAGACGATTCTTCGCCCCCCCACTGGAAATCCCCCCCTATATGTTAGGAGCCCCCCCCCTTTTGAGTTCTGTCCTCCACCTAAGCGATGAAAATCACACGCGCAGGCCCCTCGCTGGACTCGCTCATGTATATTGCCCCGATTTGCCCCTTTTTTTTTGGGTAGCACCGACTCCTTGCCGACTTTGAGTGTTCGAGACTTCGTGATCTCTCCCTTGTGGAAGAGCCCACGCACAGATTTTTTCCCCCCAGGCAGATGTTTCGGGTCGTACCATTCTCTCGCCCCCCGAAGGTTTTTTTCTGCCTCTGCGCTGGTGCCGCCCCCCCCCCCCCGCGACCCTTCCTGGCAACTCAATTAATAATCTCGGCCTCTCTGCCCGCATCCTCTTGCAACTCGCCCCCCAGCGCCGCCCCCTTTGATATATACGTCCTCCTTCTCGCATCCACCGACAGTTGTAACCCCTCACGCCCTGACTCCATGGCGAGCTGCGCATGTACGTTTCCTTTTTTGCCTTGGCACCGGCTCTGAAGCAACCATCCCTTTTTCCGGCTGCAATAGTCGCACGCATTTTCCTTTCCCAGCCTGGTGCCCGTCCCCTTGTCACCCCACGAGACTATGTAGTACCCCGTGAACTGCCAACTTTTTTTTCGTTACCTCAGAATTTCCTGTACCGCGCTGTTTTAAGCGACCAACGTCGCCAGATTTTGTTAGTGTGCGGCGTCTTAGGCTTCCTGCCTAGGTTTTCTTCCCCCCCCCCTTACAATCGTCCTGCTATACGTAGTCTCTTTGCGCGACTCATAATATTTGTGCGAGTCCCCAGTCTAGAACTTCCCTCGACTTTTCCTATTTGACACGCCTCTTCGAGAACGAGCAGAGACGGCCCCTACCTTCCACAATAGTTCATCCGCCATTTACGACGTCCAGCGCTGTTCTCTCAACCTCACTCAATGCTCTGCTCCCCCTTTGGCCTCCCCGGAGCTCCCTTGACTTCCCCCCCCCCCTTCTTACAGGGACGCCTCCCGCACGCGTCTGATGGTCCGATCGGATCCGCTGCGCAAGAGCTATCTCATGATTGACAGCACCTCCAATAGATTCTTTTCCTTAGACCTGATATTTCTCCGTCACAGGACGCCTAGCATGCCATCGATTCCGAAAGTTTACGAGATGTCTCGTGAAAGTCCCTTTCCCCCCCCCCCCCCCCCCTTCCTAATGTAACCTTTCCATTTAGCCCCCCCTGCCCTCCCCTGTTCTGCAGTACGCTCAACAAGCTCGATGAACCATCTCTTCTCTCTGAAAGTTTCTGCGAGTTGAAAATTTTTCCTTTTTTTTTTAATTTCTCCAACCTCCGGGAGCATCTTCTAGACGTCCCCACGTAGTTTTTTCCCATGATCTAGATCAACGCTTACCGGAGTATTCCCCCCATTCGCAGCAAAGAATCAGCCTACCGATATCCTCATCATTCAGAAAAGTAGAGTTCCCCCCCCCCCCCCCCCCCTAAGATTCTTTGCCCTCTTCATGCTCATTCGCCTCGCCAGAGCCCGCAATAATGCTCTCCCTCCCTTCCAGATGCTTCATCATGCACTCTTCAGGACCCCCGTTCCCCCTTGAGGAGAAGATCCTACCGGACAGCCGGCTGCAACGTCTATTTTTGGCACCTGCCTAACCCACCCGCGCCGTTTAGGACGTTCCCGAGCTTCGCAGGTACTGGCTTTGTCGGTGCGCCCACGACAGTGAAAGGCACCTTCCCGACATCCTTTCCCCCTTTCGCCAGAGTACCGGGTTTTTTTTTTTCCGCCCTCCTCAGTCGTCTTTCGTAAAAATAGAGATCCTTTTCGCGGCCAGACAGGCAATGACGTCGCGCCTGTTGATTGTTCTCCGTCCTCTCCCGCAAGGCTTCCCATGCCACTACCTTTTCCCCTGCTTGATTCACAGTATGAATTCTTCCCCTAGCCAGACAGCGTGTTTCGGCCAGATGGCGGGGCCTTCCCCCGCTTGCAGCTCCCCCCCCTCTCGAAATTTCCCCACTAGCGTTTCCCCTTTTCACCTGCACATTATAAGATCTTTTGATGTTGTCACTGTTTTATAGTGATGCCACTAGAGCCCCCCGCGATCATAGTACGGCCAGAATGTTCTTCGACTTGGCCTCTTTAATTGCAGACCTATCAATGCCCCCCCCCCTTGGTGTCCCGATGGATAGTCCCTGGTTCTGCAACGTGCTATTTCCCGCCAATTTTTTTTTTTTTTTTTTTTTTTTTTTTTTTTTTTTTTTTTTTTTTTTTTTTTTTTTTTTTTTTTTTTTTTTTTTTTTTTTTTTTTTTTTTTTTTTTTTTTTTTTTTCTTTTTTTTTTTTTCGGACTACCCCGCCGATTCATGTATGTTCACTTCTGTCCGTTATCGCGCTTAGTGTTCTTCCCCCACCCCCCCCCGTGATGTCTAGCAGACGTATGTGTCGTGTTCGCGTTCACGGACTGTGATTTTTGCCGCCCTTAGTATGAGTCGCCATGCGTACATGGATTCTCCTAGTTTTTTTTGGCGTCGCCCTCGTCACGACCATCGACATTGCTCTTTTTTGGAAAGCTTTTTTTTCCACGTATCCTCCGTCCTTCGATCCCTCCGACTGACCTAATGCCCCCGAAGAACCCACATGTAGTTAATGGTACTCCTTGACAACACCTCCCTTTTTTCTCCCTCCCCCTCTCCCTGAAGTTCCATGGTTCTTAACGAGGAGGACGGAAGAATTCCCTTTTCGGTAACTGCCGTTTGCCGAAGGTCGCTTAGAACTACTGGTGACCTGCATGAAGCAG
>Ga0179591_1340092_pt1 | contig 12196 bp, 21 predicted proteins | sample CZOMad2_1_08_16f_FD_182891 | JGI IMG/M metagenome (GOLD analysis project Ga0179591, IMG submission 182891) | Vadose zone soil fungal communities from Angelo Coast Range Reserve, California, USA - CZOMad2_1_08_16fungal (PacBio error correction) | ecosystem: Environmental > Terrestrial > Soil >... | reverse complement strand
CCTTTTAGGTCCTTTTTCTCATCTGCGCATCGAAGCTCCCCCTCCAGTGAGAAGATCCCTTGAAGGTCCCTCCCCTTCCTGCAGTCAGGGAGGATACGGAGCCTTTTTTCGCTCCCTGCCCCCCCCCCCGATTTGCTTTTTGAGAGTTTCTCGAAGCAGCTTGTGCTCCCCGTCGTCAACCCCCCAACCCTTCTTTCCCCTGGGAAATCCCATGACGGTACACGCCAAAGGCTTTTTTTTCCTCATACCCCCATCGCAGACGCTTTTTCCCCCCCGTCCGCCCTTCCGTCTCAAAGTTTTCTAAGTCCCTTTATATTTTTTTTTTTACTGACTGTCCTCTTCGAGATGCTCAACGATGAGTTTTTTCCTTTTTCTTCAGTTCTCCCTTCTTGGTTCCCAACCAATGCTCTCTTTCCTGCAGATGCTTTCTCCTGTCGTGAGCTTTCTGCCTGCCAAGACGAAGTTGTGAAACTCCTCTCTTTTGAAGTCCCACCTCTCCCAGTCCTTAAAGGCCCCCCAATTGTCACCCACCCCTTTTCCTTTTTTTTCGAGAAAGAACGACAACGGCAAATCTCCTTTTCTTTTTTTTTCGCCACACAACGTCCACTAGCCTCCCTTTTCTCCTGCCCTGAGAGTCCCCTTTCTCTGACCCCCTTCTCTCAACGGAAATCGACCTTCATTCCCCTCCTTGCGGATTCCTTCCCCCCTGTTATCCAAGCTCTTCAGGAGCCCACGCTTTTCGAACGTTTCCAGTAGGGCCTGCGTCGCGAGCTGTCTCCCTTCGTCACTCCCTGGGTTGGGGCTTTTTTTTTAGGAACCTCTTACTTATTTTGTATTCCTTCATGGAATGGTATTAACTGACTTCGCTTCACCTAGAATCGACTTTGCCTCCTCCGACCTTTGAAATTTTCGGGTTTTCAAAGGCTTTTCCCCTCCGTCAGGGAAAGATAGGGGGTATATTTATCCCCTCCCCCCCAATTCTGGTGTTTTTTTCTAGGTTGTTTTTCGTGGTTCTTTTTTTTGCCAAATCTTGTGTCGAGCTGCCGAAGGCGGCCTAAAACTATGTTCCGAAACGTCCCCTTCCCCCCCCTATGAGACTTAAAACTCCATACGTTGAACGCCCTTTCCTTCCAAGTACCCTTTGCCCTCGTTTCTTTTTTAGTCCCCCTTGGAAACGTTTTTCCCAAACTCTTCCCCCCCTCTTCTGGGCTCATTGCTATCGCAAGTCCACGAGTGTCCGCTCTTCCTACCCAATGCCTTTAACCTCCCTCGGCCTCTTTGGCCTTTTTTTTTTTCCGAAGTCTCCCTCCAGTAATCCAACTCTCCCCTTTTTCTTCCGCGGACGTTAGGGAGTAGAGAATTCATTTTTTTGGTTTTCCCCCTTGTTTTCTCTGTTCTCTGCCCGGACCCCCTTTTCAATAGGACTCTTCCTCACACATCCTCTTTTTTCTCTAGGCTTAAGTGGGGTAGGTAGGGCCGATGGAGCGCCCCGGTTGTGTTTTTTCCCCGGAACTTTCCGGGTGCTTTTTACTTAAGACCTGTAGTCGTCTGCCTGAGACTCTGGGTAGAGTTACTCCGACAGTTTTCTCTTTTTAGCCGGCTTTTTTTTCTCTCTTTTCCAGGTCCCTTCTTTCCGTCATTAGGATCTGTTGCGGGCTGCTGGAACTTCGAGAGAATCACCCCTTTTTTTCCTTGGAGTATCCTTTTTTGCAGGTTCTTCGGATTTTTCCTAAGGGCGCAGTTTCTTTTTCCCCTTAGTGATGAGTGTGTGTCCTTCCTTCCAATCTGCCCCCTAGGTCATGCGTTTTTAGAAAGGTTTATTCCTGGTTGGTCCCTTCCCCCCTCTAAATCCAACACACACATTTTTCTCTACCAGCAGGAAACTCTCTTTCCGGGTTTTTTCTTTCTGAATGGTTTTCCCAGTTTCCTCCAGCACCCATACTTCCCTCGTGAAAAATTTTTTCCTTCTCTTTTGCTGTTGCATCCTTTTGATTCTGTTGTCTGCCAGTGGTTTTTCGACCAGTTGCCTCTGTAGTTTTCGTTTCATAGCCCCCCTCCCCTAAAGCAAAAAACTCAATCCACTCATGTTAATCTCCTCAGACCCCCTGCATAGAAGTCCCCCTTTTACTCGGTCTCGATCGCACTACCTACGATTGCTTTCAAGACCCTTCCACGTCGATTTTTCCTCAGTTCCTTTCCTTTGCCTTTTTTTCTTTGGTGAGTCGTAGAGACTTCATTAGACTTCCTTTCCTTCGTTATCCCGTTTTTTCAGATTTTTTTCCCTTTTTTCGTTTCTCCACCGTCTCCTTTTTTTTCTGGCCTCTTTCTCCCTCTGGGGTTGGAAAGGTTACGTTCTTTTTCCCTTCACTGGTTGACCAGATCCTCGGGTTTTTTCCCCCCCCCCCTCTCCCTACTTTTCCCTCGATTCGGAAAGACTGGCAGGCCATCTTCTCATTTTGTTTTTTTTCCCCCCCCCACAAACTTTTTTTTTCCTTCTCGTTCCCCCCAAACCATAGGGCCCTCTAGCTGCTCGAAAGATATCCAGTCCCTCCTTCTTCATATGTCTCTTCTAATTGATGATCCTTTTTCTGTCCACCCTTTTCCGCTCCTCAGGCCAGTCTGCTTGGCTCCAGAAAGAATTTTTCCCTGTGATCCCCCTCTTCACGTCCTCTTTGGTGTCCATAACTAGAAGAGTTTTTCTTCGTCTGGTTCCTGATTTTCCTAAGCTTTTTTTTTTAGCCTTTCTCTTAGGTTCTTTTCTGGTTCAAGTAGGAGAAAAGTCGGGTCCAGGACTGGGGCCGTCTTTTTTTTTCCCCCTCCCTTTTTGTCACTCTTTGATGCCCCCTCCCCTTCTCCAAGCCTTCACTGACAGAGCCTCCGTAGACTCCGCCTCCATTAGTGATGGCAAGCAGCCTTACCATTTCCCCCCACGTTTCTTGCCCCGCTTTTGCCTCCGTCTCCTAATAGTTTTTTTTTTTTTAACTTCTTCTCCGTGACGATCCCTTTTTCCTTTTGCAGCTTCCCTTCATTTTCAGGATTCGATTTGCTAATTTTTCCGGCATTTCTTTGGTCACTCTTTCTTTCATCACCCCCTTTTTTGCAGGTCTTATCTGCCTCCCCCCCCATCTCCCTCCCTATCAGGATGGGGAACGTCAACGTTTTTTCGTAACTTTTTTCTTTTTCTTGCGAGTGCCTTTTTTTCTCCCCTCCGGTGTTGTTTTCTCACGATTCCCCCCCCTCTTTTCAACGTCCCCATCATGCTCTTTTTTTTTTCTTTTGAGTGCTCCCCCCTTGAAGGGCTTCCTGGGACCCCGGTCTGCGAGGTGATGCTCCTCTCTTTTTCTCCGACCTGTTTTGCGATTTTTTAAGTTCCTTTACTGAGGGGCTTCTTCCATAACATCTTTTTTGGGCATTTTTCCCCTTCTGCCAGCAAGGAGATCAAAGTTGGGTTCTTTCCTGCTTTTTTTTACTGTGGCTGTTCTAAGGGATTCCTTACTTTGGCCAATTCAGTGGGCCTCTCTTTTCGGCCTCCCCGGGGCCCTTTGCTTTTCCTACTCTGGGTTCCCCTTCTACCCCTTAGAAGCCACGTGACCCTTCCTCCAGACCTGCATCAACTGTATGGAAGCAGCTTCTCCCCCAGGCCACACTTCCGCTTTCCGAGTTTGCCCTTTCCAACTAAGCGGTTCTGCGGAGTTCCGAAATTGCAACCCCGTTCCCCCGAGTACGTTCCTTTTTTGTTAGTGTTTGGAGCTTGCAGGGTGCGTAATCCCAGAAAAGTCCGCCGTTTCTCTTCCTACCTTTTTTCAATCAGTTTCAGTAAGACCCCTCTCTTCAAAGGAACCGGACCGGCCTATATTTCTTTTCTTCCCTTACGTCTCCGATCCGTTTTTACCTTCCTGGAGAAGTACCCGTCGTTTCTTCTCCCCCCCCTGAAACCACTCCCTCCTTTTCTATTTTTTTAGTGCCCTTTCGCTGTCTTAGATAAGGTCTTTTCCCTCCTTTTCTGGCGTGAAGACGTCCTTTTTTTTCTTTTCTTTTCAAGTAACTTCTCTGATTTTTTACATCCCCCCACTTTGTGTTCCCCCCCCCCCCCTCTTTACGCTCCGTAACGCCTTTGTGGGCCCCTCTCAACCTCCCCAAACATTCCCCCAAGGAAGCCCTTCTCCATCGAGTGCCTGAGCCATGCTTCTCCTTTTCCTCCGCCAACTCCCCTTGCGTCCTCCCTCCGATTCTCTCTGACAGACGTCCTAATATCCCCCCCCTTTGCGACCAGGAGGGATTCCTTCACTCGCCCCTTTAGCGAGCCTTTTTTCCAATAGGACGTCGCTGGCGCTTTTTTCCCTGAATTTCGTTGGTTCCCATGGAGTTTGGACTGAAAAGAACTTATATTTTGCTCCTTCGTATCGCCTTTTTTGGACTTTTCTCCTTTTCACTGTTCCCCCCCTTAAACCTCCCACCTTGAAGAATTCCTCTAGATTCTTTCTCAAGAAAATGGCTTCCAGAAAGCGGACCTTCTTTTCCCATCAGCCCCCCGACATCTTCTGTCGGGCTCTCTTTGGGGGATTCGAGAACCCCCCTGTTTTTTTGAAATTCGAAAAAATGTTCTAAACCCATTTACTTAAAAAACTCCTTTTAAAGCCCCTTCCTCTTCCCTTCGACAACTTTTACTGCTAAAGATCCCTTCCCTTCATTCGAACAGGTTTCCCTTCTTCCCCCTTTGCCGGTAGGATGTGCCAATGCTCTCACGTTAACGCTTCTCCCCCAAATTTTCTCCGTCTTATGCAAGCCACGACTTTCCATTTAAGCCTCGCTGCGAATACTCCCAATCAGGTGGCATGAACCGGGTTTTTTTTTTTTTGTTTTTAGTTGTTGGGTGGGGGGGTTACCTTCTGTGGCGTTTGGGATTGTTGGGGGGGGTGGGGGGGGGCGGGGCGTGGTTTATTTTTTTTTTTTTTCTTTTGTTTTTTGGTTTTTTTGTGGGGTTGTTTTTTTTTTGGATGCTTTTTCCTTCCCGTCATACTTTAGCTTTTTTTTTCCTGTGATTCTTCAAGATTTTTCCTGTTGTCCTCCTTTTTTCTTAAAATCGAGCCAGGAACCTCCCCCGCGGACCCCCCTTTTTTCCCTTTCTCTCCTACTGTGGTTTTTTTCTTGAACCTTTGGTTTTTTGGTTTTCCTCCGAGTCAAGACTTCTCCGGCAAAAACCGAAAACCCGCAGGTTACCACTCTTTTGCAACTGACGATCTTTCCTTTTTTTTTTTGGATTATCTCTCCTTGAAATCCCCCGCTTCCTTCTCCCTGATGGCGCTTTTGAGGCCTTCTTTGTCCAGGATGACAAGTGGGGAGGCCTTAGCGGTTTTTTTCCCCCTTTTTCCTTTCGCCCCTCATTTTCGGTGGTCTTTTTTTTTTCCCGGCTCGCAGGCAAAACCCCCTTTGCATTTCTTTTTTCCCCCTTTTTCTGCCCTTCTTTCTTTCTTTTCGCAAAGGGGGGAGAATATGCTCAGTTTTTTCGTAATGCCATCCTTTTTCGGCCCCTTCTTCGCCTCCTTTCTGCCCAACTCTTCCCCCCCCCCCAAAACCCTCCTACAAGTTCCGTATCCATTCTGACATGGCTGTTTTTCTTTATGATAATCCTTTTCGGAGTTGGGGTTTTGGGGGTGGGTTTTTTTTTGGGGTTTGTTTCTTGCTTGCTTTTTTGACCCCCCTTCCCCCAAGGTTTTGACACCTCGATAGTTTTATTTTTTTCCCAGTCTAACGGGTGGAATACTCTTCCTCGTACTCCATAAGTCTTTCCAGTTTCCCCCCAATTGGAGCCTCCCCCCCCCCGTGAAACCAAGTTTCGCTCAAAGGTTAAACCAGTTTCTCTCTTAAGCCTTTCCCTTTTTGGACTCCTTTTCTCCGCAACCCCCTGAGGTTTTCCTTCTTAAAAGGTTCCTCTCGGAGAGGCAGGAATCTTATAGTTATTTCCTTTTCCTTCAGTTCGGCCTTCTCTTTCAGAGATGCCCGATTTTTTTAATGGCTTCTACAGTTTAACGGTTCTTCCTTTGAACCCTCCCCTTTTGACGGGGAGCCGGGTCGACCTGGAACTTTATGGGGGCAACGCTTGTTCAAGTCCCCCCTCTACTCCCACTTAGCCTTTTCTCTTACCACTCCGCAAGATCGACCAATTCTTCGACATCTTTCGGCCATCCTCATTGGTCCTCCTGCACACCCCTTTTTTCATCTGAGCGTGCTGCACTTCTTAGGTGAGCACCTTTATCGACAATATGTCCTTAGAAAGGTTCCCCTGCTTTTGGACTTTCCCTTTCTCCAGTTGTCTGAGAATCTTTTTTTATACAGACCTTCTTTCATTGGCTTGTCGCCCGAGCAGTTTTATTTCAAATACTCTTTTCCTTGTAGGTCTCCAGAGAATTTCCAGTTCTCTTTTTTTTGGTTGCCTAAGGCCCCCCCAATTTGTCGGGCAGTCCTTGGTCTCCTACTTTTATTCCTTCCTCTCTCTGGAGCCCTTTTTTCTTCTTTCCGTTCAAACCTTTTCCCTTCCTGGAGCATGTCGTGAGGCTTTTTCTCCTGCAATCCGACGTTTCTTCCCCACGCCTCTCTTCTCGGAGACTTCTCGATCGTTTCCCTTCTTCCTGCGACTTGACCCCCTTCCAAAGTCATCAACTTTGAACCCCAATTCTCCCCATTGTGCTTCTTTCCTCCCTTATTCTGAACAAATCTTTGTAATCTCCCGACCCCCTTTTATTTCGATGGGCCTTGGAGTTTTAGTATAGGTTCAGTTTAAACCTCAGGGTCGGTCTTTCTTTTGAGGATTTTTTTTGCAAAGGCTTTCATGGGCCTCCCATAACTCACTTCTCTTCTGGGAACCCCCCTTTTTTTTCCTTGAAGCTGGGTGCTCGTTGGAGGTGGCAGATACCTTCATCCTTTTTTTTTTGTTCTCTCACCCTTTTTTCCCCCATTTCATTCCGAAGCTTCCCCCCCAATATTGGAGTTTATCTTGAGTTGCGTATCGTCCTACCCCCCTTTTTTTTTTTTCATGTTTTTTTTGAGGAATTTTTTTTTCCTTCGCTTTTTCCCAAGTTTCCCCCCCCCCTCTCCATAACGAAAAGGGAGGTCCCGGCCTGCACAATTTGACTTCCCCCTCCCCGTTGCTGGCTTTTCCTGATTCCTACGGCTCTTCCCGCGGCTTTTTTCCACCTTCTTCCTGTTCCAAGTTCATGTAAAGTGATGAAACTAATCCTCCCCTTCTCTTCAGCTTTTATGCAATTCAGTGTTCCTTTTTCGGATGTTAATTTCGCCTCCTCCTTTACGTGTTTTCCTCCTTTGATCCTCCTTCAGTTTCAGACTTACGTCCTCTCCTGATCCCCCCCTTTTCATTTCGAGAAATAAGCCGGACATGTACTCCCCTTCCTTCGGGGAGTTTTCTTTTCCCCCTTTCTTTTTCGGTTCAGAGTTTTCTCCAGCACACCATCCCGCCCTTCCCCCTCTCCAGTGCTGCCTAAACTTTTAGTTGTTTTTTAAAAAGGCCCTGCGCCGTTTCCACTTCCCCCCTCCTTCAGACCCCCCGACCTTTTTCCGGATTTCGGCTATCCTACCTTCCTCTTCAGAGCATAGATTCACTTGTTGCTCCCCAATCTTTTGCCAGGCCTTTTGCTTTGAATCTTTTCGAGCCCCCCCACAAATGCCCTTCATCTTTTTCCGGAGCTGTCCGAAGAGTTCCGATTTGATTTTTTTGGCTTTCTAGTTTCCGTTCAATCGAACGTTCCTTCGGCTTTCATGTCACACACCGATTTTCCTTCCGACTGAATTCCCTTCCCCCCCGGTGATTGTCCCCTGCCGCCTTTTTTAAAGGTCCTCCTAGCCCCTCACCCTTTTTCTCCTCCTCCGAAATCGAGTGCTGGATCTTTTTTCTTTTTTTAACCCCTCCTTCCCCTCATTGGGACACTCTCCTTTTTTTTTCAGAGCTTTCCCTCTCTCTTCTCGGGAGGTTTCTCCTAAGTTGGGGAGAGCGGCAGAGTTCCCCTTTGGTCTCGCTTTTTTTTTTTCCTTGGCCCCCTTGTAAGTTGTTCTCGGGGGTCCCCATTCGTTTTTTCCACAAGATCATTCTATGTGCCCCTTTTTTTGTCAGTCCTTGAATTTCTTCAAATCCAAATTCCCACGCCGTTTTCCCTTGAAGCCGGAGAATCCAGCGGTCCACGCCCATTTCCCCTCCCTTTGGTCCTTATTCCTCTTCCCCCCAACTTCCCTGGGTTTTTTCCATATTTTCTGGTGTTTCCCCCCCCAAACCATGCCATTTTTTTCTTCCTAACATCTCAATAAGGACTCAAACTATTTTCCCCTTCCTCTTTCTTTCCCTTGGAAATAAACGAAGACAAAGGGTGCATTCTCCAAGTCCCCTTCCAGCAGAGTGTTTTTTTTGTCAATGAGTCCCTTCCGACCATTTTTTGGGGTTTTTTTTTTTGGTTTTTTTTTTGGAAAGTCTCTGGCGAAGGAAAGTTTGCCCTGCCTTTCCTCTTCTTTTCTGAACTTTCCCTCCTCTGTTACCCTTTCCCCTTTATCCTCCTCTTTCTTGCTGATCCCCTCCCCTAGAAGGCCTCCCGACGTTTACGTAGTCTCCTTCTTTTGGTCCCCCCCGTCTTTTCTTTAAGGTAACTTTCTCTCCCCCCTCATCAACCCGCCCTTCCCGTTGAATCATACTGTTTTTGTGAGAGTTAGATTTACGAGGCGATTTCGTTTTTCCTTCTCTCCTTTCAAGACTTTTTGTGTTTCCCCCTTTCCCCAACACGACTTCCCTCGGTGAATTCTCCGTTTCGGGACCCTTCCTCTTATTTCGGAGAGGAATTTCCCCGAGACTTTTCTTCCTGCGTTGATGCTGTAATCCCCTTTTTTCGTAAATTGTCAATCCTCTTCTTTTCATTTTGTAGACCAGAAGATTTCTATTACTGGAGGTCACTTCTCATTCCGGGAACCTTCCACATCTCTTTTCGCAGGTCCTTTGTCGGCCCTTCGGTTACCGGTGCTTAACTTTAATTTCCGGTCGTCCCCCAACTTGTAGCCCTTTCTCTTGATATCCACCTCCAGGACCCTCCCCCCCCCTCAGAATTCCACATCCTCCTTTTCTTTTCTTGAGACTTCCCTCTCTGAGCTTTCTTGACTATTAGACCCTTATTTTTTTCTCCGGTGTGCTTAGAGCATTTTGTGAAGCCTTCCTTCCCCTTTCCCTGACTTTCCTTTGGACCTTTGACTTCTTTTCGTAGTTCCCCCCATTGGAGAATCTTCCCCCCGAAACAGTGCGGCAGGTGTTCCTCCCCATGCTCATTGCAGTCCTACGTTCTTGCTCCTGTTAGGTCCCCCTTTTGCTACATCCGCCGGCTTCTTCTTTCTCCTTTTGGGAGTTTACCGTCACGGAGCTTTCTGTTGGCTTTTTTAGGTCTTTCTTCCGGCTCTTCCTTTTTTTTCCCCCTTCTTGTGGTTTTTTTTTTTGGTTCTCTCTCATCACAATTTTCTTTGAAGGTAAGGGCTCCGAATGCCCCCCTTTTTTTTGCACCGTTTTTTTTCTCCAAACCTGTTCCCCCCTGTATTTTCCCTACCAATTTTTCCTGCGTACTGACGCGCCCCTCCCTCGTTCCCCGGCTATTTTAAAGAGCATTGGCTACTTTTTCTGCCTCTGTTCTCCCCCCCCCCCTGGGGGCTTTTTTTTTTTTTCGTCTCTGTCCTTAGGTTTCTGAATCTCTTTCTTTGCCAGAATTGAGGGTGGCCGCACCCCCCTCCTGCTCGTCTCTTCTGATCCCCTTTCTTTTCGGTTACCTACCTTGCGTTCCACTTTTCCCGTCTTCCGTTTATTGTAACACTGAGTTTCCTGCTCCACCAGACCGCTTGCCTAATTGAACGGTTCTTGGTTGCTCATTTCCTTTTTTAGACCCCTCTCCAGGCTATTCAGTAGGCTGTGCCTTTAAGCAGGCCTTTTTCTCCCTTCCATTTTTTATTCCTTCATTTCCGGCCTCTTTTTTCCCTTTCCCTTTCGTCTAGCCTTCAAAGTCGTTTTTTCCCATCACCGGGATCCCGGACCCAATCCCCTCTTTTCCTCCCTCTCCCCGCAATGCTTTGATTTTTTCTCCTCTTAAGCCTTTGGCTTTTTCAATTTCCCCCAATGAGGGTTTCCCCCCTTTTGGAGCATTTCGTCTTACTCCTCTGACGATTTTCCACTTTTTTTTTCCCCATTTCCGTTTCTCTTTGGGACCTTTTTGGATTATTTTCCCTTGAGCTTCCATGTTTGTTCCTCCATCCGGGCTAGGGAGGCAAGTTTCTCTGAAATCGATATACCTTTCCAGGTACCCCTTTTTTTTGATTTTCCCTCCATACCCCTTTGGTGTCCCGTGGACGTTTTTTTTCTTTGGCTCTCTTCTCTTCTTACGACCCTACGTTGTTTTTGATTTAGATGCAGCCCTCACTTCACACTTTTTCTTTCTTTTCTCCCAAATTAAGCGGATTTTTTTCCCGTAATCCCTTTTTTTTGCCTGGGACACCCTGTCTCTTGCAAGACCCGAACCTCTGCAGTTTTCAATGGTCCCCCCCCTTCCCTCTGATCCCTTTTTATCTTTCTTTCCGGCCCTAGGCACTTTTTTGCGTCCGTAGGAGTCAGACTTTCAAAGGCGCCCGACACCCTCCCCCCCCCCCCTTGGTTTCCCCCTTTCTTGGGTCCCCTTTACCCTCCCGGATTCTTTTTCAGAGTTCTTTTCCTACGGATTTTCCCCGGTGCTTTCCTTCAAGTAGCTTTAGGAATTCCCTGGGATTCCCCCCCCTAGGTTCTATCCTTTTTTTTTTTTTTTTTCCGTTTTCCCTTTTTTTTTCCTTTCGACGCTTTTTCTTTTTTTTCTGCATAAAGGTCTGCGAACGGATGAATTCCCCTTTTTCCTAGAAACCCTCCTTCCTTTTTCGCTCGGGTTTTTCCGGTCTTCTTTCAGTTTAGGGCCTTACCCCAAACGGTAAACCGTAGTACGTTCCTTTCCGGCTATCGCTTAAGTTCTTTTCCCCCCGTTCCGGTGCTGATTTTCCCCCCCCATATTTTTTTTTTACAATTGGGACCCCACCGAATCCTCCCCCCCCCCCGACCTCCCCCCGACTTTTTATTTTCAAAATCCTTCATCGAGATTTCCCCAGTTTTTTTCCCAGAATTCGCGAGGCTCCCTCACACCTTCTTTCCTGCATGAACAATGCAGTCCGCTTTCCTACTGTTTTTTCCAATTTTAAGTCGTGAGACTTTTTTGACCGCAATCGAGCCAAAACTGAGGGGGGGACGTTAGCTTTGTCCACCTTCAACCCCCCTTCCTGGCACAATTGGCTCCCCGAACGCTTTTTCCATCCCATCCCCCCTTTCTTGGTGACGATTCACGACCTCCCCCCCCTTTTCCTTAAACTCTCCCCCCTCGACCCCCTCGCAAGACCCCCCTTCGAATGTTTTTTTTCGAGCGTCTAGGGACAAGGGCAGGGTCCCTCAAACTCCTTGTTTGATTTCCTTTTCCCCGCTTTTTTCCAGAGCTCCTCCCCCCCGTCGTAAGTTTTTTAGTCCGGTTTAGGAAGGCGATCCTCTTTGGCCCTGTTTTGAACTCACTGAGAAAGGGTTTTCTGTTTTTCTCATGATTTTTTGTTTTTTTCTAAAAGAATTTCGAACAGGTTTTAGGGCCAGGAGGACGCCTTTGGAATGCTCCCCCCCTTTGTCGTAAATCGCTGCCCCCCCTGTGAACTCCTTTTTCCCCTTTTTGAATTCTTTTTTTTTTTTTTTTTTTCAAAGCACCTTTTTCCCTGAGCTTCCCTTTTCCCCCTAGAAGCCATCCAGGAATCTTCCTGGTTTTTCTTTTTTTTTGATGTTTTTTTCTTTACCCCCCACCCCCGGAAGAAACGCGACAAGTCTCCCGTAACTATGGCACTTTCTGATTTCTTCTGACCCTACCCCCCTTTCCCCTTTCCCGACCCTGCCAAGACTTTGCCTGCGATTCTTTGCCCTGCCCCCCCTTTCTGGGTAATGCCAGAACCCGACCGATTCCCGCTACCCCCTTCTTCCAGCCTTCACTCTTGCATTTTTACCTTTTGCGCCAGTAATCCAGTGAAGGCATTCCGACGTTTTTTCTTTTTCCAGTGGCCCCCTTTTTTGGCCCTTTTTTTTTTCCATTTATTGTTTCTGCCCCCCCCTTGAACCCTT
>Ga0179591_1188234_pt1 | contig 12197 bp, 11 predicted proteins | sample CZOMad2_1_08_16f_FD_182891 | JGI IMG/M metagenome (GOLD analysis project Ga0179591, IMG submission 182891) | Vadose zone soil fungal communities from Angelo Coast Range Reserve, California, USA - CZOMad2_1_08_16fungal (PacBio error correction) | ecosystem: Environmental > Terrestrial > Soil >... | reverse complement strand
TTTTTTCCGTTTTTGACCAGGTAGTCCCTGTTAAGTGTCATGATCGCCTTCCCCTTTTTTCTCCCTTGCCCAGAGACGGTCACTCTGGCCCTTTAAGATGTGAGTCGTCGTGAAGTCTTTTTTATCCGACTCCCCCTTTCGTCCACGACTTTTTTTACGGACTTCTCCCGTGCTCATAGAACCCTCCCTCGTCGGCAATTACGGCTTGCCCTTACCCGGAAGCTTTCAAATTCAAGTTTCCCCCAGCAGACTCTCGTCGTCCGCCTTTTTGGCGTGAGCTCTGGGTTCCCGTTCAAAGACGATGTCGCAGGGCGTGCTATACGAACCTAACGGAAGTGGGGTCCGTTGCGGCTCTATCCGAAGTCTGCCTCATTAGCGGCCGTCGTGGGAGAAGCCACGACTTCTTTTCTCGACAGCCTTCTCACCCCATTTTTTCTTTTCCGGCCAGGGACGACTTCTCTTGTTTTCTCGACGTTCCCAGGGACATCTCTCTTCTTCTATCCCCCCCCGCTTAGAGATTCCGGCTTGCCCTTTTAAGGCCCACAATTCGCTCGCCTTCGCAGCAGGATGTGGTTTCAATGGTTTTTAGGGAACCCTCCTGTCTTTGGATTATCACCATCCCTCTTGAATTTTCTCATTCGAGCCAGCTTATTCTAGCGCGAGCAGTCTTTCTTTTAACCGGTCGTTCGATTGTGCGGTCGCCTCACTTTTCATCTTGCCGCAATTCCTCCTGTTCTTTCCCTTGAGACCGCACGCGCTCGCTTCGCAAGGAGTAGACTTTTTTTTGGTTCACTTGGTTTACTGTTTTTGACGCTTTCTTCTTTGATCTTACATCACGCCCTGAACGCCCTCTGTTTCCTTCCTTCTTAGATTTCCCCTAAAAGTCCTTTTCTAGCGTACTCGCGGCTCTATTTCCACATATCGCTTTTTCTTACTGCAGTTTCCTTATAGCGTACCCTCCTCCCGCGGAAACGAGTCGCCGCACCGAGGCTTTTCGACTGCCGGTACCTCTCTCTTTTGCCGGCCCCTGCTCAAATTGCGTCGCCCCCTCCGAAGAGATAGCATTTCCAGATATTGATGATTTATCGTCCTCGAATCGTTGCCAGGCGTGGCAATTTTTTTCCTTGATTTTCTCTCGTGGTCTCGTTTTCTTTTTTCATATTTCCTTCTACAAGCGCCCGCCAGCCGTCTTGCCTTATGTGCCCATTTTTCGGGTTTCTGGGACAAACTCTCTTTCCCCATCGCACCTTTTTTTGTCGGTCTTTTTTTTTTTGAAGGCTAGAGGCGTCTTCTTTTGTAGCTCCCCCTTTTTTTATGTGGATTGTAAGAACTGCCGAGGCCCGAGCTTCCTCGGATCCACTCGGCCGATTTTCAGATTTTGGAAGTAGACTCTTTTTTTTTACGACGTACCCCCATGGTGACCTCGCCTCTGAGGTTAATTCCGAGCCAGTTAACTTACTTTTAGGTCGAGGTGGTGTCGGGTGCGAGCATCAGCCTTTTTTTTTTACAGAAGTCCGGCATGTCAACCTCGATTTTCATTAGTGCAGTTTTTTTTTTTCTACTGAACAGAAAGCAGTTCACCGAGTAACGGCGAGTGTAGCAGCCTTCGTCGATCTCGATGTTGACATTCCCCTTTGTTGTTTTCTTCCTCTTTTACCGTAGGTTTTCTCTTTATTTCGCGTTAGGCATTTCAGTTTCTTAGGATACCCCTTCGGAGTCGCCTTAGTCATCACTTGTTTTATTCGATTATTAGATTTTCGTTCGCCGCCTTCTTTTCCCTACTCTGACTCTTGCCCCCCTTGTTCCGGTTCAACAAATTTGAATTCTTCAGGGTCTTCTTCTCTCAGGTGCACGTGGCTGGCCTATGTAGCTTCTTTTTTTCTGTTCTTCAGCAAGTTTTTTCTCTTGGCCCTCCCCCCGTTGGTTCCTGATCAGCCTATATTTTTCAGGGGAAGTGAATTTTTCTGTGAGATTTCCTTGAGATTGGCCTTTTGTGGGAACACTCCTATGAAGACGAGGTTCATCTTGACCCCTATTATGCCTTTGGAGTTACGCCAGTTCAACGCGCATGCTCGCCCGGAAGACCCAACCTTGTATTGTCGAAAGCTAGTTTAGAAAGCTTTGTAACGGGCTAACTGTTTGTTCCCAGTTGCCTTCTGCTTTGCCCTCATCGTTTTCTGGTTGTAGAAAGCTTCTCATTTTGTACTAGAAGTCGAGCGCTTCGCAATATCACCTTGCAGGCTCAGCTTCTTCTCTTCTTCGCAGGCTATTTAAGAGAAATTCGACTTCCCCATCCCCTTGGCGCCATTCGCCAGGCCGAGACTTTTGCGCATGATCTTGAATTTGCTCGTCGCGACACTTTCTCAGAGAGTTAATCCTGCTTTCTTAACCTTCATTTATCTTGCCCCCCCAGCAACTCGCAGAAACATGAGAGCCGCAGACAGGCCAGTGTTTGACGCACGCCACGGTCGCCGAGGGAGGGTTTCTTCCAAACTCTCTTCCTATTTTTTTCGGAAACCCGGTGCCGCCGCCGCCTTAATGCTTAATCCTCCCTCCTCTGCCAGCGTTCGGCCTTCAGGTTCCATCCCTAGAGCTTGTGCTTTTTTTGTCCCTTTTTAGACCGAGTTCTCTTCCTTGATCTCTTTTCCGGGATGAGTAGCCCGATGAACATATGCTGAACCACCCTGACCGCCGTCGGTTGTTTCTTACATTTCCCCCTTCTCTTATCAAGGGGAAGTAGTCAGCTGTCGCTCGCCCTTCTTAAAAAAAACTTTGAGTCGGAGCTTGCTGCTTCTCTCTCTCCCTCACGTTGTGAGAGTTGGTCTTTTTTTAAGAAGTCGAAATTCTCTTTTTTTATCCTTCCTCCCTCCTAGTCTGATGCCCGTCTTGCCTGCGAACTTGCGTTCCGACCCTTTTTCTTCTTTGCATTATTTGCTCGCCGTCCGGTGGGGTGTTCGTTTAATATAGTTTGCATATTCGTCACTAGTTTTAGTTCTCTTGATCGCGCTGTCGCTCTTTTTTCGCCCCCCCTCTCAGACCAGAATAGAAACAAAGCTTCGGGGGCTGAGGCAGAGTCCCCTTTTGGCCGGCGAGGGCTTGCGCTGAGAGCACTTTTTGCTGTACATTTTGTTTCCTCCCGACTAGTGAGATTTCGTGCACTTACTCCTTGCTCCGTTCTGTGCTTTCATCCAACTTCGGCCATAGCCTGCTCTCTGTTTTTTTCTCTCTTTTGCCGAGGAAGTAATTACGGAGTTGCGTTCTCGGCTGGCCTTCCCCCCAGTCTCATTTCGAGCACCTTACGTTCGCATTCAAATTAGTAGTTGAATCATGGCCTCTTTCAGTTCTCCGTGTAGATCTAGTTTTTGTATTCGTTGCTCGCATCTCTCCCTCTTAGCGTCCTGCATGGATTCTTTTCTTGCACCGATTTCATTTGCTCATCTTCCAGAGGTCGACATTTACGCACTTTCGAGAAGGCCGCTTTCCAGAACGAATGATCTTCACGGGCGAAACCCGGAGCGGCCGAACACTACCCGGTGTCGGACGCGCTCTTCCTTTTAAGCTTTCTTCACCTCGGGCCATCATTTCTTAAAGGGCCCGGTCGGCATCTCTCCTCAGCGAGGAAGTATCCTCACTTGACTCCAGCTTTTGGGGCGTGAGCCTTCACAACTTTTCTTGCAAGTACATTATAGAGAATGGCCGTTTCCCCCCCCGTAACCGATTGATACGTCCACTAATAGGAGACCATGGCTCGGCTTCCTAGTTCCCCTTTTTTGAACTTCCCCTTACGGTGCTAAGTTCGTTGAGGAAGGAATGTCGGCATCCAATTGCCTCTCCTAACTCCCTTCCGATTGATAGGAAGTCCTCTCGAGCACTCCTCGACTCCCCCACGCACGCCGATCCTTCAGAAATCTTTCTCAATCTTCCCCCATTTCACCCCCCTGTCCATGCAACTTTTATCTCGTCAGCAGATAGACCTCGCTCCTTTTCCGCGGTTGATCACTTGTCTCGGGCGTGAGAAGCGACCCTTGAGTCGCGCTGTGCCTTAGGCGCTTTCCACAATGCTGTGCTCTTTTAACAAAACACTTCTACTCCTGTAGACTTGGACACATTTCATTTAATGCCTCTTATCTCTTTCACTTGTACTCCTATTCCACAAAGAGAGCTCTTCCTCGACAACGTCGTTCGCTTCCCTTGAAGTCCGGCAAGCGGCCCTCCCCTTCCGAACATCACTACCTGCCTCCACTGTCTCGCGCCTCGTCTTCTTTCCCCGTCAAGTCTCCGTGACTAGAGCGCGGGGTTCATTATATCCTTTGGTGTGCGCCGAGCCCGAGGGACTCCAGGCAAGTCCTTCCATAGGTGGCGCTTTTCGTTCCCATGTCCTACCTGTAGTAGACCAATGATGAAGCGACCAACGCCCACCCCGTTAGATCTTATCCCCTTTACGAGCGCTGGGCCTCTTTTTCTCGAATCTATAAAGTCTTAAAGATCTTGCCTGCGAGCCGCGTGTGATCGTACCTTCCGTTTCAAAGGTCATTCGGCATATTTATCCGCCTCCTCGGGCCGAAATTCTTTGACCCTCCCCCTCTCCTTTTCCGCATGATCAGAAGCTTGTCCTCCCAGCGGAAGCGCCATACCGAATAGGCCCCGTTACGCTCCTCTGCCCATTGGCGAATCTCCCGCGCTTCGCTCTTATCGAGACGGTTTTTCTTCTTTTCGGCTGGCCTATCCAAATCGTTGCCGGCAAGTTCGTGATTTCCTTTTTTTCGGCTCCTCCTCGTTCCGTCTTCAACTGGGTTCAACGCTCAAAGTGTGAATGACTTTCTTCTTCGTTTTTCTCCTGGACAAGACTCTCCCTCCCGGCAACTTGTCTTGATTATAGTTCGAACATCGACTCCCTTAAGTGGAGCCTGCGCGCGCTCGACTTTCCTTCGGTAGTACTTCTAATGGCTTATGGTGACTCCACGACCGTCTCACACCTCATTGCCCCACAAAACATCATGTCCCTGCGAGGGCTGACTCTCCTTGGTTCTTTTCTCTACGGCCCTCCGGTTTTAATCTCCTCTTTCTTCACGCTGTTGTTTTTTTTCCTTTTCTTTTCCTTCTTGAAGAACCCCTTTTTGAGTCTAATCCTTTCCCTCTTTTGGTGGACAATGATTGAGAAGGACCAGCGGGTTTTTGTCTTCACACCTCAACGCTGCCGTTTCGATTCGGTTTTTTAGTCGCGCGCGCGTTTTTAAAAGTAAGGGTTTCTTTTCGGAAGGTTATTTTCTTCCAGATTGCCGCAATGGGAGAGCGTCTTCCGCCGGTTTTAGACATCCGATTCTGAATTTCTCCCGACAGGTTGCTCAGTTTCATGGTCCTTTGAAATTGACTTTTCGAATGAAGACCCCTCTTCTTCGCGACGGCCATAACTAAATGCCGACGATTGTTGCGAGGCCGCTTTTCTCCTTCCCCAAAATTTCCTTTTGTTTTTTTCGTCCTCTCGATGCGAAGACCCACTGCTTTCCTCCTTGTTTTCTACTTTCTGATTTCCTTTTCCGCTGCGTCCTTTCAGGTCTGATAGCGGCTTTCGGCTCCTTGTTCCCTGCCCGAGTTTAGACGGAAAATCTTGATGCTCCCTGTCTTGCGCACAGTGAAAGTCAAGAGTAGGGATCCTTCCTCCCCCCCCTCTTCGCCGAAGATTTTTCTTTCACAGATTAATCAGTTTCCCTAGGCTATTTTCACTTAATATGTGTACTTTTTCTTTCGCTTGGTCTTAAGTGGAAATTCTTCTTCGCCAGCCGCCTAATTATTCTGGCGCCTTCGGTTTTTCTATTGGAGCGCAAATATCCTTCGAGCCATGTCAGCCCGTGAGTTCGTAGAGTATTTGTTCTCGGTATTTTTGTTCTGCCGCAACGATTTGCCGGTCTGAGTACTCCCTAATGATAAAGTCTAGGTCTTGCCTCTCTCTCTTCTGTATGCCGTACTTGAGTAGGCCGGGAAAGAAGCCGGCCGAATGGAAGTTTACGTTGTAGTGCCCCGTGCCACGGAATCAGTGACCGCGTTGCTCTCAGTCGGGTTAACCTTCCTGCGAGGTTTTTTATGGTTCCCGCATCAAACCGACGCAAGCCCATTTTGACAGAGACAGGTCTGACCTTCCTACGCACTCTTCATACACTGTTCTATAGAGAGCGTCAGTAGCAAAAGCCCACGGCGTCGATTGCTCGATGGTAATCTGTAGTTTCATAAGCCGCCAGCGTTTACGGGTCGATTGTCAAGCAGCTATATGCGACTTCGTTTTGGTATTATCAAGGAATCTTATTTTTCCTCTCTCTCCCCCTCAGATCACCGTGTAAAAGGCTTTTTCCTTTCGAGTAGGCTTAGCTTCTCGAGTGCAGGTCTTGTTTTAATTGGATTATGTTTCCTCTCTGCGGCTTTTGAGATTTCGCGGTGATCTGAGCCATTTCTCTCAGTCATCAATGTGGTAGCTTTGTTCAGACTCGCGGCGTGACGTCTGCTCCTCCTTTAGGTCATGTCATCGTTACCCTGCGTAGTCTTTTCGCCGTTGTACTCCTGATACCTTACGCATCGTGCCTTTACATCACGTATTTCTTTTGAAAACACTACGGGATTTTTTGACTTTCATCCCGCTATTCCTGTGTCCTATTCTTCGTGTGGATTTGTAGACCTCTCAGAGTGAGTTGGTCCAGCCGCCCTGATACCTAACAGGTTGACCTTTGACCCAACCGTTGTTGGCTTCCTCCTTGCAGGGGTTTCTCCTTCTGAGCGAGCTTGCTCCATTGCTGGCCCTCACGTCTTTTCAATTATGATATCCTGAAGTACTCCCAGGAGTCGCTGACTCGTCTTTCCTGAAGGACGTCGACACTTGTGGCATCGCTGTTACCTCACGGCTTTATATTGGCATTTTAGTTTCTCGAAAGTTATTTCTCGGAAGTTTTCAGACATTTCCCGTTCTGCCCCCCTTTATGTTGCCCTGTTTAGTTCTTGATCTCCAAGAAGTTGTCCGGGTTTCTTCCGATTCTCTATCGGTGAGACTAGTTCGGTGTCGACATTCCCAAAACAGCTGCGCATCCCCTTGTCCTCCTCCCTCTCTGAGGGAAAAGACCCTGAATTCTAGCGGCCTTCGAGCCCCCCCCTTTCGGCTCCCGGCGCCTCCCCTCCCTCGGAACCTGCTCCCTTTTCTCTTTGCGCAAAGTAAAGTTTACTCTACCTGCTTGACTTGAAAGTTCAGCGCATTGCGAACAGACTTGTAGCGTACGCGCGTAAAATACTATGCCCATCTCGTCACTCCACCTATCACTTCCGTTCGAATTCTGTCCTCGTAAAAGAACCCCTTAGATACAACCACAGCGCCGTCGAGGACGCTCCATTGGTTTATTTTTTTTGGCAGTTCATTAACCAAGCCAATTTCTTTTCTTGTGCTGATAGGAATGTGTCCTCCCTCCCCCTTGCTATCCGGCTCTGATTATTCCCTGATTGCCACAACCTTAGATTGACTGCAATTGCGGTAGCCTTTTCCGCCCGTCCGACCTGGTCGGCCTTAGGATGCCCTTTTCCTCTCCTCTAGAGTGTGTCTGCCTTTTTTGTCGCCAGAAGTTAGTGCTCAATGCCTTTCTTCGGTCCGAGTAGCCGATATGAAAATCTTATGCCTTTCCGCAGGATAACAAATACCCTCCTTCATTGATTCGTGCCGTTGCCACCTCTACATGAGAGATTTTTTATGGGCCCGTCCTGAGATTTTCTCGCTAGAAGGAAGGAGCCACTCTTTCCTAGACCGTCGGAGAGAGAGGGAACTTCTCTCTTCTTTTCATATCCGGTTTTGTGGTTGTTTAGATTTAGATTTGAACGCCGCGCCGCTCCTGATCGTTTTTGTCCTTTGAGATTTACCTTTCCTTTTTCGCGCCTCTGAAGTTTTGGAAAGAAATGTTTCTGCCTCATCCTTTAGGAGGTGGTAGCATTAGTATATACCTCATCTCTGGTGCGATCGGATACTCTTCCGGCCCGCTTATAGCTCTTCTGTAACGCTGCTTGGTTTTCACTCAATAAAATCTCCTCCCCTCCTTTGGTCCTTTTCCTTAAGAGACCGTGTCTCCTCTGAGGAGCTGCGTCGCATGAAGAGATTATTGCAGTGTTCCTCCCCAGAAATAGGAAGGGCCGTTTCCGTCCCTGACCCTCCTTTTGTCAGTGGATATTGTAAGACCCCCCTTTCCCCTGCTGGTCTCGCTTTGGCTCTTTTTCTGTGTAGTGGCCAGCTATTTCTAGGAGTTCTACCAGTGCTGACCTGAGTGGTACTTAGTTTCCTTCCCTCTCACTTGTGCAAATTCTCGCCTCTGTTTCTCCCAGGAGGCAACATGACTCTCAGGGAGGTCTCCGCCGCGCCTCTGGCTGCTATTCCTTCGTCCCTGAATAGATTAGGGCTCTTCTTCCAGATTATAGTCAGAAGCGCCCCCTGTTTCGACACCGACACGAACTTTAGAGACTCCCGCAGCTTCCAGCGCCTACTTCGACTCCTTTGTAAGAAACTTTCTCCCTTCTCCCATACCCGGTTTGTCCCGGAGCTTCCTTGCTTAAGCTTCAGGACACATTCAAATACGTACACCGATGTCACCCTTTTCCGGCCTATTGTTCCGTTTTCAGAACTTTTTCCCCCTTGCATCTCGCCTCTTCCCCGGTCCAAATGATCGGCGTGTCGTCAAAGGTCCTTCATCTGACCTGCTTCAGCTCATGGCGAATTGTCCCCCTTTTTGCCTGCGTTTGTCAACCTTGCCCTCCTGGCCCCTTCTTCGGAGCCGTGTTGACACAATTCCTTTGCTCCGCGGGCGTTCAGGAATCGGAGCCCTCTTTATTTGAAGCATGCGCTCCTCTTTTTGCGTGCAATCCCGGCTAGGCCCCCTGCTAACGCGCGCGAGCAGGCGAACAGTTTATAGCCGCCCGCCGGCAGCGCCACACTCCTTCCCCTGATCTTTAAGACGCTTTGTTTTTAATTTTTTTTTCTCTTGATCGGGTTGCCGATATTTCTGAAGTCCGAGTTCGCGCGAATAATCTTCAATCCTTTCTGTCCAGCCTACCCACCAAAGTTGAAGAGTCCTTTCCTTTTCGCAGTTTCTTCCTGTTTTACAGTGGTCGCGCACAAACCCGTCTCTACTTTAAACTTTTCTTTTCCTCGCACTTTCTCTTTCGCGCGGCTCGTAAAAGGGAACTATTCCCCTTTATGAACCCCGAAGTTGAGCAGCTCATTTTTTCCTTCCCCCTCGACCTTTTAGGACCTCCCCTCATCACCCTAGTACGTCCCCTTTTTCTTCTCTTTGGTGCGCCCGACACCTCTTCCTTCCCCTTCAAAGAGCAAGGCGCGCTGGTTCTCCGATTTTTTAGTATGATTTCGACTTCCCCTAACGTCACTCTGTAACCTTTTTCCTCTTATCCCGTGTTTCATGAGCGCCCTGTTTCCAAACGAGGTGATCGTACTTAGAGAACGAGTCGAGCTTCGGCTCATTCGCCTTTCCCCCAGTCCCTCTCTTAAGGTTGCCGGCAGGCCCGATGCCTTATAACGGCACCGGTGACTGTTTCCAAGTTTTTTTGACGCCTCATTTCTGCCCGATCTCGCCGGCTTAGCCCCTTCACGGTCCATCTCGGCCGACGAAGTCTTTCTTAGTGACGTTTAGCTAGCCCTCGAGTTCCCCCTTCTTCCTTGACACGCACCCGTTTCCCTTCTCCGGCGGCCTAGACCCCAGTCGTCTTTTCTTTATTGATGACGTAACAGATCCACTCCGTTTTCAAATTAATTTCCCCCACCCAGACCTAAGATTCGTCTTTCGGGCGGCTCTCGCTTGCGTCTCCACCTTAAGTACGCTGTGAGTCTGTTTCCTTTTTTCTGCTCGAGCCCTGGGAACGACCGGGACATGCCACACCCCACACATCCCGACCCCCCCACAAACACACACCCCCAACAAATAACACACACCCAAGAAAAACCCCAACCCCAACCCCCCCCCCCCCCCACCAACCACCAAGCAAACCAAACCAAAACCCCCCCCCCCACCACCTCGACCAACAACAACTCCACCCACCCCCACTCCCCCAACCCACACAACACCACCCAGCCACACCCCCCACCAGACACACCACCACCACAAGACACACCCCCCCCAACCACCGCCTCAACACAAACCACAAACCCCACCCCCCCCCCCCCCCCCCAACCCCCCCCCCCCCCCCCCCAACACCCCCCTTGGATCCCGCTTGCTCGCGATGAGACGCGCTTTTTTTCCTTTCCGGCAGCGTGATTTGGTTACCTCCCCCTCTGTTCTCGCCCGCCTTGAACCCAACCCCATACTGTGACGGCTGATTTTTCATAGAAGTGGGTTTCTTCGAACTGCTCCATTCCTCTCTCTTTTCCTCCTCAATTCCTTTGAGACTAATGGTAGTTGACTTCTTCAAGAAGGACCCCCCCCTTTTTTTTGCGTCATCGAAGGGATGGTTCACTCTGTCGAGGAACACTCCGGAAGAAATACTCTTCAGCGACCTTCTTCCTTTCATTTGGAGAGCCCCGCCGCGAGTATACCAATTCCAATGGCTGCTACTTTTATTTTTCGATCCTGCCTGTTTCTGAAACTGCGCCAGCGTACTTTGTCTTTTTTTCATTCCCGAGCTAGAAGCCCCGTCGTTTTTCAGCGCCTTTGATTGGTTCTTTCCTTGAAGTTGACAGAGGCATTCTCCCTAGACGGACCCCTCTTATAACCTAAGATTTTTTTCGCTCTGCCTCCCTGTCTCCTGCTCAACACCCTATTGTCGTCTTCCTCGACTGGACTTTCGGACTAAGCAATCTTTTCTTGGTAGGGCCGAGTCTTTCGACTTTCCAGTTTACGGGACATCCTGCTTCTATCATGGACCCCCCTCTTTCGACTTGACGCACCTCTTGTGCCGACGCTCGCGACGGATGGAAAATTGAATCCTTTCTTCTATTTCCTCACCCGCGCTCGACGAAGATATGTTTACTTTCCCGACATTAGAAACCTTTAGTTGAACAGGCGTCTTCAACGTGAATTCGGTTTTCTAGTTGACAGCTTCTGGTAGTTATGCCCTAACTTTTTCATCGACCGTCTTGCGAACGTTTATTTATCTCGGCCTGGCGCCTTCGGGTTTCTGTCCATCCTCGTCCTGGTAAGTAGCGGTACGAGGTTCCTTTTTTTCCCTCGGAGCTGCTCCAGTTATGGTATAGCCCTTTCTATTAGTTGCCCGTTAAGGTCCAATGCTTCTGCGATCGAGTTCGAGGATCACACCCCCCCCCCCCAACAATCGCTTTTGGAGTTTCGTCCTCCTCTTTTGTGAGAGATCCCCTTTTGAACGGCTAAAGTCTCGCATCCACTTTTGATCTATCAAGGCGGACACCCCGACTCGGCGTCTATGGGTTTTTCTTTTTTATTCGAGCAGCTTCCCATGTCGTGTTTTTTTTGTCTCCATTTTACCTGCAGACTCTTTTTCTCCCCTCCTAGCTCCAATCCCCGATCCTTTCACAGGAGAGTAGGTTCCGAGAGTCGGCTTCCCCCCCCCGTCTCTCTAGGTGAAGGTCGTTTCGTTGTCGCTTGAACGCTTGTGGTAGTGATGCTCTCGAGGCTTTCAGGAGGCAGGATATCTTTCTCCTCTTAGTCGGTAGTCATTCTTCTAGACTCGTTTATCGATTTTCGCGTGTTGTCGTGAGTCTCCCTTCCCTAGTCAAGCATGGCGCAACCCGTCTGGTCCTTTTTGTCCCCCCCCCCCCGCTTCTGACAGAAGTAGGAGATATTTTTTTCCCTCCGTCGTGGTCTTCGCATAGATTAGTTTCCCCTGGACATGTCTCCTGCAGGGCCCTCCTTTTCCTATTGTAGCACGAAAGACCTTTCTGTACGGTTCAGCTTTTTATGTTAGTTTGAGGAGTTCCCCCTTCTTCAAACGATATTGACTCTTTGGTTATCGTGAAATCCGTCTTGCATTTAGTTTCAAGCTTAATGGGCGTGCCCCTCGTTTTTACCGGCTTATGCCGCTCACCCTCATCTTTCCGGGACCCATTCGTGCGGATGGAATTTACCGGCTGTATCGTTTTTTTGTGTCTAATACTCTCTTTTCGCCTCCGCAGAGGTCGATCCTCTCGCCTATTTGTTTTTCCGTCACGAAGGAACTTTAGGCGGCGCGGCGATGCCGCGCCTCTCGCTCGCCAAATT
>Ga0179591_1171642_pt1 | contig 12197 bp, 16 predicted proteins | sample CZOMad2_1_08_16f_FD_182891 | JGI IMG/M metagenome (GOLD analysis project Ga0179591, IMG submission 182891) | Vadose zone soil fungal communities from Angelo Coast Range Reserve, California, USA - CZOMad2_1_08_16fungal (PacBio error correction) | ecosystem: Environmental > Terrestrial > Soil >... | reverse complement strand
CTCATCTTATACTCTTACTAGCCACCCCTTTTTGTTCTTTTCGCATACTTCGTTCGGAACAACTACGGTCACCTCCCTATTCCTTGCCCCCAGGACTTTATCCCACCGTGATTTTCATGGCCTTACAGAGGCGACTTTTCCCTAAAGGTCGCCCCAACACCGGCTTGTTCTGCTTTTTCCCCTCCGGTTTCACCCCCCCCGACGAGGTTGTTCTGAATATCCTCCCCTTTTTCTGAAAAAGGGACCGTCTCTCCCCTTTTTTTTAAGTTCTCTTGGTCAGATTTTTTTTTGGTTGTCGGCTACGATTTTAGAGATTTTGGATCTTATCTCCCCCCTTAGTTTTTTTTTTCTATGCACCTCTTTGCATTCGTTAAATGTATTTACCCGGGTGAGTCATTGTTTATTCTGTCCCCCCCATCACGTTCAAAGTAATCTAGTGGCGTTTGTCTTCTTTTACAGCTCGTAATCTCATCTCAGTCCTGCCTGTTAATTTTGAATTTTGATTCTACTGTCTTGCCCCGTTTCTTTCCTTTCCCTGACTAGCCTGCGCTCGGTCTTTTCTCTTTCTTTTTATTTCTCACGTTTTTTTTCTCGCAACTGGCTCCCCCGCAGGTCTGTCATTCCTTCCAATTCTTTCCCTGTTTTCCCCCCTCCTCAAGAGCCTCATTCCAATTCTCCCTCTTGCGATGCTGGTAACTACTATGGCATACCGAGTTCGTCCTTTTACCACTTTCTTCTGTAATACCACCTTCTTTCACCCTCCTTGACGAATCACTCCCCCCACTGGGTTTTACCCCGATTGATTACCAGACTTCTCTGTCCCCCATCTTGGTGCAAACGCCTTTCACTCCCCTGCCAGTGTGAACCCCCTAAGTTTTCTTTCTCCACCGATGTTCTCAATGTTTGGCGAATTATCCCTTTTTCTGTGCGCTTGTCGTTTTGCCCCTTGTCGGGCATTCCCACTCGTCCAGCACAGATCTCCTGTCTTGGTTCACGCCTAGATTTTCCCAGCTTTTTTGATACTTTCCCCTCCCTGAAGTGTTCCCTTTCCTCTGTATATTTTGGACCTGATTTTTTTTTTATCCCCGACTCTGACTTTACCGGCTCTTCTCCACGCTTCGAATAGCAGTCATTTTGCAAGGTCGGTTCCGCATTTTAAACGAGAACTCCACCCCACCTTCTTTTACTTTGCTTTAGCCTTCTCCGCCCACAGGCAGAACTGTTTTTCTTTCTTTTTCGTTGACCGCCCGGAGCCGAATCTGCCACACCACCTTCTCTGAACTTTGACGCATCGATCCCCTCTCCCCCCATTCAGAGGTTTTTTTTTTTCCACTAACTCGATCTCTTTCTCCCGTCGACTGCCTTTGAATACCAGTTTGAGATGCTGTCCCTTCAACGCTGCCTCCCTTCAACGTGCTTTTTGGACGTTTGCAGATTCTTTTTTTTTGCTTCTTTCAATCGTAACCCCCAACATTGACTAATCCTGATTAATAGTTCCCCTCCCCGGCAACCGTAGATGTTTTCACCGATTTCCTTTGACACATGCTCCTTTTTGTGGACGAGCCCCCTTTCCCCCCACATTGCTATCTCCGGATCTTGAACGAATGCTGTCATCGCATGTACTCTGATTTCTAACACACCTCTTCTACGATACTTTTTGTGTTCGGACTTTCTTTATCAACTTTTTTTCTTATAATGCCCTTGTCTTAAGAGGGAGGGCGATCGGTTTGTCCTTACAGATATGCCGTTTTTTGCATCGGAGAAATTTTCTATACATTTCCTTTCATACTGCGGGGGGTGATTGTCTACCATGTCCTCCCAAATTTCTCTTTACCTCCTGTCACTTTTCATCTTTTGTATCTTTGTTCTACTTCGAACCCTCCCTCTCCCCCCTTCTGGTTCTCCTAGCTCCCCCCTTGATCCTTAATTTCTCGCAATCTTCATAGTACTCCTGGTTTTCGTCCTCTTTTACGGTCTACCCCCCCCCCCCCCCCCCCCCCCCCTGACGTTTGGTCCTAAAGTTCCGGTTTCGCATCTTTTCTTTACTAATCTCTCTTTTTGATGGAGCGCCCCTTCAACCTTTCCTGATCCTGACCCCCCCCCCGTTTTCCATGTGATGACGCCCATCGTCCCTGACCTCCAGGGCCACCTCTTATGATCTGTGGACGTTTGATTGAAGATTGCAATATGTCCCCCTCCTTTATTTTCATGGGTCTTCTTTCCTATCAAAGTGCTTCCATCGCTCTCCCCTTTCCTTTTTTCCGTACTTTCCTTCATGTTCCCTTCACCCTATTGAGTGCTGAAAATCTTTTTCTTTTGCGAACACCGTGTTTTGCTGCCCTCTTCCACAGCTCGCTGACCTTTTTTTTCACCGTCGAACCTCCCCGCTCTCAAAAGATTTCTGAACGAATCTAGGCTCGCTAATTTCAGCCCCCCTCTTATCGTAGCTGCTCCTCCCCCCTTTTATTAGTTATTTTTGTTTGCCCGCTTCCTCCCTTTTCTTTTTAACGTTTGGATGATTGGCCAAAACCCTTCAAGACTCAAGTTTCCCGGAACAGGTCCCCCCCCCTTTCTTTTGTCAGGCTAGGTCCGGCCGACGCTTTATGAGACTCGTTTCTCTTGAACCGAATTCAGACAACGAGTAGTTTTCTCCCTTTCCCCATTCTGCAATCGCATCTCTGAGGCATTTGTCGCCAACTGATCCCTCTTCACTCAGTTCTTTCCCAAATGTCCCAAGCAGATGTGATTTTCCCAGCCCGCTTTCCCTTTTTCTTGCCTGTTTTGTTTCTGCCCGTTGTTTCAGCGGTTTTCTCTGGGTTCGAGCACCAGTAGAATTTCCTCACTGTTTGGCTGAGCCCTCCCTCCCCGTCCGATTTTTTTCCCCCCCCCACGGTGCTTGAATGCTTTCACCAGCGCTTTTCTTCCACTGTCCCGAATCGTTTTCGTTCTACGGGGTAAGGCTTCTCCAACAACACCATTATATACCGAATTTTCCTTTGTCGCTTCCCCCCCCACGTTTTTTACCGTTTTTTTCAGCTTTGTAACTCCGCTCGGCTTGTCAATAAGTTTTTTTCCCTCGTTGAATCTTGTGCGTTGATTCCCCGGAAGCCATAGAACTTTTCCCCACATGTGCTTCAACTTAGCCCACACAGGGTGTTACCTTCGGTTTTTTCTCGTGAGCCACCTGATCTTTTGTCCCCTTTTTTTTTCTGAACAGTCCGTTGCCATATGGACCTTCTTTTTTATCTCCACAACGCCTTTTTTTGCTCCCCCTTCTTTGGAATTTTTGAGGCCCTTTGACAGGAATTCTCATTGTTTACCCCTTTCTGTCCTTCTTTCCATCGTATGTGGTGGACAAGATGTCATGCTCGATGGCGGGCTTTCTCCGTTTGGTGACTGCGTACCTTTTCAACAATTTCCCTTGACGCTTTTTTTCTTTTCACGTTTTTTATGTTGGTCCTCCCCTTTGTATTTTCCCTGTCTTTTCCCCTGCTAAAATATCAGTTTTCCCCGACTCCCTACCTTTCCGGTATTTTTTCATCACTTTTAGAATTTTACCTGTTTTTTTCAACCTTCTATGCCGCTTGTTTAGATTGATGATTTCTGCCTCCAGATAACTGATCTCGTCCGGGTCCTTTCCCTTTCTTCCTGCATCAACTCACCGTTCGCCAAGTAGTTGACAAATTTTCGCTCTTTCCGTTTTCATCTGGGTTCCCACCTTCCCCATTCCCGTTCTTTGTTTCATCCAGAGATCCAGTCTTACAGCACACCCCTCTCCTTATGACCGCTTTTTGCGTTATTTTCTCGTCCCTTACCCTTTTTCCAAAATGCGGAATTGACTATTTCTCCAGATTTGGGTTTGTCCCAATTTTTTTCTTTCCCATCTGCGACTTGTGTTTGGATAGCCTGTCTTAAATTTTCTGGTCAATTCTTCCTTTTCCCCCCCCCCCCCTTCAGTTTTCGATATTATGGCGCTATTACTTGGTTTCTTCATCGGAGATGTTGCCTCCCCCCTTGAGACCTATACTTAATTTTTAATTACTCTTTGTCTTTCTTTGACTCCGATCTTTTTCAAAGACCCTCTTCTCTCTCCCTCCTGACTGCGGTTCTTTCTTGCACGCCGATCCAATCTGCATTCTCCTGTTTGTTCACCTATGTATTCAGCATGTCAAACTTCTTTCTCACCCTTTCCTTTTTGTAAGTGATACTTTCCCCCCCCCAATGATTCTGTGGCCTATCAGTTCCTCATGGTTCCTGACCAAATTTACCCTTTTTTACCCAGGTGTCCCTCTCCTTTCTGCTTTCTCTCCCTTATCTGCCGTGTAGTTTGGATGAACTTTTCGAGACCATTTCGGGCGCAGAATCACCAGAAGGCTTCGAGTACAATTTGGTCCGTCTCGTTGCGTTGTAGTTTCTTCTTACAATATTTTTTGACCCTCCGTCTTTAGCCTTCTTGTTAAGGCCTCCAGGATAGTGTCCTTCCCCCTCGGTTCTTTCTTTACTGACTGTTGTCCTTTTAGGGAACTTTTTCTTTACTGTTCCCTCTTCCAGTCTTTCTTCTTGCTCCTGTTAGTGCCTGCTTTGTCCTTTTTCTGATAGTGTTCCGTGCGACCACCAGTTTCTTTAACCTGCATTCCTCTTTTTTTTCCTTCCTGCATTTCCAATTTTTTTACCCCGCACCCCAAATGAATACTCTCCTTAATGCCCCCTTTTTCTTCTGTTCCCCCCTCCTACTGAGGCTTACGTTCTACCATTCTTGCAATGGACTGTTTTACTTTCCTCTGTCCAACGAATTGACAACTCCTCCTGATAGGTTTATGTCTTCCTCTGGCCGGTCCCCTTTCCAACTTTCCTTACTCCCTTCATTCTCTCCCGAAGTCGTTCTTGACAAAAGAGTTCTTCTTGTTTTTGAGAAGGCATTACTATTCCTCTTTTAGGGTCCGGGTCTCTTTGCTATCCTTGACATTCTCCAAGAACTCTACTATGCTGTGTTACTGAGCAGTTTGGACCCCAGATTGGAGACTATTCACCGTCTTTCCCATCGGTTGCTAAAGACCTCTTGCTGTGGCTCTGTTTTTTCTTATCCCATTTCAGGCGGTCCCCCCCCCCTCTCCCCCTAGTTACCTGAGACGTACTTTTTTAGACCTGTACTCACTCTCCGGACGATCAACGGCCCCGAAAAACCTCTACAGGTACTGTTGCCTGCTTCCCCATGCCAACCCCCTCCGAATTTTTTTTTTTCCCTCCTTCCCCGGAGCCAGTTGAACCCCCCTTCCTCTGAAACCGAAAGCGCTGGACCCCTCTCCAAGCCGCGGAGGACCTCTCTTCGTTTCACTGATTGGCCCCTCTCTTCTTCTGAATGATTTCTTCGACCCGTCCTGTCTGCATTTCCTTCTGTGTTTAGGCTGTACACTTTTTTTTCCCGGACGACCCTTTTTTCCGGCGTTTTCACCTCTTTTCCCCCCCCAAATCCATTCGATTTCCTTTCTTCCTCATGACAACGAAAGCCCGTTGTCCTTGCCACGATTGTCCTTGAACCCCCTTCTTGGTCTTTTGGTTTATGCCGCATCCCCCCACCCAAACGTTTTTTTAACCCCCCTTCTAGATTTTATCCTTAATCTTCTCTCGCGGTCTTCTGGTTCTACTCTGTTCTTTTCGTTGGTTTGCTTGATTCTCCCTTAGGGCGTATCCCCTCAGATGGTATTTTACGTTTTTCTGTTGCGAATTTGATGGATCGCTTTTTCTTTAGCGTTTTGTCCCCCTTGGCAACCTCTAAATGCTCATTTTACCCCAGATCCCTCCGGAGTTTTGTTGGGACCCCCCCCCTTGATTTTTACATACGCCGTTTCAGTCGTTTTGGAGTATAATCCAGTTCTCTGGAACGCCGTCACCCCCATGTTTGACCCTCCGCGGAGGTTTTAAGATTTTTCTATGATAATATCTTCCAAGATATAGGATTGTAATGATGTAAGCTATTTTCTTGGCTTTTGGTTTTTTTTCTAGAAGTTTTAGGGGGGAACCCCTCTTATATTTTCCCCTTTCTTCATACGTTGTTTTTTTTAGCTCCGATTCCCCCCCCCTGTTTTCAGTCGCCCCCCCATTTTCCCTTTCGGAACAGTCAAACTAGACTTTCTAGTAAGTTCACCATACGGATGGTAGGGGAAGCCTTTTTCTTCCGCCCCTCCTTCCCACAAATAATCTCGATCTTAGATTCTCCGATCAAATCTAATTAGAACATATGATCATTCAAGGTCTCCTTTTCATCTTCTGTTAAGGACAGGCTCCCCCTTAGCTTTTATCTTGATGTCCACTGCTTACGCAGAGACCCCACATTTGATGTCCGCCTTTTCCCCCCAGCCGCCCTTCGGTTTCCTCCCTACTTTCACCGTCGAAAGCAATGCCTTTAAGCTTTCTTTCTCTCTCTTTAGGCTCCTGCTACTCGACACCCTGCAGTCTTTTCAGTAGTTATTAAATCCAGCTTCTTGACTATTTTCCTTTTCTTTTTGTTTTTTTGACGGCCACGTTTCCCTTCTGTTTCCCTTTGCTGTTACCCAAACTTTTTAACGAATGTTTCCGGCATTTTTTCCTTTGCGCTGGTCAGGCGGGATGTATATTTTGAGGTCTTTTTGAAGCTCGTTGGGGTCCCCCGATTTTTTCCTCGCGCCAAGCATTTCTCAATTTGTACATACAAGAATTGATTTTCTTCCTGAGGTATTGCCCAGTTACCCTCTCCAGTCTCAGCACAAGTCTCTGATGTCTTTTCTTTTTTCCTCCGCTGAAGTTGAGATTTGAACCTTGAATTATTTTTCGATAAGTTGTTTTCAGTCTTATCCTTTGGCGGCCGGACACACCCTTCTTTTCTTATTTCTTTTTCATTGCTACGTTCCGTTTTTCTTTGTCCCCCTGGGTCTTTCCGGCTTCCTCTGCTTTTTTCCACTCCCCGTGTTTCTGACCAACACTTTTCACCTCTTTTTGGGATCTGCCTTGTTCAGGCCCCCTAAGGTTTCCATCCCAAACACCCGCTTTGCAGTGTTTCCCCCGTATCTTCGTGCGGCTGTAATTTTGTTGTTTCTTTTAACTTCCAGATTGACCTTCCGATAGTCCTTTAACAGCATAGCGAGTGCTGTCCCTACTTTTTTCCCTTGAACCCCCTTCTTCGCCTTCCCCCCACTCCCGCCTCGTCACAGGACAACGGTTTTAAAGTGCTCCCCTTGATCCGAGGTGGAGACGCATCCTTGTTTCCTTGGTCTTCTTGCATGCCTGAATGTTTTCTTCCCTTTTCAAGCGTCTCCCTTATTTTCTTTCTAGGAACACCAGTCTTGATGATTTTCACGTACTTCTTTCTTTTTGTTCCAAGTTTTCTGATCAAAGACTTCTCACCTTTAACTTCTGTTTCTACATACTTAGGTTGTGACCAGCTTTCGAAGAGACCTAGGCGTTTCCTCTTATGCTCGTTCTATGCCTGTTTCCTACCCAGTGGACTTGTACCTTGCCTTCATGCGTTACATGCAGTTTGCAGAAGACTGTTTCTTCCACACCTGTATTGTCCCTTTTCCCCATCAGAGATTCCCGTCCCCACTGCAGCACTTTTTTTACGAACATTGTCCTTTTCACATGTGTCGTCACACCAGTTCATGATTGAGATCTCTTTCTTCTACGGCTTCTTAACATTAACCCATCAAAGAACACTCTGAACTTTCCTTTTCCTTGCGGCCCTCCATCCCCCTCCCCTGCCAAGCTCTGAACCTTTTTCCTAATCTCTGGCAGCGGTGCTGCCCCGATGGTATTTAGACATAATGTGTAGCAGCGCCTTTTATTCTTTTCCAACTCCTTTAGGTATTTACTTCCCAGGTAAGGACGGATAGCCCTTAATTTAGTCCCAAATGCTTCAATTTCCCTTGGTTTTGGTTTCAGTCTGTATACCCCCCTTACCCAGGTCGCTCGCTTTTTCCTTCCCCTTTATCCTCGGTATTTTAATTGCTCCTTTCTTGATCTACGGGAGTCCCTTGTCAACCCAGTACGGGCCCCTTTTCTTCCCAGTTGTTTTCCGCACTTGATTCTCTCTTCTCCTCCTCCTTTTTTTTTTTTTCTCTTCTCTCCTCGTTCAAAGGCTCTTCTTTCCTTGAATTTTTCCCTTTGATGCATGACGCCAGTATATCCAACACTAGCAGGCATTTCAATGAGGTGTGCACCTGGCTTTCCATTATCACCCCCCCCCTTGTTTGGTGATTTTTCCCCCCCCCCAGCACGAGTGTGCCTTATTAGTTTACTTCCTCAGGGTTAGCCCTTTCTAAGGGATCCCCTATACCTCCGCATCCTTTATTTTCTTTTTTTTCTTCCTTCGACGGTTGAGAGGCTCCCCAAGATGGAACTAGTAACATTTTTCCCCTCCACTGATGCCCCAGCGCTAATTCGAGTCCAATTTTTTGGCTTCCTTTTTTTTGATTCTACCATTGCCCCCTTCCACCCTTTCTTGTTATAGTTAAAGGGTCTATACTGCAGATCCCCCTCCTCTCCTGCGCGTGTCCCTGCCTTGATTCTTTTTTTTTTTATGCGTCGTGATCCTTGCTTTCTGTGATATTTTTCTTGTGTCACTACGGGTGCTTTTTCACAGTTCCCTAATTATTACTCATTTCCCCACTGCGCCTGGGTTCTGCACAACCGGTAAGTTTGAGGTCTCTACCTCTCTCCCCCTTCCGACTCGGAGCTGCTTCTTTTCCACCCCTTCGAAATACTTCCGCTTCTTTTGCTAATTGTCTTTTCCTTCTTGTCGACACTGGCCCCGATCCTTTGCAAATGACCTCATCCATCAACTTCTGCGGTTTCCGATGCTCCTTATCAATTGTCCTGTGCCACTTCTTCCAGTTTCCTTTCGCCCCTCTGCATCTTTACCATTACTGTTTTTGGTCGCCCACCCCTGTCACTCTTGTTGGCTCCTTCGCCCCCCCTGCAAATTTGTTCTGTGCCGACCTTTTCAGGTTAGAGTTTTTTCCTCTCTCCTCTGAGCCTATACTGCTCTTCCCGTTCTTTTTTCTCGCCGTAGGGTCTTCCTCTTCTCTGGCTTTCCCCCCCACCCACCACCACCCGGCTTCTCGGACCTTGTATAAACTTGCCCACCCCTCCCCCCCTTTCTCTCCCAGCGCGTGTTTTCCTCTTAATGTTCTCCCCTCTTTTATTGACCTGAGCTCCTACCTTCTTTCCCCAATCTTTTTTCGCGTGACGGTTACGCCCTTTTTCTCCCGGACTAGCTAGCCCGTCGTCACCCTCGACAGACCTGTTGACTCTGGCCTGCCAACCATTCCGATTGCTAGTTTCCTCGACTACCTGATCTTCCCGTCCCACCCCTACGTCTCGGTCACTCGTACTCTCCTGGTCCCCCCACGCAATTCAGCTGGCGTGTACCCCTGCCTCTTTTCCTCTCTGACGTTCCTTTTATTTTGGGCCAAGATTGCAGTCGCGTCTGGAATCCTCTTTTTTGGTCTTTCCATTGCTTCGACCCTTCTGTCAGTTTTTGCCCCAGACAACTCTATTGATTTCTATCGATGCCTTTGCGGCCATACCGTCCGACACTTCCCTCCATTTCCATGCCGAATTGTTTTGAAACCTTCCGGTATGGTCTTGGTTAGTCCCCCCCCACGTCTAACCATCCCCCCTTTCTCGGAGAATTTTCCGCCAGGCGCTTAGTGTTTTTTTAGATTTTACCTATACCAGCCTTTTGTATGACGGGTTTTTTTCAAATTCCTCCCTATATTTTAGTTTTTGAGGTTTACGGTTTGAGACGTTTGAGATGCAGCGTCCCCCCGATTGCATCTTTTCACATTGGTTTTTTGTACATGCCAGACTTTTGCCCGACAGTTTAAGGAGTTTGGTGATGACTACTACATCCGCAACTGCCTTCCTCCCCCTTGCCTTGTCCTCTTGGACTTTTACATAATTTCATGGACTAGAACCCCTTCTTAACCATCGGGGTTTTCTCTCTTTATTATCCTCCTTTTTTTCTTCCCCTTTTCCCTTCACTGAGGGTTATCTTTCAGTTATTTGTTTCATCTTATTTTTTTTCCCACTTGTTTTTTCGATCAGGCGGTTTTGCATCTCCTCCTCCTTTTCGTTTTTGTTTATTGTAGAGTGATGCCACCCCCCCATCTCCCACAAACGGTTCTTCAAACCGCAACTAGGCATTCCCCCCTCTTCCCCTTGAGTTGTCCTTTTCCTTCAGCTCTTCAATCTTTTTCCCAGACGTCGTTTTTTTGTTTGGGTTGCGTTTTTTTGTCTTGGTTTTCGCTTCTCCGATCACGTTATTTTTAATCGTCCTCTTCCATTCTGTACCCTTCGTAATTGTTTCGTGTTTCTGCTGGATCTCACCACCCTAGGTTTTCGACTAGGCCCTTTTACGAAACAGGTGCGGGAAAGATTTGGTAACCTCCATCTCCTGCTCGATCGAGTGTACACCAAATCTCTCAGGAAAACTGAACCTGCACCTCCCCACATAAAGCATGCTCAGACTTTCTGCAGGGACAGTCCGATCCTGAAGCACCCATCCTCGTTTATCATAGCAGCTCTCTTTATAACATCAATGTCACCTGTCCCTCATTTACTGTTCTAGATACGGTCAATTTCTCTTGGGTACAAGTTTGTGGCTTTAGCGAAACCCCCACCCGAATCAATACGATGGTTTCACCTGGCAATCGTTGATTTAAAATTGGCTCCTGATTCTTAAGCGCAGCTTTCGGGACACGTAGGGCTGGACGTTCAATGGATGATATTCCTCGAGTGTTTTTTCCTATTTTGAAATTACGCACGCTGCCTTCCTCGTCCTCCTTTTTTACTCTTCGCCCCAGCAGTTAAGTCTTTAATTTCCTTTTGAAATGAGCCCTTTATTACTGACAGTCCTGAGGCCACCTCTGATTTTGCTTCGTTTTTCCTTTCCTGTCTGGCTCGTCCGCTCTCTCCCTGTATAGGTCCGTGTTTTCCGAGCATTTTTGTTTTCTTTTCTGGGTTTTTTTCGTCTTTCGAAATAAGCCTTCTTTCCCATTGTTGTGCATCTTCGTGTTACCCCTCCTAGGGGCCCACTACGGTACTTTGCGGCTGTCCTCGTCCGTTTCAACCGTTACACCTGTCGCCGTTTCCTGTTTTTGTGCTCGAGCAGGTATGCATTTCTTTCTTTAACCAATCTTGTCTCATGCTGGAGCAAACCGTTCTGGGTTTTTACTTTTCATTTCCAGAGTCAGGGGTGAACAAACTCATTCGGTCTGTCCGACGTGAAATGCCCATTTTCTTCCTTATCTTGAATTCAGCCCCCCCCCGTCCACACCTTATTCACCGGCGACCCCACATTCCGGTTCCATGATTCCTGGATCTTTGCCCTTTTTTCCTTTCTTTACCCTGTCCTCAATATGGTCCTAGGCCTTTTTGCAACTGGTTTTCTCGTGGCATTGCCGAGTGGCCGCAAGGCATGACCTTTCGTCCCCTTTTTGCTTTTTTCTCCCCCGAGAGGTCCCATCGTTTTCTGTTTTTTTACCCCTCGCTCCGCATGTTTTTTTTCGTTCCTCTGCGCTTGTATACGTGTTTCTCTCCCCCCGTGCCAAAATTCCCCCCTCGTCACCTCAACGCTGTTTTGTCTCCCGCTGTGTCTCGCACCGGTAATTAACTTTTACCACTTTTTCCTCTCCGTCGGAACCCCATAACCTAGGTTCCCCCATCCTTGTCATGACCCCCCGTTCACAAATTTTTAGAACTTTTTTTTTGTTGTTCTTGTGAGATGCCCTGACTTTACTGCAAGGACACGCTCCTACGGTGACTTGGCCTTTTGGTACTGCAGACCCCTAACGTTTTTCCCTCTCAGTTCGAATGCCTTCCTGTTTACCTTTTTTCTCATCCCCGGGAAACGATTGGTCTTCCCTCTAGGTGTCAGCAGCGCTCCGTGTCTGAAGATTCACACCCCAGCCTTTATGACCCACCGTTTATCCCCACCCTTTGTGTCTCGTAGCATTACCTTTTAGAAACCTGCCCGGCTCCTGAATATTGAATCACCCCTCCCCTTTCTGTTGTTGACCACGCGTATAAATACATGCTCTTGGTGGCTCTATTTTCTTTCCCAGTCCTTAGAATAGGTACACCCTTTCAGCTATTGATCTACTTTCGGCCCTTAAGACTTCTTTTTTTTTCTTCTCACCTCGCGTTTTTTTTCCAAGATGCCC
>Ga0179591_1375394_pt1 | contig 12198 bp, 7 predicted proteins | sample CZOMad2_1_08_16f_FD_182891 | JGI IMG/M metagenome (GOLD analysis project Ga0179591, IMG submission 182891) | Vadose zone soil fungal communities from Angelo Coast Range Reserve, California, USA - CZOMad2_1_08_16fungal (PacBio error correction) | ecosystem: Environmental > Terrestrial > Soil >... | reverse complement strand
AGCTTGCACGGCTTTACTCTCTCCGGCATCAACCTCTCTCCCCCCTTTATTTAAATAGCCCCCCCCCTTTCCCCTTATCGAAGTGTATCTCCCTTCCTCTGTTTCGAGCATAGGCTCTGATAGAAGCTTCTTAACGTCTCGACTCCGGCAAACGACTTTTCATAAGTGTTTAAGATTTGTTCCCCGAGAAGAAAATGTAGAGCCGCTTCTCTCCTTCGCCCTTCACGTACTATCCCTCCCCCCTAGGAGATTAGTCGATATAGATGCCTACCGAGCGCTTCCCTCAAGATAGGTGTTTCCTGTACCGGATAGTGGATTTCATTTTTTTGGCGCAGAAAAAACTTAAAGCCTAGCGCGCTAGATCTGGCCCCTTACATACATCCGCCCTCGTGCTCTGTTGATCAGGGTCTGGGCCTCTTAGGACGCTAAGCTGAACGATAAAAGACCCTGCATAGGATGGTGACCTTAACGCGAAGCATTGCTCTTCTGCCCACAGGACGCGAGTCTCTTCGGACGAAAGCCGGCCCCCCCCGTCTGTTCTTGTCAACCTCTTCCCCTAGGTAGTAAGGCCTTAAACCCCTTCGTTAGCAACAGCCGCTTGAAATCCCCCTTCCCCTGTTTCACCCCGCCTATCGTCTCGCCGCGCGATCTACTGTCATGCGAGCCTGACGCTCCGCACACAAGCATTTTCATCACGACGAAGCTCTCCAGTAGTCTGACGATTCTCCTCAGGCGACACGACGAGACCTACGTCGTGATGCTGGAGCAGAACGGCGACCCGTAGTGATCAAGCTGACGACGCTCCTCATCCGCCATCCATAGAGAGACGTGTTATGAAGGTCGAATGTTTTTAGTTGTTAAAAGAATTAATGGAAGTACGTCGACTTTCTATACTCCCGTTTTTTACTGGGCAGACGGACGTTTACAGCTGAGTTGGGTGATAGGTGCTCTGTACCTGGGTGAGACCATTCTTCGCATCCCCTTCTCCGAGCTATGTCTTGTCGATTAAAAAGCGGCTTACCTACTTCGTCACGTGCGCTAGCGCGTATGCTTTAACACGAGATCGAAATTACCAGTTGGAAGTCCTTCCGGCCAGCGAGATGTTTTTAATTGAACGAGCGTGTCATTCCTTTGCACGGTCCGTCCCCCGACGGTAGAAGATTTCGACGTATTCCTTCCAGAAGCCAGTCAACTTAGTTACTCTACAGAAAGGGTCCCGGCACGTTGATCCGACCCCCTCTTAACAAAGTCGAACCTTGAACTGAACTGGAGACACCTTCTTCTCGAGTTGAAGATTTCGTTTTACCGGTTGTCGTTGATACAAGACGACTTCTCCTCGTACGTCCTGACCAGCGTGCTCCCTCTCACGTTCAGAAGATATCTTCCGTTACGCCTTCATGAGGGCTTTATAGATGAGCGCAAACCCCCCCCCCCCCCCCCCCGCAACCCAAGACACACCACCCACCACCCAAGGATGGAGGTTAGAACCTATTTTCTAGGGTGAGCTCCCGCGTTCCTTCGACGAGCAATACATTCTGCCTTCGACGTTTGAGTTAGCGATCTTCCGACGAAGCTGGTCTCAGGTTCTAATTAGTCATTCTCTCCAATCTCACCTCCTCCTTCTCCATGTTATCGAACTTTAAACATTAGGATTTGCTGATCGCCTAGATTAGAGGACCTCCCTTCTCCGTAACCTAGACGAAATGACCCCCTTCCCATTCACCGCTCGCCTCCGCCTTCCGCAGCCGAAACCTGTCTTCCGACAATGTTTTCTGTTCAGCGTCCGGAAGAACCGGGCTCTTGCCGCCGAGTGTAATGGAAAAGTCTCCTTCTAAGTTCCTCTTCGTATACCCCACTTTCGAGACTCGGCGTCTCCACGAAGAACAGAGAAAGTCTTCCTTCCCTTCGGAGTGATACCCACTGTCTCGGAGACAATTGCTTTTCAAAATGCGACTTAGACGCCGTGAAGGACTCTTCTTTTCACTTCAGTAGCATCCTCGGTAAAGACCCCCTCCCCTCCGAACGTTACCCTTACTCAGATTCCTTGGGACGAAAGTGCGTCTCTATCTCAGGGAGCCCCCACATCCAACCTTCACCATTTACAGCCGTTTGTCAGTTTGAACCTCGTGATGCTCCTCCCCTTGGCTGGAGGATCTTTCTCCGTAGATAAACTGTAGACGACTTCCATAGGGCTTTCATTTACGGCGGGATCACAGCCACGCAGAACTAGACTCCCCTCTCTCCAAGCGTGGACCTAGCACACTTCCTCGAGAACCTCTTTCTCAGGGAAGTGAACTCTTCGCGCCCCGCGCCTCCTAATCTCCTTCAGCGGATAAGTCAAGAGCTATTGAGTCTTCTCTATCTACACCCCGCACCGAAGAAGCTTCCTTCAGAGGACTGTCACTTCTTCGTAGTGGCCTACTACAACGGTGGCGAAGTCGACCTTTCTTAGTCTCTGGCGGAAGTAGAAGTCTTTGTAAGGGGTCTGGGGACCCCCCCTCTGCGGGACGTCCTGCACTTCAGAACCTGAGAAATACGATACCTTCTCTTCAAGATGTCGGTGAGATAAGAGAAGGGGTGGGTTGATCTGCTCTTTCATTCAGGAGAATACCCTTCTTATTCCTGGTCAGCATAGAGCTAGGCTCCCTTCTAAGATTACGACTCCTCCCCCCAAAGCTAGGTTGAAGATTTTTTATTTAGCAAGGCGATCCGTCCCTACAATACTGGTCAGTTTAACTCTATCACCCCGATCTTTCGAGGGCCCTCCCCTCAGGGGATTTAATTCTGTAATATAGGCAAGCGTTCCCTAGACTTTTCGTCACCGTATGCCTTATAGATCGTCCCCCAGCATCCCCTTCTTCATCATTCACGCCGATCAAGGAGAAGTCTAGATTCTTGCAACCGGTGAGGATGGCAACCTCCCTCGTCTAGACGCGCTGGTCTGATGATCCCGATGTGACAACCATCTCCTCTCGATGCCTCAGAAAGGACCCGGGAGAGCCATATTCTAAAGAAAAGAGATCAAGATAGCCAGATACTCTATTTTCATAATCACCGTTGTTTTGCTGAGATCGACCCCCTGAGAGCTTGCGTTGATCTCTTATAGTCGAATCGCGATTGAATCCCCGTTAAGACATCTTTTCTGGTGTTCACTAGGACGATAATGAGCCCCCAGATCTCGGCTAGGCTCCCCCCATCGTAGGAACTATCTCTCTAGATTGTCTTCCCTTTCTACTTGCCTCGGCGATTGAGGATCTGTTAGGTTCCTATAGTTCTCGTTCCCCGATTGTGAAGAGACAGTCGAGTACCTTGATTGATTCGTAGTAAAGAAGTCCCACTTCGCGACCTCTCCCCGCGATCGTTTAGCGCGTTCTGACCACCCGGAGTGGAGGAAGGAGCGCTTTTCTTTCCACGATATTCCCCCGAGATGGGGATTTCGATCTTTTTCGCCTGTTCCGAAGAGAATGCTTTTATGATGACCCTGTTATCTAGAGGAGCACTACACTTGACCTTCACTCCACACCGACAAGTCTCTTTTCTCCCACCGAAGATCCGATAAGTCCAATGGATCGGAGGGCTAATTCCCGCCGGGCCTTCCGGCCCCGACGCACCAGTCTACCCCAAAACCCTTCTGACAGTGCTCCCGAGCTGTTCCTTCGAATTCGCCACTTTTTGAGGAGTTTAGAATATTGCCGGCCGCGATGACGAATTTTTTGATTTGATCGAATGTGTTTCGCTCGAGACGAGAGCACGAAGCCCCTTCTACTGCAGAGATCTGCTCTAGGCGGCGAGTTTTTAGTGATAAGATGCTCACGGCCTCCCCGGCAAGGTGATCCTACGCTATGGTGAGAGGTCACCGAGCGGGATCGTTTTTTTTCTTCGAGTTGATGACTCTATTCCCTACTCTCTGAAGAGTCTATAATAAGATTTCTTCTCACGTATAGAAGTCTACTCCGACTAAATCCCTCCTTCTAGTTCAGTCTTGAATAACGACGTTAACCTGGCGATTGGTGCCCATGTGGATGGATACCTGACTCGCTACCGGCAAACAAGTTCGCCCCCTAGTAGAAGGATACCCCTTCGTCTCGCATGGTGACCCGCGGAGTCTTCATGAAGGAATGGCTTCCTTTAAGGGAGGATTAAAACCGTCGCGAAAGGTGACGAGGTGCTAACCTCCGGAAATCGCCTGTCTAGTTAGTCGTTCTACGAAGCTACGAGAAGTACCTAATATACTTCAAAAGTAGCTTTTTCCCCAATAGGTTCAAGGCCAATTAGTGGTTCCGCTAATCAAAAAATTTCTTACGTAATTCGAGGCCATCGAAATGGAGCCTCAGATGGAGGTTTTTAATTCGGAGGCGTTCCTTCTCGGCCTGGCTGAGGTTGCAATGTCTTTATGTCGTCCTCGTCGACGGTCGGCGACGTCTCTTTTTTCGCCGTCATGAGTGCCACTTCGCGCATCCAGAAGTGAATTTCCGACGGCATTCTCCCCCCCTCCTTAGATTTCTGGTGGTGCCGCTCGGACGTAGGAGGCACCGACTAAGCGTCGTCGTACTACGTCGCTACCTCAAACGGCGCGCCTCGGGCTCTCCTCCCCGCGAGGGCGACGCCCGTCCTTTTTTCCTCACTGCCGTTCTCTCCTCCCCTCCCCCCCTTAGCCCTTGCCTGAACGTGTACGAGGACGAGTCTTTTTCCCTTGCTCGGAGGAACGTTGGACGACGAGGATGCAGTACGGCTTGACGAAACCCCTCCGGTAAACTGTCAAGGCAATATTAAAACGACTTGCGTTGTTCTCCTCCAGTTCACAGTTCTCCTTCATGCGCGGAATGGTCGCAATCCCCCGTCCCCCAGTTTCGGGATTCTCATCGTTCTTCGGGAAGGACCTCCTTCTTCTTTAATGTTTTAAGGCAGGTCTGGTCATTCGACTTCTACACGCCTTCAAGGTCGGCACCTTCTCCTCTGTAAGGATCGGAACAACTACGAATGATCGTTTGCCCTCAGTTAGCGAGCTTTCAAGACAAGTGTTCAGCATTCGATGTTTGAGATTTCACGACAGGAGTATAGGCTGGGATGAGAGTCCTTCCCTCAACACGGAGCTTCCCACTCTATAACAAAAATCCTTGCGGAACCAGTCTACACAGTAGTCAGGGGCAGTATGCGACGTAGAAGTACCTCTAATTCTACTTATGGTACCCGACGACAAGTGCTCCCCAGAAGATAGCTGGTAGTTCTTAGCCTGCGCCGTTCGTCAGTTTTTCTTTTTCTTTTCCCTCTATCTTGTCCAGTTCGTTTATCGTCAGATCAGCAAAGAAGTGTCTCTTTTTCTCGTTCTCTGACAGATCAATCCTTTCTAAGCGTCGAGGACTTTCCTCTCTTCCCTTAGTGATGATGAACCTCTCCTGAAGATTGACTCTTCTCTTTGGAGGCGAAGGCGTTCCGATATAGTGCGAAAGGCCCTATCACGGGTTTGCTGTACCAGGACTTTAATTCCTTTTCACATTACACCCTCGGTTGTCAGAGGTTTCAGAAAGGAAGGGCGCTTCCTCTTCATTAAAGCATCCGAGATGGTATGGCACCGACCGCCTGAATTAAGGCAGGAGGAGTGAAGGTACCCCTGTCTCGCCGAGCAGGAGTTTCGAGAGTAGATAGGCAACTACTAGGAAGCACTACCCCATCTCAGAGGAGGATGGCCCGCATCAACCTAGAGCGCGCTCGGTAGTAGTACGACGAGCCTGCGCCTCCCCCTCGATAACCCACTGTCCTCAGTACACAGAGAGTGTCTCTCCCTCCCTCCATCGGTAGCGGTCCCGAAGCAATCCGGTTACTAGATGGACTCTCATGTACGTTTTGCGAGAACCCCCGCGCGATCGGAAAATGTGTTGGGCCATCAGGTTAACCCCACGGACTGATCACGTCGTTTGTCCGAAGCTTAAGTTAAAGCCCGCGGAAGATCTTCTAATTAGATGCGCTTGAACCCTCCCGACGATAGGATAAACGTCCTTCCAGTCCGGATGATATCGTTAGTCATACTTGGTGACTAACTTGGTGATCCTTCGCTTTCAATGAATGCCGTGAGCTCTCTTCTTTTATCCTAAGCAGTTGTGTGTTTCTTCTCTTTCTCTTTAGATTATTGTCCTTTTCGCATCACCCATCGTCGGCAACCCGTTTTTCCCTTTTTTTCTCACTTTATTCTCTGCTGTATCCGAAGCGGCGCGGGTCGACTTCCTCTCTGCTCGCCGCGGGATTTTTTTTTTTTTTTTAAAGGTATCGACTCGGCAACGACGTTTCTCATGGATCGTTTTACCTCTTCCGCGACGAAATGGTCTTGAACGAGTCGATCGCGCTTCCGTAAATGTCTCGGCCTACAGCGACTCTTCTGCATGCTGCGCTGCGGACGGTTGGGGGTTTGTTGCGCCCCCGGCGATCCCCTGCTTTTTTCTAGGACGAGTGACGGTTCTCTCTATTTCCCGGGCCGGAAGATTTTCTTTCTTTCTCCCGACGCACCTCGCGATCGAGGTGATTCCCTTCCCGCCCCACTTCTGCTGGGTTATTTTCGGCCGCGTCGTTTGCGTGTTAATACAGACCCGCGCGCACGTCCTTCCTTTTTCGAGACGTTGCTTTTTTTCCGAAGCCTTCTGAACATATGTAGAGTTTCACCTTTATTCGCGAGCGGATGGGGGGGGTTGTTTGGGGGGGGTTTTTTTTGGGATGCGATTTCCTCCCTCCGGAACCTAGCCTTTGTTTCTTTGAAAACCTCTTCCAGAGGGTAGTGGAAGGACTTTCTTGAACCACTTTTCTGACAGCAAAAGAAAGTGTCCTTCTCGGACTGTCGACTGAGATCGTCAGTAAGAGCTCCCGTCGCCTAAGGTAAGGCGACTTCCAGAGGAATCCCCCCTCCGGTCATTAAAGTAAGAAGCACTATTAAGACTTCTCTGAGGAGCATCTTCCTCCCTCACGTCTCAAGTCTTTATCGTGTGAGATGAATCTTCCCTTCCTCCCCTGATAGCGAAGATCACTTCCCCTAAAGAGCATATCCTTACCTCTGAGAGAGTTTTCCCGGAGACTGGCGGAGGGTAGTTCCCCCCCATCGAATGCATTACTCTTCCCCCCCCGGAAAAAGAATAAGACGGGGATCGGCATTCCCCCCCCCTCCCTGAGGTGTGGTCTCACGACGACCGGGTTCTCCCCTTAGTATAGCATCTTTAGAATAGATCTGTCGGTTTTCAGATCACAGCGATTCTTCCTACGACGTGTCTTTCACGTGCGCTAGCGAGTTCTTTTCACACGAGATCGGATCTTTTCCGATCCGCAAGAGTCAGAGGTAAGACCTTTCCGAGTGTAGAAGTCGCTTCCTCCTTTCCTTACAAATGACTTCTCCTAAGATCGATGACTTCCCTCGAGCAGAACTAGTAGTACGCTTCCCCTTCCCCGTTTGGGGGGGGTGGCCTTCCCGTTTGATGCCGAACCCATGAACGTTCGTTTTGAAAGGACACTTTTTTTACACACCCGTTTGATTGAAGATTGCGTGACCTCTCTTTTTTTCTTTATCAAGTCCCCCCCTTGCCTCCTTAGGAAGTTTTTACCCGCGGAAGAAGCGAAAAAGGCCGAAGATCTCAATAGTAAGCCTTCATGAGGCTTCACTCTCGATTGTATAGAAGGCTTGAGGAATCTCCTTTTCTAGGTCAAATCGTCAGTCCGTCAGAGCAAATACGGTCCCGACTTTTTTGAGTTTTCGACTTAGTTAAGAGACTGGTAGAGTTGATAATTCTGTCTCGGCCAACTCTCCAGTAAGTGGGATACTTTTCGAAAACCTCGTTGCGCTTGATAGAAATACGCTTTTCGCCCTTTCCCCCGTTCCCGTAGAATCTCTCCCGCGAAACATTAAATCCCCGCTCGCCGGCCGAGCTTTCCTCCCCCTAAAACTCCCTCTTCGGGGTCAACCTTCTATGTCTGATTCTGAAGAAAGATCCTTTGGTCTTTTTCTCCGCAGTAGTGAATGGCCCGTGCCCGTCCTTTGAGTATAGACTTTTTAATTAGCTGGTCTTCGAGACGACGAACGACCGCCGCGATAATTCGAGTGACACCGCGTCGACCTTCGAACCCTTGTTCTCCAAATGAAGGTTTGAACTACGCAGTCCCCGCCAGGATTCCATCTTTCCGATTGTAAAGAGCCGCCGACGGATAATTCTACGCTTGAGGAAGAGTGTTGAATCCGCGTCTCGCAGTCGCCAACCCCCAATTGTTCCCCCTAGCCGAGCATTTTGCCAGGAGTGTTCCGAAGACGCCACGGCTGGAGGATAGAGTCCGTATCTAACGGACCTCGCTGCTCTTATTAATAGCTTCTCAGAAAAGCGTCGTTTTAAAGAAGAAGGAACTCCTCCCCTCTCTGCCAGAGAGTTCTCCTCGCCAAATAGATCCCTTTGACCATGCCGTGCATCAGGAATGTGATCAGATTCTCTACCTTCCTCTCTCCAGCATCTCTAGCTCGCGGGATAGTTCCTCTCGCAGATAGGAGTCTCTTCCCTGAGAGAAACATTCAGAAACAGAAGAACCTCTCTTACTTCACGGCGGAGCACCTTCCTAACTTGCCTAAGTCGCTCTCCTCTCTGGACTGGCAGGTCTGCCGGTTTAGAATTTCTCTCTTCCGGCCTGAAGTTCTGCCAGATGAGCCATCCGATTCCAGTGGTTTCTTTTTCCTTTGACCCCCGGTTCGCTCCTCGACGGAGGGGTTGAGGCTCGGTCCTTTCGGCTCTCGATAGTATTTCCCCTCCCTTAGCGTAGGTTTTTCTCTTCCCCGGGCGACGCTTCTGACGAATTTCCCAAGCTCGGAGTTTCTCTTGTACGAAGAGAAGCGTCTCCTACTTGTATTTCCGAAACGCGCTTACCCATTCGTGTCCGGGGTCGCCGAAGTTGTCTTACTCTGGTAATAAGAAGGTCCCTCTCCTCAGTGACTTCTGCTTCCCAGCTAGTGACGTTCTTCTGGCCCATTTCAAACGATTCCTCGCGATCAAGAGAGCATGCAGCCAAGGCTTTCTGCACGATAGCGGTCCCCCTCCATTTGGCGGACAGAGAAGAGATCGCCTCTTTTCGAGAGGCATTTTTCTATCCGAGGACACCAAGGCGACTTGCCGTTCTTCAAGACCTTCCTTCTCCTCGGCGAACGTCTGCACGCGATAAAGTGCGCTGGTATATCTCTTCCCCAATAAGAATTTTTTTTTTGAGAGATACAATTTTTCGACATTGAATCGAGTTCAGTTAGTTTGCGCCGCCGTTCGTGAGCAAGTCCCCTAACGGGTCTCCTGGTGGTTTAAAATAGGCCGATGAGAGGCCTTTGCCGTCGAGCTTTAGCGTAGAAATGTATAAAGATCAGTTTGAGAGTTTCGTGCCTTCCCTTGTCTTCCGCGGCTGATTCGAAAGAGGGTTTTTCTGGTGGAACGGATCTTTATCCTTTCACGAGCTGTCTCTTTTACTTCGAGGTAGAGATTGACTCCTTTTCTCCCAAGGATCCCTCCAACTTTGCGACCACAGAAGGTGTTGATTGCTTCGCACCGACACAGTGAGAGGAATTTTTTAGAGCTTTCGTAGTAACAGATGCCTCCCCGAGCTGGGGATTCGTTTCTCTTCGTAGAAATGTCCGAGCTTATCGCTAGTAGGAAACCAGTACCTATCTGGAGGCGGCGACGCCCCTATCCCGAGTCCTAAACCGCCAGTTTAGTCTGAGACGACTACGCGGATCAGCATTTGTCTCTGAGGGCGTGTTTTTCTCAGGGCCAGCCTTCATGAAGCTTCCACCGTTAAAAAAATTTTAACGCCAGAGCGGAATCAGTCGAATTTACTGAAAACGTTTCTTCTTGTTTAGACTGACCACGTTCCTGCAGAGAATTCTCCTTAGAGAGTGTCGACAGGGCCCCGATGCGTCCTTGATATATCTGGATCATCGAGACTCACTATCTGCGCGGGAGAGGGCTTTTCTCGAAGCTCACGGCCACTGATAAATGCAAGGTGATCCCGCGATTGCTATTCTTTTTCAAGCGGCGGATTGGGTAGTAGAGTTACCTTTAAGCATCTCTTTAAGAGAGAGTTAACAGAGTCCTTTTTGTCCTTCTACAGTTATGACGTTACTAGCTAAGTGCCCCCTCTCAGGAGTAAGTCGAGTCCTAAAGCACGTTTCTTAAAGGAGATTTTTCTTGCCCCCATGTGGTATGTGGGCTCCCCTCATCGCATGAAATTCACTTTCGTCCTAAATCTGGAAGAAGGTCCTTATTAATTCTTTTTCCCTCCTCTTGGACAGCGGAAGTTTACAGGAGACGTAGTTTCCGCGACGGACGTCAACGTCGTTTATTGGTCTAACCATCTAGAAGTCAGTGTCGGGTCTCCCTCATTCCCTTGACATTTCTCTTCCTCGTTTGTCAGCCCCCGATCGCGAAGTACGTAGAGACGTGCCAGTCTAAGGGAAAGCGGTTCCTTCACTCGGAGTTTCAGAAGAAACAACCCTCCTTTCTTAAGGGACCCCGACCGTCGGCCGACGCGGCTTGTCGGCGGCTCTTCGCTCGGCAGGCGAGAGTCTTCAGGACGGGATTTCGCGCGGTCGGCAGACCGTCGCGGAGTCCTAATATGCGATCAAGGCTGACCCCTCATAAGGTAGGCGGGCCCGCATGGATCCCACGTCGGAGATTTGGCGCTCTTCACGAAGGAGCACCGCTCGTAGATTCCTTACGTGCCCCCTAAATAGGTCGCGAGGTGGCTAGTCTCGACGGCCGCGATGGTCGAGAACCCGAAAGGGTTATTCCTACACCCTTCTCTCCCAGATAATTTCCTTCCTGCATGATTACATATTCTTTATCGGTTTCAGGTGTGATCGGTGGGTCTACAGCTGAGGCAGTCGAGATTGATACAACGCATTTTACGAACGGCAACCCTTGCCTTTCACTCTCTAATTCTTTTTTCGAAAGGAAGTTCAACTTCCTTTCCGGCGGGCATGGTCTGCATAAAACGCTCCTTTAATTCTGCTTACTTCGTTCGGGGATGGATGCCCTCCTCTTCTTGCGGACACGAATTTTTGTCAGTGATGTTCAATCCCCCCCTTCTACAAGAGCTTCCCTTAGGTAAACTCTCTTTCCCTTCTTCAGGACACCCTCTTTTCTATCTCTGGGTCCAAGAAAGACGCCTAGCGCACGGTCGACCCTACACGTAGTAGAGTCTGTAAGCTTTCCCCCCCGACAGACGTCTTAGGAGAAAGGGATATCCTGGACTGCCCCAACGGTCGCCTTTAACATATCTCCACATCAGAGGGCCCCTCGTATCCCCCTGGCGGTGATGAAGAATGACTTACTTACATTACCTCTCTTTTTTTACCAAGAAAGCGTTGATAAGTAATACCTTCTGGTTGTATAGAGCTGCGATTTAGTTCTTGATCGTAGCTATCTTCTCTTTCGGCTTTAAGGCTTCTATAAGAAACGAAGCTTATCTATAGTTAGGACGAGCTCTTTTTCTCCCCGAGTCAGACGACTCTCTCTGCTTATTGATGAACGGCTGTGCTGAAGATCTCTCCCCCTTATTGCTAAGTCGAGTTCTGAGACGATTAGTGAGAAATTGATAAGGATAATAGGGCTTTGTCAGAATTTCCCCTCCTTTTTAATTCAACGAACCGCTCCCTCGTTTTTCAAAGCCCTTTGGAGTATTTACAGGATTTATTACCCCCGAAAGCTAGATTTTATTGTGTCACGACATAGACCAGGATCCAGTTCGAATTTTCTACGCCGATCATTTTTTTTGAGACCCGGAGTTCGTTAGGAAACTTCCTTCCGAAAAAGGATACCATCTCGAGGAGGACTAACAGTCCCTAGCTTAGGTCAGAGTCGCGAAGTAAATATGAACTTTTGCCTCCTCCCGATAACCTCGTCATCGACAAAATACTTGCGTTACTCCTCTTCTTTGAGAATAGCTTTCATCTAAGGACCTCATCCAGGCGCCGGCTCCTTTAAGTGCAGCGGCCGAGCGACGCTCCTGGAAAATGGTATTTCGCCCCTCTTCCATCAGGTAACCCTTCTCCATGACAAGTATTTTCTCTAGAAAGTTTCACTCACGAGGAGAGTCATCTCCTTTCTCTCACAAGGGCATCTTCGTCTCCCCGTCTGAAGCAGTTAACTGGCCTCATAAGGTCCTACGTATTTTTTGAGTCCGGCTCTCCTAGAAGTGATA
>Ga0179591_1327948_pt1 | contig 12198 bp, 10 predicted proteins | sample CZOMad2_1_08_16f_FD_182891 | JGI IMG/M metagenome (GOLD analysis project Ga0179591, IMG submission 182891) | Vadose zone soil fungal communities from Angelo Coast Range Reserve, California, USA - CZOMad2_1_08_16fungal (PacBio error correction) | ecosystem: Environmental > Terrestrial > Soil >... | reverse complement strand
TCGCCCCTCGGGCAGGAATTTTTCTCCCCACAACCCCTGTCTTTCCCAAATCCTCCTGTTCTTCGTTGTCAAAGAGGTTTTTCGGGTTTCTTTGTTTACGGATGCTGAAGCCTTCAAGATTCTTCACTTTCTCACTTGAAATCGGAAAGCTTTGGATTCCGACAAGCATTTTTGTTGCTACAACATTCAATTTCTACCATTCTCTATGAGCTCCAACCCTTTAGCTCGCCTTATTTACACACTACTTTACCTGAACTGTGCCCAAAAATCAGTCTGCTTCCTAATTTCTACACCGTTACTTCATTTTCTCGGCTTTTCCCGAAGACGAGGACAGATCCAGTGGGCAACTTTTTTCCATAGATTTCATCGTTTGCGCGAAGGGGGGTCGGGTTTCTCGGATTTCCCCTTCCGTTTTCCCCTCCTTCTTTTGATATGCATTAATTTACGGTTCGGCTGACCCCAACCTTTCCGAACCCCCCCCCCCCCCCCCCCTACTTTTGAGGGTTTTCGGAGGATGATCCCCCTCATTGTCAGTTTCTTCCATTCCTGTTCGGTTGACCTTTTGTCATTTCGGCCTCCCCGTCCTTTTCCTCCCTCGATATTCCTAAGACGATGAAGTCTTCGGGACCCCTGCTGACCCCGATTTTTTGGTGAAGATTGGTGTTGCTGGCCTCGAACTCGAGACGTCAAGCGTAAACCCAATCCCTGTTTGAGCGCTATGGTTGGAAATTTCCATTCCGGTCGGCCCCGCGCGTGCACGGGACTCTTCCCCCCCTCCCCGCTTGTTGAGGTTCCCCCCCCCTAGGAAAAATCCGGGTCAACCCCCCCCCCCCTAGCTAATGATCTCAAAAACGTACGTCCCGGTTTACCATGACGGAGTGTGCCTCCCTTTCCCCACCAGGGACTGTACGGTCGCCCCCCTCCCTGTAAGGCTTCTAATTTATCCGGTCATATTTTTCTTTTTTTACAGACTTTTTTCGCCTTTTAGTTAAGGGCTTTTGCACTTTTTTTTCAACATTTTCCCCTAATGACCCTTGGCTTGGCCGTCTTCTTTTTTATTTCCTTGACGCTTCTATGTTTCATCGACTTCAAGGAGATTTTCCTTCATTTTCTTTTACACAACCCCCTATCACTCTTCTCCCCCCCACCTCCCTCCAAATTTTCCCTGGAACGTGCGGACAGGTTTGCTTGATTTGGTACGATTTTCGTCACAGCTTTTTTTTCGGCTCTCCTGAACCAGCTTGGGGTCCGGATCGTCCTCTTTGAGCAAACTCGCCACAAGTATAGACCCCTTCCTCTCCCCCCCTGTCCTTTCGTTTTTAATCGTCCACTTTTTTTTGACAGCGTTTTTTTTGTCAGCTAACCCCCCCCGGTATTGCTCCATTTTCTGTTATGAGCAAGGTCCCCCAGAGTTCAATATGAAGGAGACTTTTCATGTCTCCCTGTTGGTTCAGTCCCCCACCCCGATCCCTAGGCGCTTGAATTCGTTTTTTTTTCAACTCACCACCTAGTCCTTTTCCTCACGTGAGAGCGACATCCCCCGCGCCGTACCTGCCCTAGTCTTTTATTCCCCCGTACGAATTTGTCGCTAATTACTCGTCCCCTTCCACTTGTTGTTGTGAGAACAACCTTGGTTTTTTTTTCGCAGAACTGGCACTTTAGACTTGTGCCGATGACTTAGTCGAGGTACTGGCTCACGGCTGGTTCCGCTGTGTAAGAGGCTTGCTTTTTCCGGTGGGGTTCCCACTCATGAGTCAGTCATCCTACAAGGTTTTTCGGGGTTTTTTGACCCAGCGGCCGTTCTCCCGAGTCGATTTTCATGCTTTCCTGCGTCCCTTTTTTTACCCCTCCGCCCTTCGCCTTGCCTCTGAGAATTACGGTCGTTCAGCGTCCCTTTGGAAACCCCAACCCGGTATTTGATTCTTTTTCCTGCAGGAAGTCTTACCGCACCGTCCCCCCCCCCTTGGCAGATTCCTGAGACATTGTTGCGTCTTTATCTGGGCTGATCCGGACCCAAAACCTGAGTTTCCCGTCCTCTCTTACCAGATGCTTTTCTTCCCAGTCTGGTTCCCTTATTCTTTACCAAGAAACCGTTTCGCTTTTTTTCCCTTCGGTTTGTCCCATGGTTTCCCTTTGCGAGAACTATTTCTCCTGGGTCGGTATTGATCGTTAAGAATGGGCCCCTGTCCATCCCCCTCTCGGAGATTCGCTTGTCTGAGACTTGCCAGCTACCTGGCATTATTGTGTCTCCTTTGTGACCTGAACATGTGAGTTTGATCCACCCCTTTTTCGTCAAACGCCCCCTTCGACCAGGTCCGTCTCCGTATTTTTCCCCCATAGAAGTCCTCCCCGCGCCCTTCCCCTTTTGGGGTCGGGACAGGGGCTGTTGATGATTTTTTTTCTTGAATCACTTGTTTCTTTTCACGACGTGTTGAATCCCGTCCTTATCGCTGGTCCCTTTTAAGGTACGTCCTTTTTGAGCGCCTCGGTCTTTCGTCGTCGTAATACACTCCTCCCCCCTTTTTGCCCGGGATTCCCATGCCCCTTTATCGTTCTTTCTTCCGAGTTTTCGTAAGTATTCGGTCCGCTCCCTCCTCTGCTTTTCCTTCCCCTTCCAAGCCAGGGGTGCAAAGTCGTCTAACCACGCCTTCATCTTCTTTCATTGGAATCTCATTCGGCGAGGGGATTCCTCCTGCAGCCCCAGTTAAACCTTCAGGGACCTAAATTATGCTGTTTCTCGACACCGAAAACCTTTTCCCATGTAGGTGCAGCGAAGCCGATTTCCCCATTCAAGACGTATCGAGGAATACATTTTCATTGTGCCAAACATTTTTACGCTTCTTCGCCGATCAGAAACCCCCCAGTCCCTCAACCCCCCAACTGTTGAGACCTACGATGCCCCAATGGTTCAACTTCCCCGAGTATTCCCTTCTTCTCTGACCTTCCCCAATTAAGTTCTTTCGCATATTCCAGAGACCTTTGATTTTTTTGCCAGACCTTCCTAGTTGATCTCCCCCATCAACCTTAAGAGGCGGTACGTTTTTTCGCTAATATCGACATGTCCCCCGAGTAAGCTCTTTGTAGCAAGGCGTAGATTCTCCCCCCCCCTATCTTTTCCTTTTGCTAACCGCTTAATAAGAGTTTCTGTCCTTCCCTTCATAGCTCCACCTTTACCCCACATTTTTACCCGCGCTTTGAAGTGTCTGTCCCCTTTTTTCTACCTTAAAGATTCCTTCTCCCTCCATCCCAATCCATAACGTACTATCCCTAGGATACTACTGAGTCCTTCGGCAGAGTGTAACCTTCTGACCACCCAACTTCCCCGCACCCCCCCATTGAACAGAAGCTTTATTCTGGACCCTTTAAGGGATTCGTCTCCACATTTTTTTTAATGCTGGCTGACTAGTAATTGACAGTGCTTTCCGTCCCCCTAGAACGCCACAAGGTCTCTATGTACTATGCTTTTATGATGGTTCCTCTGAGGGTTCTGGTCCTGATGTTCCTCCCTAATTGGCTCATTTTTTCCAGTGGCGGTTTATTCGCCGGATGTAAGGGACGGTGGTTTACAGTTTTGCTTCTTAATCCTTTTACGCCTCACCCTGTACAATTATTATGGAGGTTTTATTCCTCGAAGCCACCTGTGACGTCGTTGGGAGATCCCCCCGCCCCCCCCGCTTTTTATGTTGCCTTCCGATAACTCGGATTATGATTTTGTCTCATATTCCCCTACTTGCGGCGCCCCCCAGGAACCTCAGTTTCTCTCCCCACCGGCCCTTGGCTGCAGTTCCACCCTGATTCCTTCTATTCATCTTCTTTCTTTTTTATGCCACCGTCGCACTCCCTCACCACCCCAATATGGGCATATCACTCGATTTGACTAGCAGTTCAGACGGTCCGATTTGCCCCGATGACAATTTTCCGATTTCGCGTATCGCTTTCTACCTAGCGCGGGTGAAGAAGAGCATTTTATTCCCCTTGGTTTTCCAATCCCCCTATTCCCTTGTTCCTGTATAGTCGCCAGTGCAAAGGGGCCGTCGCACTTTACCACACTCCCAGCTTTGCCCCTCACTAGAGCGCGTTAAGGGAAGCCCTTGTTTGGCGACTCCCCCTATTGATCCTTGATTGATTTTTTTCCTCTCCAAGGGACTCACTCCGACCCCCCAAGTCGGGTTACCCCCAAATCCTGTGCCCTGTCCGACCTGCGTTTTTGCTCCAGACATACTTCATGTCCAGAAACATCAGAAAACGGGGTGGACTCAGTTCCGTGAAATCCAGTATTCCATCGTCCCTCCACCCTGTTGTGCTGGGATTCCTTTCATCTGAGCCTGTCTTGGCGCACCTCTTATGAGAGCCGTTCATCGGGGAGTGTCCTCTTCTAGCATTTCAGAGTTATGACACCATTCCACCTAGCTTACAGTTCCCAATCCCCCACCTAGCCCCTTAGGTAATCGAACCATGTTCGTATTTCCCCAATTTCCCTTGTTCCAATCCCTTCGACACTGTTTGCACTCAATGACTGCCCATTCTGGAAGTAGACAACCTTCACCCCCAAATATGAGGCACTAGATCAGCCAAACGAAAAAACTGATTTTCCCCCAAACATTACCTCGGCAGACCCGATCCCTTTTCAGGAAAATAGAACCACCCCATAATTGCTGACGGTGCCTCATTTTTTCATCCACGGGGTCTTTCCCATAGGCGAACCTCCCCTTAGACCCCACAGTTTGTGCGGACCCCGACGTATCTCCTTCATAGCGATATTAGGGCACCGCCCCTGAGTCACGTTGTCCCACTCATGAATCTTCCATCAGAGGTGAACCGTCGTCCGTTGTTCGTTCGTACCCATTCGACATTTGCTTTTTCGATAGAGAGATGTTTTTCCATGATAGATCTTCCTCTCCATCCCTTTTCTTTAGCGCTCTCTCAATCACAGTCCCCCCCCCCCGTCTTTCAACGGCGGGTCCTTCAGCACTTAACCGACCTAACGATCCAGCTTATTTTGTAACATCTCCTTTAACCCCGTTGCTTTCAAAGTGGATCTTTTATAGTTGCCCTAATGCTTTCTCGAGATCCCCATGCCTTCGTGGGGCCAACCTCCCAATGGTTCGACTCAATCCGTGCGCCGGTGTCACCCCTCTTTTTACAATTAGCCAGTTCCCCCCGTTCTGATTGGCTTTCTAATTTTAATAGGTCCTTGACGAAAGTTGTTCGGTTGTCCCTTCCGTTTATGATGCTCAACCAAATCTTCGGTTTTTTCTCCAAGCAGGCCTTTTTTTTCCTTCTTCACGCCAGAGGGTCGACGTGAATTTTTTACCCTTTTTGCTTCTCCCTTTGCTATGCGGAGTGGGATATTTTGCCCAACTTTTTCCCGTGGCTTGGAATGTTTTCTAAGATTGAAATTCTACTGTTCAAGAGCTCCTCTGGAAAATACCCCCTCTTAGGAACTCAGCAGCGCTGTGTAAATTCCAGGGTAGCCTCCCCTCCAATAGGGGTGCTTTGTAGCGCCAAACTGCTTTCTTCTTTTTTTATCCCCCTAAACCCTTGACGTCTTAATCCCCGAGTTTTTATTTCCGACACCCCCCTTTTCCCTTTCGTGTACGCTGGATTTTTCTTTGTCGCCAAATCCCCTAATTGCGTGCTGTTAGCTTCCCGTTGACCCTGCCCCTTTTCCTTAGGTTTCCAAACTCTTCGACAATCCCAGTTCACTCTTGTGGTCTCGAAGCTTCTTTCTAATTTTTCCCTATATCTGGCTCTGTTCCATGGCTCTCCAGTCCCTCTAAACATCGTAAATCGTGACTCCCCGCACCAGGACCCCATGAGCTTCTTCCCAAACAACCTGTCTTTTTTCCTCCCTAATCGAAACTTCCAACTTTTCATTGCGTCAAATCGCACCTTCTTCCATTGCCAAGCCACCTTTTGCTTGACATACTTTTTGTGAGCGGGAAGGTCGTTCCCCTAACCGACATCGTAGCCCAGACTTTTTTCTGTCTTACCCGCGACACAGGGACTCTTACTGCTTCTTGGCTGGTGCGCCGGCGCCGATCCGGTCGATGACTCCTCCCCTTGGTGCAGTCCTTCATCGACTGTCTTTTAGAAGATCCGGACACTCTCCTCGTATTTAGCTCCCCCTCCCCCTTTTTTTGCTTTCCATCATGGTGGCAGACGTAAAAGTATGGCCAATGCCACCCCTGTACACCCCCAAACCACAGTTTTTCATAACTCCCTTACAAACCACTGGTCCCCTGATCGTCGTACATCAACGGCGCCTGGATCTCCCCCACCCTCCCCACACAGCAACATCGTCATACTCCGTGCTGTTCATGACCCGTTTTTTTCCAAGTCTTCCTTTGTATCCCTCTCTCAATTCGCAGCTCCCCTATTCAAAACTTTCCAGCCATCTTCATGAGTTTCACTTTTGAGTCGGTTCCCGGGGTGCTCTCTTTTACTCCTTACCGACGTTGCTCGTCATCTCCCCTCTTTGTCATTTTTAGAGGATTTTTTCGGAAGGATTTTTTTTTTATCCCAAACCTAGTGACACTTTCCCAAAAATGGTTGGTTCGTCATCCCCCGGTGTGTGGCATTTTTTTAGGCTACCCCTTTCTACACTCTTTCTTTCAAATTTTAAAGCAGAACCGGATTTTGGCGTCGACGTCGGCCCTTGCTCCACCAGATCTGAATCGGGCGACATTTCTCTCTTAGTACCAATTCACTCAGAATTATTTTTGTTAACCACCTTACCCTCTTCATCTTCCGGTTTCCTATGAATAATTTTACCAGACATTACGGCTGGATTTTTTTAGTCTACTCCGCCTAGGACCTCTTCTTTGGAGTGTCTGCTTGTTCGTCTCCGGGTCCATCCGGGGGGCGAGGGGTTCACCTCTGCGGAACGCCTGTTGCCAAGAAAATACGGTGTGCTTTATGCCTATCTTCCGTGTGGTCTGTTGACCTGTCACTAAAGGGTTGTCTTTGATCGAGGTCAGTGCACTTCACCTCGTAACTATTTTCTGTTCGGCATTTCGACTTTCTTCCCCCCCTGTCTTTCATACTTGAGATGCCCATGAGTTCTTTATTTCTTTTTTTCTCTGGAACGTCTGCCAAAACCGAATGAAGGTGCCCGATATCTCACCTCGGATAAGTGTGACCAGATCCCGTCCCCCCATACCCCTGGTTCCAATGTCAATCCTTTAACCTCTTTGCTACGACGTACTCTTATTTGCAGAGGCGACTTTCCCCCCACTTTGTACAGGACAACTTTTGTTTCCCCAACACGCGATCAGCGTTTTACCCCACAAGGCCGGCACCGCACAAAGTCGGTTCCGAACTTCCATTTTCCCCCCCCTTCACACTGCTCCCCCCCAGCCTTTTTTGAGCCGGCACAGTAAGATCTGTATTCGACGACCTGGTCGAGGTCCCGTGATTCTCTCACCCCAGCTTTCCCCATCCTGCCTCACACAAGACATCATTTTGGGCTGGACGGTCTGCACTCACCGCGATCAGAATATCGGGGTAATCCTACCGCGGCCCAGGATGACCCGTCTTCTTTAGCCCCTATACCTTGATCCCTCCCCCCCTCTAACTTCATTGCTCAAGTTTTTGGTGCCGATACCGCTTTTTAAGTTCGACCGCGTTCTTCCGAACTTTGCACGCTCTTGGTCCGGCCTCCCCCACAGAGACACTCCTCCACCTTTACGGCTTTTCCCCGGTACCTTGCCTGTTTGTAATATGTTTTTTTTGGGCCTTGAAAGAGACTCGTCCCCCCGCCAGCTCAACAAAGGTTAGCACCGATCCTTTACTGCCTTAATGATTCCGTACGCTTTTCAGGCCTGTCACTGCAGTTCCCCCCTACAACCCAGCCTGAGGGCCTTGTTTCTCTCCAGGTAACAGTGGGAACTCCACCGACCTGGATTTCCTTGAACTTACACAGCTGTCTATCTCCCTCCATGTGCTTTACATTTAATCCTTTTTAACAAGTCGTCAGTCTTTTCGACTGCTTTCCCTCGCACCATTTCTATCTTAAATTAGAGATATATGGTGCCCGGTAAAGTTGACCCGGCCCGGTCGACTTGTTGACGATGACCTTCCTCTCTTTTTCCTTCCAAGGGATTGTATGTCCCCGCCTGTTTAAGGTACGGGTCCCACCTCTGTTAAGTCCCACTGACGATTCACGCCTCCTCGACAAGGCCTCCTTTGCTTTGTTTTCTGCCGCCGCGGTAGAAGAGTAGATTCATAATTCCCGGCAGTCCCGGCTTCGACCCAGGCGCTCCGTGGTTGAGCTGCAGCGAACTTCCACCATTGTGCTATGAAACGGCAATTCGAGGTTAACCCCCCTCGACGTTCTTTTCCTCGACCTGTGGAGATGGTGCTATTTTGTTCGATCCGGACAAAATTGTGCGTCCTGCCGACTCCTTCCAGCAGCTTAGGTCCTGTCTGCCCCCGCAAACCGTGTCCATGTTGACCCCCCTTCCTGTTGCACCTTTATCCTGAGTGATTTTAGGGAGAGCTAAGTGCTCTTTTTCGCGCGGTCGCTTTAACACTCTCGGAGACAGTTTCTCACTGGCGCTCAAAACTGGTCATTCTTGTGCTCCGTCTGAAGGACTTGAACAAAAAAGTAATTCATCTACCAGGTCGCTAGACGTAGCCCGTCCCTCTTTCCTCGTTGACTGCCGTTGCCGAACGTGGGGGTCAGGACATGTTCTTAAGTGCCTTTTTTTTTTTCCTTCCTCCAACGCCCCCGGAATTTTTGGATTCGGGGTCCCGTACGTGTTGAAGACTTGTCCTCCTTTTTTCTGCTTGTCGGTACCTTTCTCTCTCGGTCAACAAGCAGTTCGCGGCGTCTATCCTACAGGATTGCTCCACTTAGCTCTCTGGTTGTTTTTTTACTCTGTTCGCGGTAGACACGTGCGGGCACCCTTAGACTTCCCTCCCCTTTTTTCCCCTTTTCCCAGCGAAAACCAAAAACCCCTTTTTTTTACTTAATCGATGGGACATCTTGAGGGGACGCCTGGGATGCGTGCACTGCATCCCCCCTATTTTCCAATCTCAATGGTAGTAATGACCCTCGATCAGCCGAAAACCAATGTTGTTGCCTTGGACGTTGACAAGTCCTTTCACCCTCCCCACTGTCTGTGCCCACCTTCGTTTCCCCGTTTTCGATCCTCCGTAAAACCCTTTAAAAATGAAAGTCTCAGGAACTACCGATTGCCATCCTCACATTCAGGTCTTTCTCGTTCTGTCTGACAACCCCCCCAAAGCCAAGCCGTAGTTCGCTTTTCTCCCCCTTCTTCTACCCGGAATGTTTCCCCAGTCCCCTTAAGTATCCCTTCTCCCATCCACCCGTAAGATATTTTTTTTTTTCCGCTAAGACCGTGTCTACCGGGAGCAAGGCCGTCTCTTGTCGACCATCCTTTTCCGATTTTCGACCGGTAACAATGCGTTTTTTGGAGAGAGGCTTCCCCTCGTTAACCTAGCACCCCCCCCCTTTCCGCATAGTTGGTAGTTTTATACCCCTCCTTCCCGAGTCCGCCTCCTCAACATAGAAGTCGATATATGATTTTTCAGTTTTTCCTTAGGTCCGGCTGAAACAGCCTCCACCCATTGTCCCAATCAGTCATTGGCGGACCAGTGTTCCGGAGTCCCTATGAAGAAAGGAATTCTTCTTAAAACGCGTACTGGATCACTCTCGCTAAGTTTTCATCATGACATCCCCTTTTCTGTTATCCTATTGTATAATGTTTTCCGCTGATGCACTTCTACGTGTAAGATTGTCCCTCCTTCTTGACAGTTGAGGTTTCCTTCTCCTTTTTTGAGTTTTTTGGTGTCCTTTTTCCACTCATTCTCTTACATAAACCCATACTTTGTGGTGCCTGATTTTCCTTCAACTCCAGCGTCCTGAGACCCTCCCCACCGCTGGTCCCTGGACGGTGAATTCATCAAGGCTCGTCATACCAAAGGAGCCCTTCCCCCGTCGTCCTTGAAAAAAACGCAGCGTTTTTCCACCGGCTCCTGTGGGAAGGTACCGTCATGATCTTTCTAATCTCAGTCGTGTTCGTTCTGTCACCCCGCCATTATGCACCGCACAAACCAAAAAAGTCTTTGTGTCCAATAGTCCCTTCTTAGTGCTTGACTGACCTTCGAATTTTCTATTTGCTTTCCCCCACCTCCTTTCCCGCAATTTTCTCTTGCGAGTGACTTCGTACATAAGGTGTTTTTTGAATCCTGTTCCGGTCCTTTCCTCTGCTTGGAATCTATAAGAGGTAACTGTTTCGCTCCCTTCCTGGTTTCCGAGATTCCCCCCCTTTATTATTTCCCTCCCCCTGCACCATCCCTCGAGAGGGTTTCCAGGTTTTCTTGGTGCTACCAGCTGGCTGTCTCCTTTTTCCACGCATCAACCCTCCGCATAAGGTAGGTGGCGAACCAACCCCACTCTTATGACATGAACTTCTTCGGAGGCAAGCACCGGCCCTGACCTGAAGAACCCCCTCCAGCCCTTTGGAGTGGGAGAAGACCCGGTGCCCTTTTTGCGATGCTATCCTTTTATCCCCCTTGAGTTCTTTCGTAAAAGTGCATTCGAGGAGAGAAGGGATCCTTCTGTTCCGACTCGTGCTATCTTCCTTTCAGTCCCCCTTAGAAACGTCCCATCTTCCTAGATTCCATAGAACCGTTTCGTACACAAAAGTCCCTTTCTTTTTTCTTCAAATCCCTCGAACCTCTGGAGGTACTATTTTTGACAATTTCCTTCACGGAGTGTTCAAGTCACCTCCCCCCCCACAAGACAAGATGCTATCACATGAGGTAAACCGTCCCTCGCCCCCTCTTCCCCTTCGCAGGCCCTTCCCATCACCTTTTCCCTGCGACCTCCCCCTTTAGACACTCGCCGAGCCAATAGGTTGGCACCACAGGTTTTTTCCTTCCCCCACGGAAATTCCTTAATTGATTCGTTCCCCCCGCGCCTTACACAAAAGTTGGCATCCCGTCTTCCTTTTCCCCCAGTTCAACTAATTTGGTTTGCCTTTTGTCGTATTAATTAGCAGTTTTTTATCAGCTTTTTTTCTCTGCCCTCTCTCTATTAATCCTTGTGTGCGATCGTACGATCTTACATCCCCCATTCTCCCTCCTTTCCGGGAAACCTGTCGAACTCACTTCCCTCTTCCCTTTAGGGTTGAACTGCTTTTTTCCTTCCTTTTTCAATGATTTTTTATCTGTTACGGATGCTCGCCTCTTCTCCCTGTTCCTTGGGGGCAGAACAACCCCCCCGCTGGCCCCACGCCTATGTTGTCCTACTCCCCTTGATCTGAACCGAGTTCCGTAGTCCCTCCCCTTTTCCATCCTTTTCTTTTTGGATTGAATCGAGAAGGTTCAATTCTTTTAGGGTTTTTTTTTTTTTTTTTTCTTTCCTTTGCTCTATGATGCCTCAAATGACTTTTCTTTGATTGGCTGTTCGGCCTTAGCCTCGTGAAGTTATTTTTTCTTTTTACCTTTTTTGTGCGCCCGGGAGATGTCCCCGTTCCCGTGAGTTTGGTCACCCCGATTTTCTTCTGTTTGAGTAAGATCTCCTTCCTTCCTCTTTCACCTCTTCTTTCGACCCCCCCCGCCAGGACGGCTCCATCCTCGCTTCATCTGCAGGCCAGTTTTTTTCATCAATGGTTTGACGACTGTAATAATCGTCACAGCTTCCCTTGTTTTTCTTCCACTCCACGTTTCTTCGCGTTCCTTTCTTCCTTGTTTAGGGCATTCCTCCCTGTCACCGCAGTGCAGTTCCCCCCCCTTCAATTCTGGTTTTTGTTCCATCTTTTTTAGTTCCCTTGAGTTCCAGAAATCCTTCCCAGCCTGTCTCCAAATCCTTCAAGTTTTTTCAACCGGGGGCTGCGAAGATTTCAGCTCCTTCACTCGGCCCGGGGAATGTCCCCTTCCCAAGTACCTACCCTAGCCGCTGCACCCTCTTCCGCAGGCCTTGCCCATGTTTTCTTCAACCCCAACGTTGTCGTTCGTTCCTTTATCCAAAATTTCGAACGAATTGTTTTTCAAAACTTCCCCCCCCCGGATGATTTCCAAGCCAATCGTTTGGGTGCTTGACAATATTGGTTGTGCTCTTTTGAATTGATTTGACCGAACCACACGATGTCCAGATTCGTAGTAACCTGCGCACTTAGCCGGGTATCCTCTGCGCCTTCCCGCCAGTTCTCAGATGGTCGATTCAGA
>Ga0179591_1270744_pt1 | contig 12198 bp, 8 predicted proteins | sample CZOMad2_1_08_16f_FD_182891 | JGI IMG/M metagenome (GOLD analysis project Ga0179591, IMG submission 182891) | Vadose zone soil fungal communities from Angelo Coast Range Reserve, California, USA - CZOMad2_1_08_16fungal (PacBio error correction) | ecosystem: Environmental > Terrestrial > Soil >... | reverse complement strand
TTTCCTTCTCGTCGTCATTTTTCTGGCGGGCGCAAAAAGGTGTGTCGGTGAATGTATGCCCATTCATCAATTCGGAAGGGGCCCCCACGCTGTCTTCGTGCAGTCTGCTTGGAAGTTGAGTAAGGCCGGCAATTTTTTCCCGGGATTTAAATTAAGGACGTTAGAAAGCGGCACCACGGGCCGGTCCGTGGTCCCCCCGTCCCCCAGGACCCACTTTGGTGATAGGTACCCCACATTCGGCCGCCGTCCACCCGCAAAACGCGTCTCTAGGAAAAGGGCGGCCTTTCAGCCGCGCCCCCAGGCGCGGGCTTTGGGCTTTGTCTACCTCCCTTTCATGGTGGCTTTTTTAGTTTTTCGCGACAGTTGCGTCGTGCCCAGGCGCACCCCATTTAGGAGTGGAGCCCAACCCCGACGTTTTGCAAACCCCCACTTTTTTTTGTGCGTTCTTTTCTTTGCGGTGACCTCTCCCCTGGCCTCTTCACGGTGAAAGCCCCCCCGGGCGTAGACCGGAGTGAAGTTCAATGAGGAGTGCGGGTCGATTACTGCGGTGGCGTTCTTCTTCTCCGCTGATGCCCCCTCAGTAGGTTGTGGCCACGTTCTTTCAGAAGGAGTTACGGTTCATTTGGCCGTTATCGGGCTCTCTCCCTCCTCGTTTTTTCATCCCCGGCATTGGACAAAAATCGTGGGCCCTAACCCATAGGCGTGCCATGGGTGTCGCCCGACCGTGTTGAACCAACACTCACTTCCCTTGGCTTTTTTTCATCTGCAATAACGCGCTCCCGATTCAGTGGACTAGAACAAGGGGAGTGCACAATGCTGTCAAGGCCGCGCGGTCGTAGCTGGTTACCTTTGAAAGTAGTCGTTTCTTTCTCTATTGCCCGGCCCCCAGGTACTGCGAAATCCACGCGGACACCCAGTAGAAAAGGACAGTGTTAGGGATCGGACCCGCACGCTAGCCGACGTGCGCCGTTTGCGCTGCCATCAGCGGTACTTTGCACTAGTCTCACCAGTCTCCCTGATGAACCTGGGGGCCGATGTAGATTCCAGAGGGTGATCGTGACTGTTGCATTCGACGATGTACCCCGCCCCCCAGTGTTCCCTCCTCTTCTTTTTTTTGACCCCTCTCTCCCCGGCGCCAGGCCGGCGTGGTCGCCTCGGCAGGGGGAGGTTGTTTCGTACTTGGACTCCCCCCCCCCGAAACTGCGTCTTTTCTTTGAATTTCCCTCCTTTGTAGCGAACCGGTAGCGTGGAGAAAATAAGTGAACTGTGGCCCCTCAATTTCGGAACCTGGTCCATGATTTGTCTCCCCTTGTTGCGGGGCGGAGGGACCCGCGGTGGCGGCGCTAATCTTTGGTCATCGAGGTGTCCCGTTCTCCCCATTTCCCCCATAGTTTTCCACATTTCACCCCTGAAAGTGTCCCCTAGACCTTGTACCATTTTTCCGGGACGGGGAAGAACGTGAACCAACCTTCTCTCAACAGTCGCCGTTCATGGACTAAACCCATTCGCGGTTCTCTTTTTTATGAGGGGAATTTCCTTTTCCCCACAGCCTTACCGCACGCGGCGGGTGCTTCACCTTTGTCATGTCGGTAGCTGTTTTCCGATGGTGGTAAAACCTTGCTACGTTTTCCCACATAACCCGTCCGTTTTTGCGGTTGATACTCGCCTCACTTTCTCCATCATACCAGAGATGTTAATTGACGTGGCCACCAGGGCCGCTGCTCGATCCTCTGCCCCCCAGGCTTCTGCCCAAAATATTTTTTCGAATAGATTTTTCCTGGGAAGGGCTGACAGCGTTCACGTTGTCCGTGCGGTATAAGTTTTCTGCTTTCAACCCTCTCAACCTTCCCCCCTTGATCGATTCGAGGAGTGCCGATCCCGTAAATCTCCTTTTTAATAATAATATTTTGGGGTTTTTGATTTTTAGAGTTTTCAGGTGGGTATCTCCTATAGATTTATCCCCTGGCTTACCCGTCGTGGTTGAACCTTCCCAACTTTATCAGCCCGACTTTCACTTTTTTATCGTCTTCCATCAGGCAACCAACTTTACTGCGGAACTTGGATCTCCCGTCGTGGCACCCTTTCGGGATAGTTTGCGGAGCCTCCTCCCTGCGGCCGGTGGCCCCAACCGGGGATTGCTTTGACGTTTGCGATATCCCGTTCCCCCCCTACCCCCCTCAGTAGTGCCCAGGGTAGGGGTTCCTCCGGGACCCAACCTTCTGTCGCCCAGGGCCCTTTGTCCCATTTTGGGTAGGCCCCCCGCCTGGAGATGCGACAACGTCTCATTCTTGACGCCTTTTTTTTTTTTGGTTTGAGTCCGCAGTCTTGCGCAGTTTTTTATCTATGGCCTGTGTACTTTTTCAACACCGTGCCGCTTTTTTCCCCCCCATATTTTAGCGTTTGACACCTTGAAATTTTGTTTCACCCCCCCAAATCTCCCCTGGAGGGGGAAAGGACAAAGACACCTTCCGGCAGCGTTTTTTGGCGACCCCTCGAGTTTTCCCCCCTCGGCTCTCAAACTGTTAATGCCCGCTGAGCCTCCGAGGTTGCTGTTGCAGGGCCGGATTGCTCACCCAGCTCTACCTGCTACACTAACAAAACGATGAAAAATATACAAACAAAGGGGCTGGGCCGGGGGCCGGGCGTGGGGGTGTGTGTTGGGGGGCGGGGGGGGGGTGGTGGGGGGGGGCGGGGTTGTTTTTTGGGGCGGGTTTTTGTTAAAAGAGGAAAGTGGTTAAGGAGTTCTTGTCTTGTTGGGAGCCCGGGTCAGTTAACTACTCCCCCTTTGGAACTTGGCTTGGGCCCTGCCCTTTGCGCCCGCCCCTTTTTTCCTTTTAGGGGAGAGGCTCGTGCGGCGTTTGCGGTTTTCCCATTAGCCTACCCAACCCCTCCTCCGGACTGCGTTGACTAGGACCAAGCGGCCCATTTTCATGCGTATGTCTGCTCTTTCATTTTCCGCCTGATTGGTCTGCTCCCGGGGCGTGGCCTTTCCTTTCCCGACCCGCAACTGACTTGTCTTTGACCCGGCGGTCCGGCGTGGGCTTAGTCCTTCCCTGGTGGGAGAAGGTTACGACGACACGATTCGACCCCCTCTACTTCCACCAGACCAAGAGACCCATTCCACTTCGCGCCTCTTATTGGCTTTTTTAGAGTCCAATCGGTGAGTTCGCCCTTATTTGGCTTTGAAAAGACAAAGTTCACTCGTTTAAAGGGTTAGTTCGACCCGGGCCGCGGTTGGAAATTATTGATGGTGACAACCCCTCGTCTATGTGTGTTGTTTTCCCCATTGAACCCGTCTTTGACCGCTGCTGGTCAATTTCCCAAGTACGGCATTTCACGGGGCACTCGTCCGTTGGTCATTTCGGGAGGGCAGAACATACGCTGTTTTCAATAAGGACCTATCTACGTAAACCAGCACCCCCCTGGTCTCTTAGTTTTTTTGCCGGCACACCTTCCCATGAGTGGTTCATCCTGGGCCCGGACTGACGGGCCGCTACTGGTCTTTAATTCCCTGGTTCGCCCTTTTTTGCTCTTTAGACTAGGTTTAAGACCCCCCTTTGGGGTTTGGTCCCGCGGGTGGGGTATGTTAAAAAAATGCAAAAGGTTGCCGCTGGCCCTCTCCGCTTTCGATTTCCCACATCACCCTGCCCCACACAAAAAGTCTTTCCTTCCCAAGGCCCCCAACCCAAGCTGGGTGACAGGTTGAAGGCTGGTCCGCAACTGGTGACCCCATCCCCGGCAAGGTTGCGGGGGGTCGGGTTGAATTTGTACTGTCGGCCTTTTGCGCAGTTCTTATTTTCCCCCCACGTTCCCTTGTGGACGGTGGCCGGATGTGCCGATGTTTAACAAGGGCGACTGTTCCGACGGTGTTTTTATCACTCTCCCATCGTTCTGTAGTCGCATTGAGAATGCCGCGGCGCGACCCGCGTGGGACACTTTCCCGTTGTTGAGGGCGGACCGGGCCCGATTGCACTTGTCTGCCGCCCCTGGCCTTTTGCCCCAATGTTCTACGGAGACTTCGTTACTACCGCCCGCCGTCGAATCCTGGTAGACCTTTTCACCCCTTTGCCCCCTTTTTAAACCCCTTTGAGTCGTTCTTAGCAGGGGGCCTTTCAAGTGGCTGGCGGGGACCCCTCGCCTTACGGGAGCCTCCGGGGGCAAGCCTGCCAAGTCGTTCCCCGCAGGGGGTCCCCACCCTTTAGGTTTTTTGCATTAGGTTGACAAATACCAACAGTACGTCTTGGCACCATGTTAACTTAGGGGCAACCCAGCGTTCGACCCCAAAACTCAATGTGTGTTTTTCGACACGGCCCCTCTATGGAATATTTGGAATAAGGAACAGGTACGTTTGTAACATCTGGTCCCCCCGATTTACTTTTCCCCCTTTTTCAACTCGGACCGCCCAACTTTGTCCCTTAATTATTCTCGGACACCCACTTCCTGGTTCCTCTACCGGGAAGCCCAAGAATTGAACCCGACGAGTCATTCAGTGGCTAACAGGCTTACTCGTTCTGGTCTTTCCCCCTTCATACCTTCGTTGTGTTCGTTGCCTGTGAGTGGGAGATACACCTAAGTCGGGCCCGGTGTTCGCCCCTGCTCTTTTCGTTTCTGCCCCTCGTTGGCGTCCCCGTGCTGATCCACCCTGCTGAGGTTTTTGCGGTAGGAAGATTAATAAGAGTCAGGCGGCGGGACACTGCGGGGAACGTCCCCCATTCGTGCCCGTCTTTTCCACAGTCCAAGCCCGTTTTTCTGTCTTCTACGGTCCAATATTCGTGGTTCCTTTTGCGAACCAAAAAATGGGATTGTTTAGCGGCTTTGCTTCCCTTGACCCCTGCCAGTCAAACTCCCCCCTCCCCCTTGCACCCTTTAAAAGGGTTGTATTGAGACTAAGTAGAAAGTTTGCCCAACGGTACGAACCGTTGCCCGGCTGAACAATCCCCCCAAGGAGGGATTTCCCGCGTAGGCGATTGTCACCTCAGCGTAATCGCCATCGGACCCACTTCCCCTCTGGTGAGTTTTTGCTGTGTTAGGAGTCCTGTAGTAGTTTGGGGCTTGAGTTTCGTAATCTTCAGTAGTATTCCAATTCTTCTGGGAGATTGCGGGAAGGCCCCCTTCCCCAGCACAGGTGTAATTGAAACTGTTCCAAATCCCTCGTTGAATCTGACCCCATGGTGACACCACCGCGTTTCTCGCGGCCCTTCATCGCATTAAGACAACGGATCTGCTGATTCAACCCTTAGTCAGTTGTTTGCCATTTTGTAGAAAACCAGCTTCACACAAGGGAGGTCCCACAGTTTTAAACTTGTTCCTATTCTCACACTGCCTCCCCTTCCCGGCCTCACACCGCCACAAGTGTACTTCGGATAATGTCAATGTTGCGTGTACCCCCCTTTCTTACTTTTTCCCGTCAACCAAGCGGGTTGTGGTGGTCAGTGTCAGGTAATGACTTGATGTCTTGTAGGTTTTTCCGGAAAGCTGGCTCGGCCAGGAAGGTGGAGGGGCGTCTGTGGAGCCCTTCCACCCCCCCAAACTCCCCCCCTGTTTTCAAACCCACCGTTGGAGTCCTTTCGTAAAAGTTTTTTTAGGCGAAACACGGTGACACCACCTCCCCCCACCGTCACGACGACAGGCTTTAAGCGCCGATACGCATGACGTCTGGCCCTCGAGGTACTTTGTGTCGTTTTGGATAGTCCCTGTATGCCCCTTCCTGTTTTTCGGCAATTTACGGAAGAAAGGCGAGTGACCCTTGGGCCTCCCTTGCCGTGTATTAGGTTTCTCTCACTCAGCTTTTCATCCGTCCTTGGCAACCAAACATAGTGGTGCTCACTCTCCCAGGGTCCCTGTTCGTCAAGGTTTTGTCGACCGAACGTCAAAACTGTGAAACTTTGGTTCTTTTTCTCGGTCATACCCGCGTCACACGATGGCAGTGGACTCGCCGAAATACAAAGGGCATATGGGTTGCACCCCCCCTCTCTGCGTTTTTCCCAGCGATGGTTCAAGTACCGTTTCAGTCGTTGTAGAGACAAAGTACGCTGGAAGATTCCGCCAAAGAGGACCGCTTCCCCTCCCCAGGAATGGATTTTTAGGGCAACGAAGAGTTGATGAGGCCGCCGAGGAGCATCAGGAAAAAAAGACTCCGTCGGGCCCGTATCCTGATAACCTGTGCTGCCTCCGTTGTCCCATAAGTACAGTACGGATCGGACTTCCTGTTGTAATTTCCCTCCTAGACCTCCAACGGCCCTCCTCAGAATCTCGAACGAGTCCAGGGCCTTTCGGTTCTTGGCCCCGATACGCCCCTGGGAGCTGGTGTTCCTGCGTCTCCCCAAAAAACGAATCGCGAGCAGTTCCCCTGTCAGGTCGCCCAAAGTACCGGTTTAGAGCCGTTTGGGTTCTCGCAAACTCCGGCTTTCAAGCAACCTGGCGATTAGGGTACGGTCCTTTTTTGGCGGCCGAAGTAAAAATTCGGTTTTTGGCGTTCAATTACCCTCTTTCCATGCTCGAGGTGTCCGTTTTCTTCCCCCCTCATCACCATGCTTTTACCCCCAATGTCAACGGACTTTTTCCGTAAATCTGTGAGAGGGCTTCAGGTTTGTGTTTATTCCCCCATTGTCCCCCCAACCCTTTGTAGACATCCCCCCCTTCGCGAAGTATGGCATCAAACCCCTTCGGCGGTCGCTGGATGAAACTACTTAGTTTTGAACAATTTTTGCCCGAGCCCCCCCTGCGGGGGTGTCATCACCCTGGCATGGCCCTCGCAGTATGTTTGCTGGAGGTAACCCAGTTCCCACTTTTACACCACGCTGCTTTGTGAGGATCCCTTACGTTGCAAGCCATCCCGAGATGTTACCTTATTCCCGTCCGGTTTGCTGTTCGGTTCCGTGGAACCGGAGGAGATCCCAGCGGTCGCCTCGTTTTTGACTTTATTACCCTGTCCGCCAGCAACTGAAACACGTTATTCGGAGGGGATGATCAGTTTCTGCGTGCACCCCTCGTGGGACAGTACGGCGTAGTCATTAGTGAGAAGATCCCTTCCATCTCTCTATTTTTTAATAATAGTTTTGTTCGTTCTCTTCCCCCCTTTGGATGGAGGATTTTCCCCCCGGTTTTTGGACCCCCCCCTGATTTCCTCTATTCTCGCTGCCTTCGCTTGTGTTCCCACACCGTTTCTCCCCCCCTTATCAGCCCGATACAGTGTGATTGCGGGGAGGGACCAGTTTTTACCAAAAACCAAGAGGCGAACCTCTTTTTATCACGCGGGAAATCTTTTATTCTTGCCGGGCGGCCCCTGCTCAAGGATTGACCCTCTTTCGGTAGGGGCGGGCTGAGTAGGCGATATCTTCCACGTTTTCCTTTTGCGTGGAGTGCCCCTTAAAGCCGGGGTTACATGTTCAACCCGGAACGCCTAGTTTTTGTTCCCCGTGACCATTTCCGTTTCCCCCGCCGTCTGGAGCTGGTGCAACTGTCTCACGTCGGACTCGGATTGGTTGGTTTCCGACCTTTTCTTTTCCCAACTGATGCATCGGAATGGTACGTGTCCACCCCGCTTTCCGCTTTTTCCCAGATCGTCGGGATTCGTTGCAAATTTAACTTGTTAAAGCTGCGGATTTGGTGGGCCTGACCCCCACGGGGACCTCGTCAGGCAGGGATGTCTTCTCACCCGCCGAGGTTTTTCCTCGGGTTGCCGCAAACAGGGCTGCAAAGCTGATGTGTCCGAATTTTTTGGGCGTTGCCGCAGGGGTGGATGTTTCGCTTTTTTTTTGCAACGCTTTTACCGTCCTTCGCTGACCAAGATTTGTCCCCCCATTTCGACGTTCGTTTTTGTCTTTTTGAGGCAGGGTTCTACGGAAACGGTGCCGTGGACGAGGTCGGGCTTGTCAAGAAGGACCTGCCCCCCAGAATTTTTTTAGAGAGGGCACCTACGGAGGTCGCCTAGGGAAACCCACCAATCCCGGACTGCGGATGATCCCCACCTCTAATCCTTTTCCCCCCCCCCCCTTTTATCCGGTTGTTACTTCCTCAGTAATTACGATGAAGGAGACACTTTTTGGATAGGCGCGGGATTCGCGTTCATTTGGGCCCGATTTTCTTCCTCCACGGAAGTGGCCCCGACCCCTTTTGTAGCGTGTCAGTTCTCATTAAATTGAGAGAGTCCACCTGACGACCGACCCAGCTACGTGCACGACCGCTGCGTTTCCCCACGTATTTCGCTGAGTTTCGGTCGAGAGTGCAATTAATGAGCGCGTTTTCCTATTGAAAGCCCAAGTTCCATGGGATTTTTCCCCCCCTTCGTTCGCACCACCGGGCGTCGGGCTGGACCCCCATTAGGTGCCCACGATTTCCTGTTGGTGGACAGGAACTCGGGAAATTCTGATTGAGATGATACGTGACCCGGACTTTCCGCTCCCCTCGTAGTTTTTTTTTTTTTATGAAGTTCCGAAAGGGTTTTTTTGCATTCGGTTCTATCTCTTTGACCCCTCCCCCTCTCCGTTAGTCGAAACACATGAGGTTTTTTTCAGTCTGCAATGACCAGCGGTTACTCTCGGAAGGTGCTTTTACCATCTTTTTTTCGCTTTACGCTTTCGGGACGCACGTTGGGGGGTTTGTAGAACCCTTTTTTTTTGGGATGGGGGTGGGGTCGAGGGATAACGAAGATCAACACCCAAGGGGGGAGCCGGTAAAAGCGCTTTTGGTGTGACTAACAACCTCACAGAAACAACGTATTTTTTCCCAACCCGTCCCCCCCCACCGTATTTTCCTGGTTGGCGAGTCTGAAGGAGGATGGCAGAAACATGTTGACCTATCCCGGACCCTCGTGTGGCGGTGTTTGTACATGGAGGCCTTATGTTCTATGGCCACGTTTCCTGTGTCACGGTGTAGTTTTTTTTTTTGCAATTGCGTGTGTGTTTTTTGTTCTACCAGGGCGTCACTGACCTGACGGTTTATCTCCTACATCCGTTTCTGCCGGCTAAGGATTTGCAAACTTTCGTTTTCGGACGCGTTGGGCCCCTTTTTCCTTCTGACGATGATTTTTGCGACAAGTTGCCGTGCCCAAAGGTGATTTTTCGCCGGCATCTCCCAATTGGGGTGACTCTGAGCGCGTAATTAACTCAAGACCCTGCCGATCTAGAACTCTTCACACCCCCCGTTTTCCCCAGTGCTCACCAGACACTTTTTTTGGTGGGTCGCTTGCCCGTTTTACTTTCATTTTGCGGGGCCCCTTTTTTGACCCTCTCCTAAGGCGTCAGTAATACCAGTTGTTTTTGGCAAAGCGTCACACGTTCGTTACAGAAGGTTTTTTGTTTTGCACAAGTCTGGCGACGGATTCGACAATCCCCAAACTGGGATTGCATGTGTTATTTGTCGGTTTGGCCCGCGGGGCTCGGCAAAACCGCCCTTTGGGTTCGCCCCCCGGCAACCACGATATGTGAATAGTACCCTTTGTTTAACTACCGGCTCCGTTGGACATAGGGCGCCCCCCTTGACTGGAATCTCCGCTGGTCCGCGCATGCCGTGGTGTATTCCTTTTACGCAACCTCCGCGGTGCTTCACTGTTTCCCCTTTAAACACTGTTAAGCTACGAGATCAGGCGGACCCCCCGGCTACCTGGTGGACCATACTTCTCCTAACGTTGTTGTGTGAGATTGAGATGACCACCTTAGCCGGTTGTTCTGCCCTTGATCTGGTATATGACATTACTTTTGGCTTCCCTCCAGTGGTTCCACCCGAGGTTTGAGTATCCCAAATGAAATACCCACCCCCCCCTCACGGTTGGCTTCTCCGGGGACCAGGGCGGGGACCTTTTATTCTTTACCAGGTTGTCCACCTCCCTCGGGGAGGGAACATGCTTGGTTTTTCCTTGGGAGACAACCCCCCTGTTTTTGCTTTTTCGTTGTCGCAAGTGCTGCTCAATGGACCAAATTACCCCATTCCAGACGTAGTTTTTGTCGAATTTTCCTGTTCCAAATTGATTGAACACTTTGACCGGTTTCCTGTGAAAACGTTTTCCGGCTTGCCCGCCACCTGCTCGTAAGAGTCCCCCTGACGACTTAACACCGGCCAGCCCGAAGTCCCTTCCCCCCCGCGCCCTCCGGTTTTTATCACGTGGCTGTGTGAGGGCTGTATCAGGATAGTTTCCGGGCTGTACGTAAGCGTTCCCTTTTCTTTCACTGGGCGTTTCTTTTAAGGCGAGCCCGTGGTTGTCATGGGTGCCCTGGTCTTTCCCCAATCGTGGACCATCGGGATGCAAACGTCTGTTTTTTCGCGTCCTTTGGTGCCCTTTAGCAAGGCCGTTAACGTGGCTTTCGCTGGCCTATATTAAAACCTTGAGTACGTCCACACGGTCCAACCAGGCCGGCAGTCCGTTTCAGAACTTCCCAACAGGAACGTGTTGGTTGTCATATCCAACTGTGCTCGGCGCAGTACAAAAGCCACTTTGCCGTGAGCGGTTCCGGTTGGGAGGACATAAGATTACCTAGAACAAAAGTTTGGTTTGGTGTGCGTGGTCGACCCGAATACTTTGGTGTTTTTTGAGGGTTCGGACTGACAGCTGCGCCGAAAAGGGGGTTCAATGTTGTTCTTGAGTAGGATACATACCCAGCCCACCTACCCTGTTCCTCCCCCACACCCCAACTCTTGCGCCCGTCGTAGCGTCGGGCTGACATCAATGGTTTGGCGAAAATCTCCGTTTTTTAGAGGTAAAGAGGTTACCAAAAGAAGCCCCCCGTCCTGGCCTGGGTTTTCCTCATATTTAATCCTCGTTGAGTGGAGAATATGCCTTCTTTCCAACTTCTGGTACTTTTTTGGCCCCCTCCTGTTTGCCGACGTTTTTTTTTTAGTGTGCCGCGGAAATTGCAGGTCTCGGGGATAATCTTCCGGGCAGCGGGGAACGGTCCTTTTGTTGACAACAACATATCGTGGCCCCCCCCCTTTTCTTCCCGGCCGGGCGGCCGGGGTTTCTTGACCGCCACGAAAACTACCGTGAACTTTGGATTTTTTCCCTTTTTTCGGCCCCGTTTGCCGGCTCAAGGATGGCAGTGGAATTCTGTCCGAAACTCCCTTGGTCGGTCACGGCCCTCTGAACCCGGCGCGGGCGTCCGCGCTGGTAAGTACAAAGTCGTCGTCCTGTTCGCGCTGCGACCCCAAAAATTGTGAATGCTGAAAATCGCCCGCTGAACCCAGTACCCCTGGTCCCTTTTGCTGGTTCTTTCTGTCCCTTACGTGCCGCATGAAGGACGACCCCCCCTTTTTGCTCGCATTCAAAGCCTGAAACTGGGAATCCTTTTTGATTGCCCTTCCTTGATGACTTTAAGGGCTCGCGATTAAGGAAGTAGTGGTTGCTTGTCACTTTTTGGTACTTTTATTCGTGTTTTTTTTTTTCCCCTCAACTTGAAGCCCGAAGATATATCGGCGCAATGACGCCGGTACGCTCCGGGGCCCCACTCGGTTCCGTAAGCTGCCCCCCCCCTGATCCACACCACCTCCCGTCGTCGACTGTCCCTGGCAGCGACAGTACCCTGGGTATAGCGTTGTTCCGCGACCCCCCTCGGTGGTTCCCCCAGGCCCCAAACTCACTCGCACCTTCCTCCGCTGTTGTTACATGCCGTGGCAGAGTGGACAAAAAAACCAGGCCCCACCGCTTGTGGTGCGGCCGAATCCTATTGGCCGAGGTTACGTTCATTTCCACCATTCGGCCTTTCTGTTTACAAATCAACTAAGTGTGTCTTCGTAAATTGGACAGCCTGAGCTTTTTGGGGCCCATTGTCCACAACGGTCCGATGCCATACACGTCGTCACTGACTCTGGAAAAGCCAACCCCCATTTCGCGCTTTCAAGCGATCTAGGTTTAGGGGCCGTTAGGGCCCATCTCCGCCCAGAGGGGTGAGCCCTTTTCAAATGTGGTCACTGGACCTCCTCGTCGATGTTTGATGGGCGACAACCTGCTCTGTAAAGAACTCGGGCCCCCCCTGCTGGCCATCGCATAGATCAGAATACAAAGCGATGTCACTCTGGAAGTGCATGTAGGGCATAGACTCCCCGACTCCTTTTTGCGGGAACTTCCCACCGCGGTGTCTCATGTTTTTCACCTGAGAATTGATCTGCCCGCAGTCCACACATGTTCATCGTGCGTCTTATCGTTTTGTTGGCGTTCACCCCGCGTCAATTTCCGGCGTGATCTCCTGAGCGATACCCACCCCTCCA
>Ga0179591_1223565_pt1 | contig 12198 bp, 8 predicted proteins | sample CZOMad2_1_08_16f_FD_182891 | JGI IMG/M metagenome (GOLD analysis project Ga0179591, IMG submission 182891) | Vadose zone soil fungal communities from Angelo Coast Range Reserve, California, USA - CZOMad2_1_08_16fungal (PacBio error correction) | ecosystem: Environmental > Terrestrial > Soil >... | reverse complement strand
CCCCCTAATGTTTGTGGTGCAGGACGAGAAAAATCGCTTACTCTCGTGAATGCGCCGTGAGGCTTGTCTCATTTCAGGGGTCTTGACTACCCCCCCAACATCCCCTCCTTTTGACTGAATCGATCAAGTTCCACTGACTTTTCCCCTTTGATTCCCTCTTTTCAATCGATTTTTTTGTTCGGCGTGTACTCCCTCCTTCTTTGTCTTACATAGTCGAAGTCGTTAAATTTCCTGCCATGCACGTATGTCAAAGAGATCGCTCTTTCCACCACAGACGGTTTTTACCCCCTCGATGAACCATGACAGTTATCCTGTTCCTTGTACCCCCCTTCCCCTTTTTGCTGCGATTCCCCCCCGCTGATCCTACCCCCCCTCTCGACCTCTTATGCGCGGAGGAGAAGATCCTGGTGGGAGAAGAAGGAAAGTTCGACTCTGTTCCTCCCCTTTTTCTGAGGAGATGCGTTCCGATCGGAATCTTGCGTCAGGTTCCTCTCTTTCCTTGGTGGGCCTTCCGGATCTGCGCCATCTTGTCCTTCATAAGTGATTTTCCCTCTCCGAGTCTGGTAAGAAAATCCTTGAAAACCCTTTCCCCCCTTCCTGATTCTTTTCAAGACTTATCCTTCCTCTTCTTTTATCCCATTCCTTATTGACAGAATGATGGAGAATCCACCCTAGTGACGCCCCCTTGCTCCCCTCCCCCTCCCCCACAAAACTCTTTAACCACTCTGCTTCTTTCACCAGCCCTTTCAATGGGTCTCCCTCCCCTTTCTCTGTGCCGAGGTTGTAATTTCGTTGAAGAATCCCCTTTCCGATTGACCCTCTATCTTGCATCGCTTCAAGTGTATCCCCGCTGATTCCCCCCCTCCCGTCTTTTTTTGCGTACCCTCTTTTTGCGTCTTTTTCGTTTGAGAGGTTTGGATCTCCTGGTTTGAGTTGAATCTTCCTTTGCACCTCATGCGGTAAAGCCTTTTGTAATAACAGACGACGCTCCACTCCTTCCTTGACCGTTTCCTCTCCCCCTGACTTCTTTTTTCGTGCCATGCTGATCGCCATTTTTTTTAATATTCCCCCCTCCTTTCCTGTTCCTTTTACCCTTCCCTCCCCCTGGGCCTCTCCGTCCATTTTTTCAGACGCACCAGGGAACAAGATTGAGTTCGATCTGTCCCCTTTTTTTTTTCTTCCATCTGCTGCTTGTACAGTCTCCCCAACTCGTCCTGACTTGAGATTGTTCCCTTCGCCCTTCTCTCTCTCTTTGGGTGAAGAAGCCGCTTTAAGCGATACAGCGAGTTTTCTTTAATGCTCCTCTAAGAAAGGTCTGCCTTTTGATAGATTATATTACGTTTCCCCCCTTGTGTTTGACGCAATTCCTCTCCGGTGCTAAGGTTGCTTCGCCTCCCCTTCACACACCAGCGGATTTTTATAAACGAATGTCAGTAGAGAGACTTAAATTGCTGATCGACTCACCAAAGCACGTTCAACATCATTGCTTTTGGATATGTTCCCCCCCCTTCTGGTACCTCCTCTCAACCGTTTACCTCTATTAGAATTAAAGTCCTCTTATTTTTCTACTCCATAACTTTTTCCCCCCCAGCAGTCTTTCCGACAGAATCACCACCCCTCTGACTCTCAACTCCATACTTGAGGATCCTTCTTTTGTACGGTTGCCATGTCTTAGCATGAAGGAGACTTTCCGGTCGTCTGCTTATGCGTTTTTCCTTTAGAGTCAGACTATCTTGTACCAACCTCCTCCAGGTCGATTCCCCCCCCCCCCCCCTTCTCTTCACCTGTGGTTTTCCTCACCTTAATATAGCCATAGAGGATCAGACCCTACCGTTGATCTCGGTCACTTTTCTTCGTTTTTTTCTTCTTATCCCTCTTTTTCCGAGAATGTTTCTTTTCCTTTAGGGGCTTTTTCCCCGTCGTCTTCCTCTTTGCGTTACTCTCCCTCTCCCATCTCTTGAATCTACATGGAGAGGGATCCGCGTTATGAACAATCCCCCCTCTGAAAGTTATTTTCCAGTCCCTCTTCCTCAACATTAGTACCAGTAGTCCGTTCCTGACCCCGGTCCTCCTCTTCTTGTTCGTGCTTCCCCCCTCTGAATGCGAAACTTAAGGAAGCTAGGGACCTTATATCTGTTCATACTCTAATTGTTTTCGACTCTTACCATTATCGGCGGTCTTTTCCTTTGATTCATTGTTTTCTATCTCCCGACCTAGCGAAGTTTCAATCGTAGCAGGGTCCCTTTTCCTTTTTTTCCTGTCCTCTCTTTCTCCTTTCTCTCACTCCGGCCTCGCCCTTACTTTCCGTTCCTTATTAGGAATCCTAGACCGAGTAAGAGATGCGACCATCGTAAGCCTGCTTCGTTTTTTTTCTGCCTGAGCGTCGTCTAATAGGCCCCTTCGACTCCCCCGGAGCGACAGAATGTCCTCTCTCTCCCTCAAAAGCTTCCCGCCCGTCAGAGGAGAAGGTGATGTTTTGGACTGACTAGTGTTCGATCTTCATGAATCCCGTTCACCCCAAATACTTTTGTTTTCCTTGGGATTTATCCTTTTTTTAACCCCCCCCTTTGAATAGCGTCCCATTGCTTAAATAGAGCTGCCCTCGCACTCTACGAAACCCCAGGATCCGATACGCCTTGATCGTCCTTATCCGGGTCATTTACCTCTTATTCATGCTCTTCTCTTAGGGTAGGGTAGTTGATGTTCTTAGCCCTTTTAGTAGCCCGGTCTTGTGACTCTTTATGGATTTTTTTTTCTAACCAATTTCCTTTCCTTGCTCCTTCCTATTTCACTTGGTAGCCTCGGACTACAAGTAATTATTTCGGCTTCCGGTCGCCCTACTAGTGATCAAGTAATTGCCTTTTGAATTTGTGTCGATAACCTTCCCCTCTTCGCTCTCTTTCCCCCCAGCTTCTTCTTGAGATCGAATAACTCTCCTCATGTTCGGTTTGTTGAGTTCAGCCTTTCTTTTCCCACCTCGGTGACTGAGACATACGGCCCCCCCTTTTTTTTAGACTCAGCGCTGAGGCATCGCCCTTCTCACCTCTTCCATTTTGAAAGTTTCCAGAGATGTCTTCGGATTGTTGGATGATTCCCCCCCTTTGATGACCTGGCCTCTTATCCTTAATCTTCTTCTCCTCGTTGTCGTCGGCAAACATCTTTGTGAATAAAATTCCCAATCTAGCTCACCCCCCTCCCTTCTTTGTTTTTTTTTTTTGTATTTTCCCTCTCCTCCCACTCGCGTTTTTAAACCCCCGATTTTATTGGGGAAAGCTCCCCCCCTTTCGAGTTTCAAGAGGGACGCCTGAAAACTTAGTGAGAAGCTACCTTCTAGATTTTCCCCCTTCCTTCTTTTTGATCGCGCTTGTGACACCCCCCGGGCGGATCGAGGTCTTTCTTTTTTCGGACTCTTTCCTCTCCCCCCGCGCGCACCCCTCACCGAACCCAGCCGCTCTGCAAGAATTTGCGATGGACGCAACCCCTCCTCGTATGTCTGATTAATCTGTTTTTTCTTCTTGTCACTTTTGGGAACTCTTCCGCCCACGTCTAATGTCAGACTCTGTGAACCGCGAGCGAAATTTAGATTTCTGCGTTCTTGACTTAGTCTTTTTCACCATAGGTTTTTAGCTTTTTACGTGTAACCTTTTTCCCCTCGGTCCGGCCGGTTCCCTTAGTCCACAAAGATATTGCAGTAGAACCCCACGGTTCTTTTCTTCTTCTCTAAGGACCCTTTCCCGATACGATGCCTCCTTTTTTTTTTTGGAGTTTTCTTGTCTTCCCACAGCGCGATCTTCCTCCCAGTCGGCTTCCTTTCCCCTGGTATGCTAGTAACTTATTGGAGAGGCTTCTTGTAGCATGTCCCAAAACTTTCCTCTTCCGCCCTCTCCCTGCGACGGTCTTTTCCGTGCCATAGAATATCAAGCCGCCACATCTTTCTCCCTCTTCCCTACCGGTGCTGTTTTTTCTCTTTCCACTGATTACGCAGAATCTAGTCTCGATTAGGTAGGAATCTTAATTTCAAATCTCCTCCTTCTCTCACTTTCCTTTGGTGGCTCTGCTCGGGCTGGAAGGACCTTTTTTCGGGAGAATGGACGGTCCTTCCCAGGTCTCTTTTTTTTTTCAACGTTCTCCTTCCCAGCCCCGTTTTGTTTTCCTCCCCCAACGAATTCGACTATCCAACAAGTCGGCTTTCTTCATTCTCACGAGCTTTTTTACCAATCAACGTCCCAAACGTCCAACATCTTGCGATTCTGTTCCTCTTTCCTTGAGTGGGTTGATTGACGCTGAGGATTACACGTTTTCCCTTCCCGGTCTTCGGATTTCCTTCTTCCTCAGAGACTTTTTCCCATGGCCATTACTCTCTTTTGTTAGCTCTCTTTTCCCTTTGTCGGTTTAATCTCTCTCCCCCAAAACCTTCAATTTTTTTTTTACCTCGCGTCAGTGAGGCCTGGACGAACTCTGTGACTCGTTCTTTCCCATTTCCCAAACCCCCCCACTCACGAATCGGACGTTTTTTCCTTCGTACGACTTATTCCTACCCCAAGCCCCCCGCTCTCGTTTTCTCCTCCTTTTTTCCCCCGACGATGATTTTTTATGCATCGTTCATTCGTCACCTGTGATTAAATGCCGTTGGGCGTCACTGGAGAATGTTCTCCATTACCCCTCAGCTTTCTCACATCTGATTCACCCTCCCTTCATCCGCGATTTCTTTCCTGGTCACCCTTCTCTTTTCTCTTCTCCGATTGGTTCATCTCTCCCCCCTCTTCCCCCCTCCATCACTGCGAATTTAGGAGAGAGGACGGCTCGAGATGATGAGCAGTCCCTCCCTTGCAGTTCGTCTGGATCTGCGCGAATCTCTTTTTTTTCGGATATGCTCCTCTTGCCTTAATCTTTTTGTTTCTTTGCGTTTACCATTTCCTTGGAATTTTTCTCCCTCCTTCCGCGCTCCTTAGTTCCGCGGGTTCTCCGCTCGTTTGTACGACACATCCTTGACCAAAGCGTTAATCTGCTCTTTTGGCACGAATTCTCTTCTTCTGCCTATGCGCGCTGTCCACTCCGTCGTTTATTTGTTTTTCTCCTCTCGTTCCGCCCGCCCGCTTCCCTCGTCCGCGGACCCACACCATTTAGGTGAACTAAAAGCGCTCGCGCCCCCCCCCCTCAGTCCCTGCTCCCCTTCCCTTGTCCTTGTTCCGCGGATTCCTTTTTCCGTCCCCTTTTCTCGCTCTCCTTCTATTTGTCCTCTACTACATTGCAGATTTTTCGTATACGAAGTCGTTTTGTACTCCCCTCCTTGTTAGGTCGGGTGGCTTTGTCTTTTCTCGTGGACTCTCTCTCCTTCGTCGGAAGCCCCTCCAGAGCAATTTCCCCACCTGTACCTCTCTTTTTTCTCACAGAGAGTTTCACCGTGGCCCATTTCTCACGGTTCGCACGCCTGATCCTTTTTTCATCGCATTGTTTTCCGCCTTCCTCTTTTTCCGCTCCGAGTACGTGATCTCTCTCTCCACAGTACAAGACGTCTTTCGATATGTAGTTGCAGGTCTAATGGTGCAGACGCAGCCCTGTCGACGGCGTCTTCCTCGCAATTTTTTTCGCTTGTTTTCCTGTCTGTCCATCTCATGCGCTTTTCCTTCTTTCTCGTGAGGAGACGTGTATGCTTTTTTTTTTTTTTTTGGGCCCATTAAGTTTGCCCCCCCCTCTCTGTCCTCCGTTAACAGTCGTCCTCGGTTCCTTTCAATTTTTTCTCCGACCCCCCCAGGAACTCGGCTTTTTTTTTTTCACGTCTCACAGCCTTTCTCTTTTCCACTCTTTAGGGAGTTCTGTTCAAATTTCCGATCGAAGACCCCCTTCTCGTTTTTTCCCCGAGTTCTCTACTTCGTCGTTGGGCTCGCCCTGAAAATCCGAAGGCTTCTCCACTCTCCCTTTCCTATGCTGTATGTTTTTCACCTTTCTTCCACTTCCCCTCCCTCCCCTATCACCCCCCTCCTCTGCCAACGAAGGTTGGCCGACCCCCATACCCGAATGCGCGTCATAGGGAGGATGACTCCGGGTCCTGTTCGTAACTTCCCTGAAGCAGGCTGTGTCGGCGTCGGGATGTGGTGTTGGGGGGAAGGGACGATCCCTCCTGTGTTCTTGTGAGTTTTCTCTCTGATTAAGCCATCTATCCTTGTACACCCCTTCCACCCACCCCGCCGATTCCAACGATACGGCCTTTTTTGTTTAAATAATCATTTCGCCCAACCAGTTCTTATCCGCCCTCTTTCACTGTCTCGCGCTCCAGCTTCCCCTTAGCTAGGCGGCGGGCTCGTACTATATCCGATGGGGGTCCTCTCCAGTATGCCCGATTTTTCGCACGATGATCGTCGACGGCGCCCTATGATGGCCATTGTACTTCGTACTCGACTGGGCTAGAAGCACCAAATAAATCGGCCCCCTACAGTGACGGAGTGTTTAGACATCCTCATATTCCCAAGGCGTTTACTCCACCCCTTTTTTCCGGACGATGTAGTGTCGTCACTTCTTCATTACCCCCCCTCCTTGCGACTCATTCGAAGGATAGGGTTTAAATATATATATTTTCCTCACCGTTTTTTTTCTCTGTCCGAGGCCCGGCGGACTTGGTGATTAGCATCTTTGACGTTCCCCTATCTCATAACGAATTTCCCGTACCTGGGTTCGTTGCGGGAACGACTCCTTGTCGTGATTAATATCAAGAAGGCCTATTGCCGAGTCTTTTCTCCTGATAAGATAGTACGCGCCGATGTACAATCTCAACTCCCTCGTCGAGCGTCCGTCGACGAGCCTCGTCGCCTTCAACATACGTTGTTGCATTTCTTATTACCATTCATAGCCGACCAAAGTCCCATGACCGCATTTGCGCGAGATTCTCCTGATGTGCGGCGCATTATCTCTCACACCAATCCAGTGGTGGCAGTTCCTTGTTTTACCAGGTCTTCTGAGTTGGCTTCACCCCTGAGACCGATTAACGAAGCACAAGTATCGCTCCTTCCGCTTCTCTGATTTCCTGCCCCCGATCCATCCCATGTCATCCATTCCGTAATCGCGTGAGCGGGTTGATTTTCTGCGGCCGTTTCTGTCGTGGTTAGAGTCGGGTATGTCTTTCCTTTCTGAAAGCCAAATTTCCGGGACTTGCGACTCCGCTGTCACATGCGCTGCGGACCTCGCCTTATTGATGTTTTACCCTCCCCCCGCGACGTCGATCTAGTGCTTTTTTTCTTTATCCGTCTTTTTCACGAGCCCGCTCCTCTTTAGATTCGGCGGCTTCTCCGAGAAGCGCTTTCAGGGCTTTTGACGTATTAGCCACTCTTCTTTGCTTATGTTTTTTATCGGGTGTCGTGTTTCATAGCGCGATCATAGACGTCCTCTGACAGATTGTGAAAATCTCTTATCTCTTTCGGCTTTCTCCCCCCTCTTATCCTGAGGATCGGTTTTTGCTCAGCACTCTCGCGACGCGTTGTTCTTTCGTTGCAAAAATTCCAGGCATCCGAATGGATCTCCGTCCTTTTTTGTTTTTCTTGATCAAGTCTCGTTGCAACGCGGGCCGGTACCGGTCCCCTTCTTGATAGTCACAGAGGCGAAAATCTGTGCGAGCTTTGTTTCTATTTTCCTCGGTCCGGGAAGTCGTTGATTCCGCGCTGTGATGAAACTTCTTGGGGACTAGTTGGCGGTTCATGAGGATCCGTCACCCGCGCGCCACACCCTCCACAGCAACAGCCTCTCACCTTTCTGCGGTCGCCCACCCCGCCGTCGACGCAGCTGATGAACAACCCCCTCCCCCTCTTCCTCGATGACGATATTTTTTTTAGTATCGAGAATGACGCGACGCCCCCGCGACGAGTTGACCAGTCCGCCGCGGCGTTGCCTGCGAGTTGTAGTTCACCTTTTTTTTTTCGTGCGGACCTTTTTGCGTTTTGTCGCTCTTCCTGTTCCCCCACCACGATATTACAGCCCCCCAAGTCAACAGTTGGCTGCCATCGCCGAGAGCCCTCCATTTTTGAAGACGCGTGGTCTCGTTGCTTTCTTCTTGAACCACACGCGTTTACATTGACCTTCACTTTTGTCCTTCTGCTCGAGTCCGTCGCATGTGCCCCCCACTGGAACCATCTTTCCTTCGAAGAGCGGGTGAGGCTTTATTTTTAAGAATATCATACATCGATGCGATCATGCTACTTTCTCTCCTTTCCCCTCGTTCGCTTGCCCGACTCCACATTTCGCTTGACTCGCGAAAGCGACATCTTCCCGTCCCTATCTGCGCCTTTTTGTCTTGCGCGCCCGGAATGGCCGGATTTTAGCAGGATGGAGAGCATGTTCATCGCATTAGCCTGTTTCCGTGTTTCGTTTGATTTTGTCCCAAGTTCATTGATGTTAAGTCTTCGACGAGGTTCCCCAATCATTCGTCGGCGTTCCGTCCGCACTCACCCTGATCGAAAACGTTGAATCCCCCTTGCCAATTCGTTGATTGCCCCTATTTTCTTGAGTTTTTGCTTACGCCCGAGGCCCCTGCCACGTTGCGTTTCCCCCGGCTGTTTCTCCTCGACTCCTTTCTTCCTCGCCGTGAACCTACACTGATTCATCATCTCCTCCTCCCTTTTCTCTGAGAAAGGGGTCGGTTCACGCGCTTTCCAGTCCCAAGGATCGTGGATCGCGTCGAAGCGAGCTGACGACTTGTCAGGGTCTTTCCTGTCGCATCAAACACACCTTTCCTCCTTCCGAATTTTTACGAACCTCCTGTTCAGTTGATCCGACTTTTAACGAAGAGACTGAGCGCGCCTCCTCTTGCTTCTTCCCTCGGCGAATTTTCCATTCGTTCCCCTTTGCATGGGAGCGCCAACGGACGTTTGAATCACACAATTGGCTCACCATGGATTGCACCCCTTGCAGTTCTATTCACTTTCTTCGGCCATGGCCGTTCGTCCCCCCACGGCGCGGTTTGATGAGATGTCAGCATCGCGATTCCCCCTTACCTAAATAGAGACATTTTTCTCCCCTTCCTGGCCTTTCCTCCGGTTTTAAGACAGAGCCGGCACCGTCGATTTTCGATGAGAGCCTTCCTCTTTGCTGGCGGTCTGTGCTTCTTACTCTCTTTTACGCCGAGATGACGGCAGCTGGCCCAGTGGTTCCCGATACGGCCGCGTTTTTTTTGTCGCTCTCCTTAAGTCTTCTGTTGTTTTCGATTTTACGCGCTGTGGTCCGCCACCCCGCCTGACGACCAACGCTTCTGCGAAGTTCACTCGGTCTTCGTCCCCCCCTGACTTCCATACCATTACGTCGCGGTCAATGTTTGGTGCTTTCCCCTTCCTTCCGCCTCCCGCGGACATGTCGAGCCACCCCCCCCACATTTAGTTTTTAACTACATTTTTAGCCTTATTCATTCAACGCTCACTTCGTCGCGGTCCGCTGGAGTCATTGTTTCTCCGACTTTTTTCGTTTATCGCATTAGATTTCACGCGAAATTGCAGATTCGCTTCAGTCCCACTCGTTTTTTTCGTAACCGCGCTCGACCCGGCGGGTGGCGGTTCCCCCTTTGTTCTTCTGGTGTTCGTGATCAGCAGGAGGCGGTTGAAAACGCACCTCCCTTCCCCCTTTTTTCACCCCCATCTGCGCTTTCAATCCCTCAGGAAGTGGCAAGCGTTTTCTTCCCAGAAGGTTCTCTTCCTCCTGTGCCTTCATCCCCTTCATTCTGTTCGCGGTCCGACCCGCGTGAGCGATTACGTGATCTTCAGCTCGCCCATTCCTCCGGCGTGCGTAGTCTTGTTCCTTTTGACTCCCTCTGGACTTTAGCCAACGAGTCGACGAATCGCTATGCCATCAGACGAGCGCTGTGTTGAAGCAGTCAGAGCAACGATCATCGGTTTACTGTTCATTGGAGCGGAGGTAAGGTAGGTTTTATATCCTTATTTCTTTTTCCCCCCTATCGTCCCCTCTGCGCCACAGTAGCCGCCGGTGACCAGTATAATGCTGGACCTCCCCCACCGACACATCCTTTTCCCTTCACCTCGCCTGATAGAGGAGTCCAATTTCTATCACTCCCCCCAAATTTTCCTGGTACCTTTTTCGTTATAGACTTAGTTTTGGGCTCTCACGGTTGACCCTCCCGAATTTGTTTTCCCCTCCCCCTCCCCTTTCGGCTAGCTGAGGAAAAGTCAACACCCCCTTTTTTATCCCTCCCCCAATTCTTTCACCGCTCCTCTCCCTCTCCCTTCCCTCCATCACCTACCGTTCAGCATCCCTACATGACGGACTTTTGTACATGCCTTTTCTCTTGACCCGTACGCAATGCTTCCCCTCCCAACTCCTCGACCCTCTCCCGGGTTGGCGTTAGGGAGAGTATGGCGATGACAGACAAGTATCCCTTTTCACCTCACTCCCTTTCTTTCCCAAATTATCTTCCCCATCTTTTGTTACTGAATCATGAGTGAATACCGCCCACGTGAGGATCCCGACTCACATTCTCCCGCTGATCAGCGTTCCAAGTCCGCCTTCCGGCGCTCGGAATCTATCGATGATGGGATAGACTTTTGCCATTTCTTTTTTTTTCTCCCTTTCTTCCTGTCGCCTCTCTTCCTTTCTCGATGTTTCCCGCGAGTCCTAGTACTTGCTCCGCTAGTCAACTCGTCCCCCAATGGCCATTTCGCGAGTCGTGATAGATATCCTTCTCGACCACCCGTTTTTTTTCGCCCCCTGGTCCCCTTTCCCTTCCCCGATTTCTTAGTAGAGGATTAACTCTAACTCATGCGAAGTCCCCGTTCCTCCCATTCCTTGCCCCTCTCTCTTCAGTTCTCCCTCCCTTTTTTTTTTTTGAGAGATCTTTCCCGTGTTGCGGAGAATGGCTTACTGAGGAGGCAGATGACTACGATAGCTCTCTTCTTTACGGCCCCCTTGTGCGTCCCCTATCCTTTTCGTAGATGAGTTTTTATTCCCTCCTTCCGGCCCATGCCTTGCAGAGTCTTTACTTTCTTTGATCCCCTCTGAGTACTCTGTCCTCTCTTTCGAACCTTTCCTTCAAATAGGGTTCCAGCGCCCCCTAAGTCGCCTGATCTACCCTCGCCTTTCCCCCACGGTCTGCAATTCCCTGAGAATTACGATCCAGTCCCGCGAAAGTCGCTTTCCTGACGATGAGCGGAGACCGGTGAGGTTACCACTCTCTTTCTCATTCCATTCCTCACCCCCCCTAATGGCTGAGATCATTTTTCCGCCCTTCTTTTTTCCTGTTTGTTTCCCCAATGGTTCTTCTTTTGCTTCAATCGCGCTAATCGAATACGCCCGCCCATGATAGATCGACGCTCAGACTCATTTCCTTCCATCCAGTGTTGTCCTGTACATCACCTTGCCCGGTCATGTCGCGGAGCTCGTGTAGTTTTTTTCTTCGGTTTCGTGCGCGGGTGTGATAGTCGGTCTATGGAGGTTCTTCCTCCAAGAACATGGCCTGTTACGTTGGTCTCAAGGAATAGGAATGATTATAGTTCTTGCTTCTTCTGCGTCCTCCCTTCCCACGACGAGTCTCAACGAATTTGCACTTGCCTTGTTTGGTTCAGCTCGATCGCCATTTGAACCTCTCTCGCTTCGATTTCCTTTCGGATTGATGTGCTCCGAGAATCGCTGTTTCTTGGCGGCCGATTGTCATAATTCTCCTCGGCGACTTGAGAACCCGCACGATCGTGTTTGGCTCCACCCAGAATAGAGCGAGCACTTGAATCCCCCTCCGTCCTGGACCCTCTGAAAAGTTCGCTGTATCTTTTGTCGTACTTCACCGCGACCGCGATGGCGAGGAGTCTCTCTCTTCGTCGACGCCGTGTCGTTCGGCACCATTAAAGAGCGGCAAAAATTCCCCCAATCCGCTTGGTCTGTGCGATTTTCCTATCCCGTCCTTTCCGCCCGCGTGGATCGGTTCAACGACCATTCCGATTTTATTTTCACTTCTGATCCTTGCCTCGAAACACTTCTTTTTTCAGCCTTCGACGAGTCGTTTCGGTAAAGTCGTGAGCGCGCTGTGATGCCCAACATTCTCTGCGCATTGGCGGCGAGGTTATCTCCTGCAGAGGACTTTTTCCTTCTTCCCCCCGCCCCGCATACGACCGAACACGACGCTACGCCACAACGACGTTCTCGCACGCGTAATCTTCCTTCGCATCCATAGAAGGAGACCTTCCCCGAGTCTTCAACCCTTACTTCACATCCTCT
>Ga0179591_1369951_pt1 | contig 12200 bp, 9 predicted proteins | sample CZOMad2_1_08_16f_FD_182891 | JGI IMG/M metagenome (GOLD analysis project Ga0179591, IMG submission 182891) | Vadose zone soil fungal communities from Angelo Coast Range Reserve, California, USA - CZOMad2_1_08_16fungal (PacBio error correction) | ecosystem: Environmental > Terrestrial > Soil >... | reverse complement strand
CGTCCACGTGACCTGCCATTCCTAAGTTAGGAACTCGATTCTGCGCTTACGAGAGATCGGCCCTGGTTCTCGCTTTGACTAGATTCTTCGTACTTTCCTCCGGCCCCGGGTCGGTGAGCGTCACTTCGTTTCGGATCGGGCGCCCCTCCCCTCCCAAAGCGAGGATGCGTTTCTTCTTCCCCTAATATTTCATAAACCATCGTAGGGCTGCCCTTGTTCGCTGAGCCCCTTGGTTTGTGAAAGGATCAGAATTTAGCCCCCAATTGACGATACGTTCACGCTATGAGTAATGTCTTTACGACTTTCCATCGTATCGCGCAAGGTGCTCGTTCGTCCGGTAACCCGATTGGTACGGCGTTGAGAATTCGCCTGCCCCAGTTCCTTTATTCCAAGGCGGATTTTTTCCCCTCTGTTAGCTGACGTCCTTGCCCCAAATACGGTACATAGCCTGTACGAGATGGGAGATGTACCGAGCCCTTTGAACCCCAGACCTGTTCCCCCGTGATGAAGAGTTCTCTGAAGGCACGCTTTGAACCCAAAGCGCCTGCCCACCCAGGCTTGAATAACAATCATGAACTGACCCCCCCTTCTTTAGCATCCCCCCCTCTGCTAGAGGGCCTGGGTTTTGATCCTCTGATGGCCACACTTCTGTATTCTCCTTCATGCTTGGTTCCCTCCCCGGACTCAACGGGCCTAACTGTCCTCAGTCGCATTTCCCCCGGCACCCTCACTTCGCCAAGACGAGTCGAGCGAGTTTTCCGTGTCTCTCTCCAAAAGATTCCGAAACATCTTGCGCGGTTGCAAGCCAAGGTCCCGGGTTCTTCTATGGCAAGCCGTGTACTGCTTTGTTTTTGTGATAGGATGCTAATTTACTTCTGACGCCTTGCTGCCTACTGATAAGTCCCTCCTAGCCGCTCATATTAGTCAGTATTCTCATTTGGCGGTTCTCAAGAACCGGATAATTCAGCACCCTCAGTCAGTCTTTGTTCCTTCCGGTGTAAATCCTCCCCCCCCCTGGCGCTTCTATGTTTTTTTTGTTGTCACCTTACGCCGCGGTGGCCTTTTCCCATAAACCGTTCAGGTTCAGTGTTCGCCTTCAACTTATTTACCTAGGAATCTCATCCTTTTTTTTTGTTTGAGGCCTCTATTTCAAATGAAATCCTACTTACAGTCTAAGGCAACTGGACGTTCTTATGTTGACCAGGCGCCCCCTCTTTTTCGTCTCCGCATTTCCCCCATTTATTCCTTTTTTTGACCCCGGTTGGACTTTCCCCATCCCCAATTTTTTTTTTTTTTTTTTCCCGCAACTTGATGTGTCTGAATTATCAGGGCAGTTAATTCTTCAGCAACCAGGATCCTTGATTCTGCGGCTCCCCCTTTTCATGGATTACTTCTCCCTTTCCGTGATCCAGTACCTGAAGGTTTCCTCAGCCGCAGAGCATCTGGCGATTCTTGGGACCTCCGTTCTTGCCCTAGTTCCCTCTTTTTTTAGACCCGAACTTTTCTTCTTTTTTCGAAAACTTATTGTTTTACTCCTAGATTCCGTGACCCTCAGAATGTCTGGACATGTGAGGTAATTTGATTAATTTGATCTGCCCCCGCTCGAAGGGTCCAATCAGCCATTACCCCCTTTGTTTTCCCAGGCTTCTTACCCTCTGGACGGACTTACTCTTGCGTCTCTTTGGATCAGAACATTTGAGTCCCAGCGTTTCCGAGGTGCCTCTTCGAGGGCCTCTTTGGGCTCCCGCGATTTGGTTACTCCCAGATAGTGATGGCAGGATTCCTCGTGCGAGTAACATTAACCTCCCCCCCTTTCCCGTGCTGTTCCTCTTTTCAGGCGTAATTTCACCTCCTTGCTCAAGGCCGCTACACCCGTGTTTACGTCTCCCCAGCAGCGCCGAACGTCTATTTGGGACCTAAGTCACATCCTTTGCCGTCTCCCTATCTCAGTTGGATGATTCAACATGAGTCTCCTTCCCCCAATGCGTCCTGTTTACGATGACGTCGTGTTTGAAGGCTTAGTTGTCTCCCCTCCTCCCCCTCCCCGGCTCGCGCCTTCGCGTCCGGGCTGAGCGAGCTTCCCTGATATCCCTTTCTTTTGCCCCCGGAATGAACGATTAAGGTCGACGGATCGCGAGTTGTTGGTAGATCCTCGATCGTACAGCGGCAATGTCCCCTCTCCTTTTTTCCGACCTCGTTTTAATCACGGCACGGACGAGTGTGCGGTGCTTGACCCCTGGCCTCCTACGCTTCACGGGTGCCATCTATCCTTCCGAGGCCCTGAGGTTCCCTCCCCCTGAACCCCCCTGATTTGAACCTCGCTACGCGCCGCTTCCGGGATGTTATTGGAGACGCCGGCGCTGTAGAACACTTTCCGCTTTTTGCTGTGTCAAGGAATCCCCTCCAACAAGCCCGCGTTCCCCTCTCCTTTTCCTCTTCCCCTTGATCAGACGTTTGTTCGGTTTGGAGCTTTTCCTGATATCAATATGTTTTGACGCGACATCTAACGCTTCATTTTAGAGTTTTTTCAGTCGGGAATGCATTGACCAAGCATCCTTTTTTCTTTCTGTTGCCACGTTTCGAAGTGATTTTGGGCGAGCTTGCTGTTGGAGAGACCTCCCTCTTGGCGGTGGTCGCGGATTTCCTATTTAATACGTTTTTTTTTTTTGAGTCGGATGATCCGGCGCCCCTGCCCCCTAGTTCCATAGTGGCATGCCACGTAAACTCCCCAATCAGCTTCGCCGCAGCCCATTGACCGTTTGCCCCAGCCCCAGATGCCCCCCTTCGATCAATTCCCGGGGCAGTCACCCCTCCGCTCATTTTGTTAAGCTTGGCTTTAATCAATATGCACTGATCCGGTTTTCCGCGCCCGACACCATCCTTCTTCAGATTCTGCTTCTTCCTCTCTGACACTCTCGGATTTTTTGTCAATACGTAACTGCTTTACCACGCCCCCCTCCCACGGGCTCCGCTTGAGCCGAACTAACCTTGAGTTTTTTTTTGTGGCATCGTTTCCCTCGTTTTTGCTTGGTACTGGCGTACCTAGGTTATTCCTGGAGCCCCCCTTGTGTACAATCTGACCCCGATTTTACTGACATCGTCCCCCTCGTTCAACGTTTGCCTTCCTGCACTGCGAAGTTCGGACAGCTTGATCGTCCTGTCCCCTATAGACATCAGGAAAGCCGCTTCCTTTTCCTTGAATCCAGGGTGTCGTTCCGCACTCATTATAGGGTTCCCCGTGTCCTCTCTTCCCTAAGTTCTCTTCTCCTGCCCTTGCAGCCATGCTTCTGATTTTATATTATTTTTTTCGGAAACCTCCTCCGTCAAGCGTTCTCTCCTTCACCCCCCCGGAGTAGTGAAGCCCATTTTATTTTTCCCCTTTTGAATTGTCTAATACCACCATTCTTGCCTATTTCCAGTGTCAAAGAAAAACCCTCGAAGTTCCCTAGATATAGTTTTGACCCTTAAACAAGATGGGTGAGGGCACGTTGAAGTTGTCTGAGGACGTACCAGCTGCCCCGGGATCGTTAGCGTTTTCTTCCTGAGACCCAATAGGTCACTGATGTGCTGGGAACTTTAAACGACCTCGACTAACAAGGCCCCCACTCAGAGGCCGATGAAAAGCCGTTTTGCAACTCGCCCGCCCCTGATCCACAGGCGGCGAACCCGAATTCCATTCACCTCAGGTATTAGCTCATCCGCTCCAAGTGACTGAGCTGTATTGTCTGTCCCCATTTTTCCAGGGTTTTGGTGCTCCAGGATCAAAGGGGTTCCACTCTGTCCCGTCGCACAGGGACCCCTGAACTTGGACCCAAACCTCGTTTTCGAGCATATGATCTGGCGTGACTACCTACTATGAAGACACGGCCGTTTGCCTGACCGGGTTTTGCACTCCAGGACGTGGCGTCGTCCGGATTCAGAGTATGCGTTTTAATGACTTCTGTCCCGAAAATAGAGTCCCCTTCTCCTGTCGTATATGTCTCCTTAGCACGTGCCGGCCTCATTATCAGGCTTTCCTCGGGAGAATGTCCCTGACCTGATAATTAATCACCCCCCCCGACCCCTTCTGTTTTTAAGGTTTCTTCAACTTTTTGCGGCGTGTTATACTGTGTTGACGTCTACGTGCTGGCGCCTTGGCCACACCTTTTTTCAGCTGTCCTTCTTTCAGCCCATTGATTTTGTTACTCGAGGCCCTTTCCTTCTCCGTGTGGTGGTGGCTGATCAAAGCATACCTTTGACGGTGCGTTCGCTTCACAAGTGTCTTTTATGGGACCAAGGTCCTTCCCTTCCGTAGAACAACCTCTCCCCGTAAATGCCCCCCTTTTTTTTTCATTCATGGGCCCCCGGAAATTCACGTTTTTAGTTTTTGCTGAATTATCAATGAGTCTTCTCCGCGCCACTCGATTGCTGACTAATTCTTCCTGCTGCGGCTTTTTTGGAGAGACCCTAGTCTCCCTTCTCCTGCTCGATTATTCCCTCCCTTACTCGTCAATTTTATGACAGCTTGCTGAGAGATATTCCTTTTCGACCAAGCTGGGCTGCCCACCAGTCGATTTGACGCGATACGTCTTGTTCGCGCTTGAACTTTTTTTCTCCTCTTCCCCCTTTTTCTAAACTCTTCTTGGCATTCAGTAGACTCGTACCTTTGCGTTTTGACAGTCCAGGTGCCCCCCTTTTTGATTCCGTTGTTTTTTTTTCTACAAATTACTGAAGAGAACTCAGATTTGAAATTCTCCAGGCTCCCAGGCCATGGAGTGACTCTGGTCCATTCTTCCCGAGGGGTCCCTTACTTAATTCTTGGGGGCTCCGCCTTGGGGTATCAAGGTTTCGCGCGCTTGTGCAAGTTGCCGGTTCTTTTTGCCACCTTGAACTTCTTGTCGGTGTGCGATATAACCCGTGCCCCGATAGTCTAGCCGTCTTTTCCCTCACTCTCCTCGTGAAAATTTAATGCAGCTGGTTCGGAAGTTTCTTCCCGCGTGAAGACAGGGCTGTTAGGCTCCCCCAAGATGACGCCCTCACTTCTAGAGTCCCCTGCCCTTAATTCTGTTACCAGCCTTCGATTTTTCGTCTTTTTTTACATGCTCTCCCGTTTATCACCGCCCTTTTTTTCTGATGGTTTCCTCTCCCGCTTCGAATGTTCTGCCAGTTAAGTTGAGAGCAGCTCGCCCGAATAGCAGGGCATTGATTTATCCCGCTGAGCCTGAGACTTCCCTGATATGGCCTTCTACTACGGATTCTCTTTCGTCTTCCTTAGACGTCCTTTTTCCGAGTGGCGATCTCCGAGATCGTACTGCCATGTCGAAGGGTGGTGGTGTGGGTTTCAGAATTTTTTTTTGACATGTAATCTTCCTGAGTGCTCCTATTCTTGTCCGGCTTTAATGGTAATGCGCCACCCCTTGCCAAGGACCTGCAATTTCCCTTGGCCCCCAACACGAGCCAACTGCTTTACCAACGAAGGACTCCTCCCCCTCTTGAAGCCCCCTTGTATTCTAGAGGCTCTTTAACCCTTTTCCGCCGGTGCGGCGGTGGGGACTCATATTATTACCTAAAAAATGCGCGTTTTTCATTGTTCCTCAGCTGCTTCTGACGTTCTGTGATGTTTGGAGATGAGCTATCAATATGCGCTTTATTTTAGAATCTCCACTATCTTACTGATCCCATTCTCCCTGGCTTGTGACTTTTTGACCCCGTGGACGGTCACATTCTTCTTTTTCTGGTGCAAATTTCTAAGGTCTGCTTTTTGCGTATTCGCGGATCTTTCGATGTCCCCTGGATTTTTGGGCGTGTTCCTTAATCGATCCTCTCCTCCTACGTTTGTTGTTGAGCTCATTTAGTTGCTCCCCCCTCCCAAAAAGGCCAATAGTTCCCCAGGTTTGCTCACATCCCCAAAGCCATCATTTATTCTCTAGCAACCGCCCGTTTTCCCACCAACCACCTATGAATAGATTTTCCATCCGTGGAACCAAAATTTCCCCCAGTGCTCATTCGCCCTTTCAGATCTTGCTTCATTCGCATGAATATTTTCTCTTTCTCAGAGGCACCCTCACAGACCCTTTCAAGCTTGATCTTCCTCTTTCTTTGCCACGCCCTGCATTTTCTTTTCTTACATACGTTGCGGGGAAAGGCACGCGTACGCGGTTTTACTCTAAGCAGGTTCGCGCCGAAAATAACCTCCCCCCGTCCTCGGTTTCCGTGACGCAAGTGTTTGTTCGGTCTGCTGAAATGCGAAATTGAGGTGCAATCTGGGAGGTTGCACCCTTTTTTAAGTTCTGAGATTGCCGCACTCACCTCACCGTCGGACCGTGAATGATCCTTTTCTGGGAAAGATAGAAAGTGCTCTGTTTCCGATCTCCCCCTAGACAGCTCGTCCTCTCCCTTATAATTATCGGCGTCTGGGCTCCTCTCTGGTATTAGTGAGGCATTCCCTTTGGTGCAGGGGTCCTTTGCCTTTTAAGATTGGCTCCGGATCGGTTTTCACTGCAGCATCCCTCCTTATGAGGTCCTCTCCTCCCCGCATTATCGTCAGAAAACATATTCGCCAGACCAACTTCTCGATCGCCCTTTCTTTTATTTGCCCTGGAATCTTTACTTCATCCACCATGCCTTATATGCGTCCTCCGGCGTGCTAGTGGTCAGAAAACGTTCTCGCACTGTTTTTGCTAAACACGATTGTTTTTTTTTTTTTTGCGACCTGGCCCTTTCCTTTTGGTCAATTCTTTCCCCTCTTTTCCCAGCCGACGTTTATGGATTTTCGTACGCGACGCGAGGTCCCATCCGGTCCTCGGCGGTCCGTCGCGTTGAAAGGTAACCTCGAAACGATCTCACCGGACGCCCGGTCAGAAGGCGTATCCCACGGCCACTTTTTCCCATCTCGATACTTGATTTGTTTTTTACAAAAAAACCCCCCACCCAGGGCGATTTCCAGAAATTCTTCCCCCCTCATTTTTAGCCTGACGCCTTGACCTTGCCTGGTAATTTTGATTGCAAAAGTCTTCGTTTCTTAAGGATGATTTGCTCCCCCCTTCACCGATCAACTGGGGAACTTAACATTGTCAGATTTCGTCATGTAATTCCTTTCATCTTTCAACTAAGCGTTATAGTCTCCTCGAGATGTCCCTTGCGACACACATTCTTAACTCTTTTTGGTCCATCCAGAGTGTTTCTTCCTCCCCCCTGGCGCCTTTTCTCCCCCGTTCTTGTGAAGTGACCCCTTGTTTTCTCCTCGAGCACAGGCTTCATGATCCCGTCGCCTGGCGCTTAGTAGACATGCCCTTTCTTGCTGAGCGTAATTAACCTCCTCAGATAATTCCCCAGCGTGCGCCGGATGTTTCGACCTTTGGGTGTTCCTTGTTGGATATTTCTCCCTTGCGTTTTGTTCGAGGCGTGCCTCCTTTTTGGTCCAATCCTGTCCCGGTTTCAGGCTTTTCAGTGGCAGCGCCTTTGTGGTCCACTTGATGTTATCTCTCTCTGTCATCATCTTTGTTGAGAGATCCTCCCCCACTACCTTTCCTTAGTTCGGGCTGTCCCTTTTCTGGAACATTTTTTTCTTCCCCAACACTCTCCCTTCCTTCAACAAAGAGTTGCCCCCTTTATCCATTTTCAGAAAGGTATTGACTTTCCACCGTAGAACCACCTTCGCGCCGGCGTTTATAATTAATGAGGTCATCCTAAGATCTTTTTGGATACTTTATGCGCCTGCTGCGCAGGATCCTTCTTTTCAGCCATCATTTTTGGGCGCGATTAGTTTACATTGAATAATTTTTTGAAGCAGCATCTCTTCGTCTCTGCCTTGGGTTACAAACTTTCCTGGTTGCCCACCCAAGCGAGAGTCTTCCTATTCTTGGTTCTCGGTCCACCCCCCTTCTTTCCCTAGTTTGTATTCCCTTTTCACCTTATTCCGTGCCCTTGCGAATGGACTCCCTTTCGGTCCCGAGGACTTGAGCCCAAGCTTTGATGAGTATAGCTTTTACCTTCCGCAGGCTCCCAGCATGTTTTGCATCCGGCCGACCTTGAGGGAATATGTTTGAATTCTTTTAGTCCATTGGTGGTACTTTTTCAGGTATTTTTTTGGCCCAGCTGTGGTTCTCGTCCTCGGGGCCGCGCTTGGAGCTAGTGGGCGCGGAACTTTCCCGCCAGCTTGTATCGCTCCCTGCGTCGTTCCCTCTAAAATCCTTTTGCCGATGATTTACTTTTCTGCTCATTCCAACCCGTCAAGTTTTCCGCCCTCGTTTTAATTCGACGTCGGCGCAATTCTATGGTGCCCGCTTTTTTGAGCGCACTCTCTTCAGTTTGAGGCACATGCTGATCTTTAATAATATGGCTAAGCGCGCCGTGCCCGATCCCTACGACTGGTGAAGTGATGAGTGCCAGCCTCACCGTGCACTAAGCGGCATTTGGCTTCCCGATCCCCCTAGACGCTGTGCAGAAGAAGATCTCATCCTCAGCTCCGTCGAACTCCTTCCTTTGATTATGAATCAGCGTCTCCCTTTCCCCCCTCTGGCGATCCGTCCCCTCCCCCCGCGAGCACTTCCGATAGTCCAAATTTCTTTACGTCCCGTTTTCCCTGAATAGGTTCTTCTTGGAGTTCGGCCGGCTCATGGTAGATTGGACAGGGTTGTCCCCGGACTTCCTGCAAGGTCCGTCTGTTTCATCCGAAGCGGTAAACCTTAGTGCCCTCTCGGGCAGCTTTTTCTCCCATGTGAAGCATCTGAGCCACCCTTCGTAGCGTTGGGCGAGTGGTCGCAGTTTATTTTCCATTGACGCACCAACCCGCGATGGTACAATTTTGAATTCAGCGGCGAAGCCGTTTGGTGGAGGCCCTGCTGCCTATCATAGCGATGATGGGAAGATGCGACTATCAGCACGCTTCCAGGATTTGATGAAGTATTCCCAGTGCTACCACTCTTTTCCATCTTGTGTTTTGTTCCAAAAGATGTCTGCAGGATTCTTGGCGCATCTTCGGTTTTTGCTCGTTCTCCCCCCTGTAGTATTTCCCGGATTTTTTTTCCGGATGCATTAGCTATCCCCTCTTTGTTGAGAGAGTCCCCGTGCGAAATAACTCCCGGCCAATGTGAAATTTTAACAGCTACACTCAAGACGCTCTGACGTTTCAACTAGCGTTTGAAGCCCACCTATGAAATAGATGGTAATGCAAGGGCATCAGGCACAGAAGCCATGTCCTCTTTCCTATCTGAGTGCCTCTCAACCCTACGCTTTTTTAGCCGCTCCACCACCAGCCACATCAAGTCGAATAACCTGATACTTCCTCTTGGACCACTTTTGCGATGTGTTTCTTCTTCATATAATACTCGTGACCCGCACCGGTCAGGGTTAGAATAATTTTACCTCTGCTTCGTGATACACAGCGAGGAAGGGAGTGTTCCCCTCTCAGGCTTGCTGACCATTGCTGACCTTCTGGTTTTGCAATAAGCTTTACCCTGACCCGTATCGCGGATAACTCCCTTGCCGCCATTCTTTCCCAGTTACAGTGAAAGGTTCTCAGTTAATCTCTTACCCCCCAGTTGAGAGATGATCTTCTCGAGATAGACCTCGGACTGCTTTCTCCGGAATCTACATAGGCTCTGTTAGCCATGCCTCTCTGTGTATTCGGCTGACCCTGGAGCTCTCAGAGGGGACTTCCGGATACATGGCCCGCAATGACTCGGTTCTATCGTCGACATTAATCCGTACTCCAAAGCGTCGATGTCCACCAGTTGGCGCTTAGAAATTGAGTGTATTTTTTTCCCTGGCTTTCCTCATTTTTCTTCCCTCACCATTTTTATAGTTACCTCCCTCCACAGGTGACTTGTGTACGCTCCATAGACGGCTGCGCACTTGCTCGTTGGGGCCGTAAACCGTTCGTCTGGCTGGCGGAATTTTTTACGGGTTCCCGATTCATGAAATTAGCCTTCGTAGTACCCCTGCCGGAAGTTAGAGTCCCAAGTCCTTTTCCCCTAAGGATCCTTCCTTTACGAATGGCTTCCCGGTCCACCGACCAATTTTCCACTCCTCGGCAACGGCTAGTCGAGCGCCCCAATCGTTTTTTTGACCATCTCGTCAGACCACCAGATGCGACTCTCGAATCCAGCCCTCATGTCGACCTCCCCGATGCTCAGACGTGCCTGGGTTTCTTTTGTATGTTCTTCTGTATATCTTCAGGATATTTTCAGCCAAAAGGAAAAACATTGGGCCCGACCATTAATCCCCCTCCAAGTTCCCCTTCCTTTTTTCATCGTCCTCCTTACTTTCATGGTCAGGAACCAGATGAATGCGTTGAATCTCCCCACGAATTACGAACGTCGCGGGATTGGTGGAAAGCAATTTGGTTTTCGCCGGTAGATGCTAGTACGCGTGAGGGACCGTGCCTTATTTCTCGCCATTTCATGTGGTAATAATTTTGACCCCCCCCCCTTCGCGGGCGGCATTAGTCAGACCGTCATAGGTCTTTGTACGCATGAAAATAACCTCCTCACAAGTCGAGCCGGATTGTGTCTAGTTTTTTAATTACCTGCCTTTTCCTCCCTTCGTATGGAGTGTTGTCCTTTACTACCTCTGTCCCTTACGATGGTCCCCCACATGCACTGTTCATTCTTTATCGATGTCCCCCCGTCAACTTATCGATAGTTTTTTTCCTATCCTCCTTTTGTTTGTCGGCCTTCTCAACGAAATAATTTTACGGGCGTCAAGGCCCGACTCCCCTTTTCCTTTCTGTTTCTTCCAGGCGGCCGCGAGTATACGTTAAAAACGTGACTCTAAGAATGGCCTTTCCTGAAGAAAGGACCATCCGAGCTTCCCCCTTGTGTCTTATAAGGGTGATTGAATCTTTCCCTCCTCCAGCCCTATGATAATGTAGGAATAATGATGCGCTTCCTGCAGGATTTTCTCAGACAGGATCCGTGATTATCTTACGAATAAGTTTCCCCCGACCCCGAGTCTCGGCGATGAAATTTTTTTTCTCCCTCCCACGTCCCTGGCTCAGTTCCCGATCACGTTATTCAGTATTGTTTTCCCTTACACATTTCTAGGTTCGATTTTAAGCGTCTCCGTGAACCCGGACTTTTTTTATACTTTTCTGTCCCCCTTTAGAGCCCCTCCTTTTCCTTGCCAGAGTAATTTTTTTCCTCAGGAGCCCTTTGCGTGCCAGTTATTTTGTCGCACATGTGTCTCATTGACATTGGATCTGGGTTTTCTAAGGTTTCTCGCGGCTTGGTTCCAATCTTTTTCTTCTCTTCCTCTGACGCCTGGCGGGCTCGGGCGTTCTCTGGGCGCGTTTGTCCTTACCGCCCAGCTCTTACCCTGATGACCGTATTGCCTCATGGACGTCGATACTCTCAATCCTTCCGATGAGTTTAAGAGTTTCAGGCGATTCCAGTCAATTTTTTTTTTTGTTGCTAACGTTTTTTTCCGGCAAGAGAATTGCGCGCACCGTCTATTTCGGCGAGTACCCTCCTGTGCGAGTAGCACGAATCGCCAGTGTGAGATACTGATCTCCCGGTCACCCCCTCCCCCGAATTTTTCATCTAGACTGTTCCCCTCTCTATGTTTTCCTTCTCTTGCGACTCCTCGTTGACCGGCATCTGCTTGAATTGCCAGCGCGATCCGGCGCGACGCGCTTTCTCCCTACTGCTACGATGACTTCCCTCTTACTCCGTTTTAAGGACGAGCCCCTCTCTGTCCCTTCTTCATCTCTCGTAGGCGCGCTTTTTAGTCTCCCAGGTATTGTGGAATCCTTCCCGTTTACGAGCAGGCCTGCGTTTTGCCGGCTATCTTTTTTCGATGGGACCCCTTGCCTCCAGCCCCTTCAAGGTCTTGTGCCCCCGGGAATCCCGCTTTCCCCCGATGCACCCTTCTGCTTTTTTTTTTGATCGCTTTTCTTTGGCCTGCCCTCAGTTTATACGTCCCATTTTAATTCCGTTCGGTGACCGAAAACGTATTGCGCTTTTTTTTTCAACTGCCGCGCTGGTTTGAGAGGTGCCCTCTAGCTGACTTCGACCTATGCGTAGGTTGCCCGGTAGCCGAGAAAATCCATATAGACTCTTCAGATTCTCAAGATCTTCCCCCTCTGCCCATATTTTTATTGATTGTATTACATTGAATTTAACACCTATGTTTTCGGTTTGCCAAAACGTTCTATCTTTTCTTCGACCTTCTGTCTTTCGTTGGTGTTTCGCCCTGCCTCTTTTTTTGGTTTTTGGTTAGGG
>Ga0179591_1307717_pt1 | contig 12200 bp, 12 predicted proteins | sample CZOMad2_1_08_16f_FD_182891 | JGI IMG/M metagenome (GOLD analysis project Ga0179591, IMG submission 182891) | Vadose zone soil fungal communities from Angelo Coast Range Reserve, California, USA - CZOMad2_1_08_16fungal (PacBio error correction) | ecosystem: Environmental > Terrestrial > Soil >... | reverse complement strand
GCGCGCCTGTATGTATTTTACTGAGCAGCCACCTCGTTTCCTTTCGAAAAACCATTCTTCCTCTTGGTGGACCACCCTCTTTTTTCCTCCCCCTCCTCCCTCCTCGTGGGAACCCTCTTTCTGCCCCTGCTGCGAACCTGCATGTTGAGGTAAGGTCCGGGGGGCGCGAAGCGAGTCTGGGGGGAAAAGCGCTTCGTCTTTTTGATGGAGAATGCGCTCTTTCCCTGCAGTCCTCCTCTTTCTGGCTTGGAAATTTCCTTACCACCGGACGTTAATTTAGAGGCTCTTTTCCCCTTGCTTTTCTTCAATCCCACGATCAGCTGTGTCTCTGAATATCCTTCTACTTCTCCAACCCCCCCTTTGACCTCTCTAAGCCCCCGAGAAAGTACCCCCAACCAGCAACTTTTCCCTCAACTCCTGATTTCTGCTACCCTCGCTGCCATCGCCTATAAAAACTCTCAGCGTCATCATGATTGTGTTGTTTTTCTCTTTCGACCCTCAGAAGGACCCCCCCCTTCGAGGGTTACATAAAGACGTTCTTGTTTTCTTTTGCTTGGCTTAGCCCCAGAGTGCGGTACTTCTTGTTTTTTTAGTCCCAGTCTTTCCGTGTCCTCGTACCTTCCTAAGCGAGGCTCGTGACTTCAAGACATTCAGTTTCCTAGAATCTCAAGTGTTCTGTAGATTACCTCCCTCCTTCTTCCTTAAGTGAACCGCCCTCACCCCCCCCCCGCAGTGGCTTGTGGGATAGTGGCGGGTTTTGACATACCTGTGAAGCAAAACTTAAGTCTCCTTTGAGGCACCGCCTTTATTTTTCCCCTCTTTTTTTAGTGAGAAGGGGATAGTTATCGCCGCTCAATACATCATTGTATTTTTTTTTCGCGGCTTTTTCCCTCCCCTGTTTTTTTTTATAAAACTGAAAGCGAGCCCCTCGCAACAGCACGCCTCCCAGAAGAGCATCAGCGTTCTAGACTCCTGCGTAGTACTAGTGTTTTTTTTACTTCCTTTGTCTCCTCCTTCCCTTTTACGCAGCGCTCTCCCTGACCCCTCCGTTAAAAAAGTGCCTTTCTTTTTTTTCTCTTCTTGAGCTCGCTGTGTGGGGGGGCATCTTTAATTCCCCCTCCCCTCTTTAAAGACTTCGGTTACATTGACACGTTTTTTCGTCTTCGTCTGATTCTTAGCGAGCCCCCAATACTCTTCACGTGAATTTCCCTTAAGGTCTCCCTCGCCGGAGATAGAAGTACTTCTCTTAACCAAGGTAAATCCCTTTCATTTCGTTGTGTTTCTGGGTGAAAGTGTCTCAACCCTTTTTCTTTTCCTTCTCGCGTTTGGAAAGTACCCTACTCCAGACCCGTCCTGCCACTCGATTCCATTTGATGCTGTAAAGTCCCCTTTTCCTTACAACTCTCTCGTTCTTTCCCCCACCTCCCAAACACCTCTAGAGATAAATTCCTCCGTTCAAACGTAGCTCATAGCATCCCTTGCCTCCATCCCTAGTCACATCCTTATGATTGGTGTATGCAAATTCTCTTTCCTCCTAGCTCTCCTTGCACCCTACTATGGGCGTTTGGGAGGGGGAGGGTTAAGAAGACTCGGGTAACCCGGTTGTGTTTTTGTGTGTCCTCTTTACCTCTCTTTGCATGATGATCCCCTTCCTTCTTTGGTGTCGCTTGGAAGGCGATCATCCGCCCATGGAGGAGTGTCCTTTTCGTCGCACGTCCCCTTTCCAGCTTTCGAGTTGTCTTCCTCCTTAGTGGCTAGTGAGACCCTTTAGCCCTCTTCGGAGTGGGGACCTAAAGTTTTTTTCCTCTTTTTTACTGGTTGGTAAACTTCCTTTGACCTTCCCCCCACTGAGCACACCCCTCCCTCCTGATTACTCCCTCTTTTCACGTTCCATCCTGGGCGTGAGCTCCTTCTAACGAACCATATCACGAGTTGTCCTGTCTGGTTTTTTCCTCTTGTAAAAGATGTGTACGGGGCCCCTTTGTTGTTGAAAAAACTTTCTTTTCGGTTACTTGATTTCATTTCCTGATTTTCTTTTCTTGTTCCAACCCTTTTTTTTTATTACTTTTTGCCTGCCTCAGCTTTTCCTCCTCTTCTCTTTCAACCGTCCTTCCATAAACCCCTCCTCCTGTTCTGAAAAATACCCGAAGTGAAAGGCTTCCAAGGGGTCAGCTTTCCTCCTCTCCCCTTTTTGTGTGTTGGTCTCGTTTCGCGATTCCAAAGTTCCCCTTACCGGACCCCCCCCCCTTTTTACACTTTTCTTTCCCTCCCTCTGGAGAGGAACAGTTTTAGATTTCTCAACCGGCTGCGGGTCCCTAGGCTTGCTCTTCCCCCTCTCCCTGACCTCAGAAACCTTCCCTTTCCCCCCCCCCCCCCCGAAAAGAAACCCAGCCATTAGCAGAAAACAAGAAACTACTGGTGAAAAACGATATGCTTATTCCTCTTTGTCCACGATTACCCCCCCCCGTCTCCTTTCTAGAGTTTTCCCACTGGTAGTTGAAGATCAGCTCAGATTTTCCTTACATTTCGTCCCCTTTTCTTCTTGGTTGTGATTCACTTCCCTTTCCTTTCTTCTTGCCTTCTTTTTCCCCCTAAGTTCTTTGAGTCCTCAAATGATACTAGTAAAAACTTTCTTCCCCGGATCGATCTCTAGTATCTTTAATCCCCCCCTTCTCTGTCCTCTTTTCTTCCTCCCCTAGTCAGAAATTTGCCTCAAGAGCCCGCTCCCTCCCCGCTAATATTCCCGCCGCTCCCTCTTTGACACTGAGAGGTTTCGCGGCGTCGGCCCAGAACTCTTCCTCCCCCACTAGTTGGTCCTCTGTCTCCTTTTAGTCGGAACATCCGCCTTCTTACTTTCCCAGTAAAGTACTGTCCCCTTTTTTTCGGACGGAAAGTTTCTTGACCCCGGTTCGCTGCCAGGATATTCGCTTTTTCGTAAAAAGACTGCTGATTTTGCGAGTTCCCAGCCAACCCCCCTGATCGGCCTCTAAACCCTGAGGTAGTGGTCGCACATTTCCAACATCCTCGCCCTTTAGAAAAGTCTACCTTCCCTTTTCCCTGAGACACCCCCCTCCCCCCCTCGCTCCTTTCCTTCGATTGAAGTGGGCTGTAGGAGTAGATCAAGCCAGGTGTTACCTTCTTTACAATCTTAGCTTTCTTTTTTCCTCCTGACTTCTTTATTCTCGCGCCTAATTTGATCTTCACACCCAGTTTTGGACTTTAACACATCAGTCCTTTTCTACGCCTCCCCAAGAAGGGAGAAAGATTCTCAAAGAAGTTTAAAAAGACTTCTCTTGGATATTCCACCTCTCTCTCCTCCTAGGCCCCATCCGCTGCGTGAAGCCAACGACTCTTTCTATGACAATTCCCTCTTTGGGCATAGTCGTAAGATAATATTTATTCTTGCCGGTCCCTCCTTTCGAATTCTTCTTTCTTGTCCCCTGAGGAGCCTTGTTTACCTTCCCCGAGAAGAATTGCACCTGACTCAGTCAGTTTCCAAATCATGTCGCGATTTCCTCGCGGAGGAGGAGAATCGGTTAGTCGTTTCTTTTCTTTTTGTTTATCTGTAGGACGCGCTCTTCCCCCGGATTGAAATTCGACTCTCTATTTTGATGCTTTTCTCTGGCCTGACCCGTGGGGCTGGAATTTCTTACTTCAGCGCTCTCTTTAAGTTGTTGCCCCACTTCAACAGAGACCTTAGCATCCCTCTTTTGAAATAGTTAAAAGCGAGCGACCGCCACGAGAGAACTGAAAAAAGCTTGCTGGCGACCTATCATGTGGTCTAGGGTCGCGAGTCCCCTCCCTTCCTTTTCCAGCTTACCTTTCGATGGGGGGCTAACTTTTAGATAGTTTAGAAGACTCTGTAGGTGGAGAAATTCTGACTCACCGGTAACTTTTTCCAGAGTTGACATTTTCAAATTGTATTTCTTAATTCTCCTCCTCCCCTAATCCTTTGTGTTGTGGTCTCGATTAAGAAAACATTTCGACTCACCTCGCCAAACTTTCCCTTTGGAGTCTCCCCATTTCCTCCACCGCCCGGGTCCCTAGTCGGTCCGTTGCATCTTCCCTTTCTCATTCGTGCACGACCCCCCCCCCTCCTTTCCCCCCCCTCCTACTTGATTAGACGAGATCTCTAGTGGCCGCACGAACCTACTCTGTACAATTCTTGCCCGTTTCCGTATGCTTTTTATTGGTATTTTCCCACTCTTGTCACCTCTAGTCTTACTTTTTGACCCAGAGGTATACGTGCCCTCAAAGAGCATGAGCCTATCGTGACTTTCCCGCATGCCCCAGCTCCTCTTCCCCCCATCCCCCTCTCCTCCCTGCATGGCCTCCTTCCCCCTTTTCCCTTTCTTCCTCCCGGAGATTTGGCCCTGCGTATAAATCTCGAACAAGTACCTCATTACTGGTCGTCCGGCCTGGACTCGAGTCTTTTTCCCGCTCCCCCCCGTTACCGGTACCTTAAGATTGTAGTCTGGCTTCGGCGCGTGCTCTGGGGTATGCCCTGCCCCCCCTCCCCCTGAAAGCCCCTCTAGGCGCCACGAGCGCTAAGCAGACATGCCCCTTGACCTAAGTCTTTTCATTTTTCTACTCTCCCCCCTCCTCTTTAGGCAGGGGAAAACTGACTGATTGGCAAACTGGTGACAGTCGTCTGTGCCCCTCCCCGCTTGAGGCCCCTGCGGTTCTTGCTTCGGTGAACCTCGGTAACGTCCTTCATTTTTTCCCCGTCCTTGGTTTTTTCCTTTTCTTTTTCTCCCCTTCTGTCCCCCCCCCCGATTCGCGAAACCCGAACGAATGTTATTCCTTTGCCATTCGCTGAGTTGTTTTTTTTTTTTTTTTCTTTTTTTTCTTTCTCTATTCTATAGAGACCACGGACTCTGCGTTCTTTCAGCTTTGTGCTTGGCTGTTATCCTGATCTTCCTGATCTTTTACCGCTTTTTCTTCAGACTCATTTTTTTTTTCCCTTCCGTAAAAGAAAGCGCCACCAGCCACGCCCGTTGCGCTCTCATTGTTTTCATCAGTCTAAACTAGTAGATTCTTTTTAAGAAACCCCAAGCCTCCCTTCCCTCAAAACCCTCTCTTCTTCTCCTCCCCCTGAAGCCCCCTCCCCCCCCCCCCTCCCCTTTTCACCCCTTCAGTTCCAATATGAGAAACATCTCGATTTTCAACCTCCCCCGGCTGCAACGAAGCAGTCTGAGCTGCCTTCGGCCGTCATTATAGATCCCTTCCTCTCTTGACTTACACTCCTCGGGGCCACACGTTCATGGGATACTCCCTTCGTCGAGAAGTCCGTGGCTCTCATCACGGCAACCGGTTCTCTTTCTGTCCCCTTACCTGTTCTTCGTAGGAAGGCTTGGCTTCCTCGTCGTTCCCCCTCTCTCTATGTTTGAATAACTTACGTTGACAGGTGTCATAAACCCCCCGCAATTCATTACCACAAATGGAATCCCCCTCAGAGTGAATCGAGACGATGCAACGGTACCCTCGTGCGTCTTTCACTACGCATCATGCGAACCCCCCACTCTTGTGGTTGGGGTCCGGGGTTCCATAGACTCTCCCCTTTTTTACTGCTTTTCCCTATGAGCAATGGGTTACCCACTTTGCTTCTTGACTGTTTCCGCTGTATGGTCCCCAATTCCCGTTTTTCTGTCTTCGTTCAACTTTTCCCCTTAAGTCACCCTTGAGGGAAGTATTCGTTAACAGTAATAAGCCCCTCGGGGTATGATATGTCCTGGGGTCCGGCAGACTTGTTCACTCCTCTTTTTCCTCCCCCCTTTTTACTGTTTGTTTTTCTCTCTCTTTCCCCTCCCCCCCGTCGTGAACGCCCACCTTCACCTTGTCAGGTCGACGAGGCGCGCGGTTTACTTAGATCGACGACTTTGCGCTTCCCCTTTTCTCAGACGCCCCTTTCTTTTCCCGCTTTTCAAAGAATCGTTCGCAATAGGTAGCCACCCGATTGTTCCACCCCTCTTCTTATCTCTCTTTTCACTATAAATTCGAGATGGGCATTGATGTTAGTGTGTCCTCTAGGCTCCACGAGGTCTTCCTTACCCACCCGTTCTCCCGGCAGTTTTTTTGGACAAATAGATTTGTGGATTTTTTCTCGACGTTTGAGTTCGCGACCAAACCCCTACCAGTTTTTCCCCCACTTTATTTACCATCTCTCTCGTCTGACCCCCCTAGAGACACTTATACATAACATTCCGAGGCGATCGGCGCCGACGAGCCCGTCATTAGTGCCGATGCCCCCTCCTCGATTCCTTCCTTCCCCTCTCGTTTAAATGTCCTTCTTCCCCTGCGACTTTTTGATCTTTTCTTTTGCGGGGAAAGCCCGAGTTATCCAATAAAGTCACTTTCGGGGGTCCATCCGCGTTCTAACGCGCCATCTGCGGCCCTTGTCTCTCCTTTACCCTTTCCTGTAACCTTCTTGCGGCACCCAAGCTGCTAATTCACTTTTTTCCTCTCACAATTATCCCCTCTTTTCTTTTTTTCTTGGCCCCTGACTCTCGATTTTTTTGACACAGAGTTGCCAAACAACCCCCCCCTTTCCCATTAGCAAAAGCTGTGGCTGGCCGTTTGGCTGACATTGCAACACGTCGTAATTGTCAATTGACCTCTTTCTCCATCCTCTTAAAGGAGAACTCCCTCAACGATGAGGGAAGTTCTCGGGGTGGGCTCTTTTTCCTTTTTCCCTTTCTCCTAGTCCAAAGTGGGGTTATGGGGTCTGATGGACCCTTCTTCGTTCGCGGTCCCCTCATTTTCTTTGATCTTCCTTTTTCCATCCGACAACCGACCCAGTGTTTGCAAAAACCGTAATTTTAATACCCTCCAAGTTGATGGTTAGAAGGTCGAACTCAGCTTTTTATGATGAGCAAACTCTTTAAGTGGATATTACAAATCTTGACCGTTAAGAATCTCTTCTGGCACCAGACACTCTCTGAAAGACGACCGTTGTGACCAGCATAGAATTTCTAAGAGATTGATCTCTTTCTAGTTCCGCTCTTGCCGTCTAGATCTTTGGGATGATTTTGCTCAGGAGCTTTAGGGTTTTCCGAGCCATCAGCCCAACAAAACTTTGCAGTTTCATTCGTCGATGGGAGCAGGGCCAGTCTCTCCCCCTTATCTTTATTCTGGGAGTGCCGACTCGCTATCTTAGCGATTTCAACTACTTCTCCAACTTCTCTTCTTTTCTCTTTGCGGCCTCTAAGAAGAGGATTCAGTGTGCATGCCGGTTTGGCGCGCACGCTGATCTCTTAGCGTCTCCGCCGAGTTTAACTTCAATCTTTCCGACAAACCACCCCCTCCGAGGAACTCTCAAGACACTACCGACCCAGCAGCGGACCCCCACTGCTCTGCTTTCGTGAACCAGAGTCGATTCTCCTTGGGCTGATGAATTCCTCCGGGTTGTCAGCTAGTTTGAGTGGCAGTGCGATCTCTTTTCATCCCGATACCCCCGGTTTTGACACGGACTCACCTGACCGTTTGCACTTTCTCTCGGTCCTATTAAAAGTTGTGTCAAGGCGATAACTATTCTGACTCTTACGTTGAGAGTCGATTAGCGGGCCACACTGTCCTTGCATCCCCCCCCCCCCCCCCCGAACTCACCGTTTTCTCCCCCTCCCAATTAAAGACCTCTGAGCTGCGAAACGCAATACCTTCTGCACACCCCCCCCGACTGCTTTTCGTCCCGTTACTTAACTTCGAGACCGCCTTCCCCCCCCTTCCCCTTCTTGTGCCCCGTGTAATTAATATGCGGTCGGGCTTACACAGCAACCTGTGCTTCTTTATTTTCGGGCAAGCGTGCTTTGTTGCAACGAGGAGCCGAGAATTCCCCATTTTCTTCAGCCCCCAGCGCGAAGGACCTAAATACCATTTCAGAGGTATAATCCCAGTTCCTGCACGACGGCAGATTGTTTTGGAGAGTCTACTATCCATCGGGCCTCGTCTCTCCCGTCCTGGATATGGCCGCATGCGCTGCTCTTAGGGCCTGCCTAATAGACTGGAAGTGCAGTCTGCAGCGCTCCTGGGGTGGGTTCACACAGCTAATCCCCCGAGCAGTCTCTTTTCAACGTTCGAGGTCTTCTTACGAGGGATAGACTATCCAGGCTTCGCATGCGTTCCCGCGATTTCATGCCGCAGTTGTCGTTTTCGTTGACAGCATGTCTGAACATTCATCGGATGCCACACGTAGATGCCTTGCGAAAAGGAGTTGTTTTTCTATCGTTGGCGAGAAGCAGCTCCGGTCCTGGTTCATTGCCATCGTGGTCTTCAGTTTTCCTTAAAATAGCCTTATACCGGGCCGCTTTGCACACGCCAACGAAATTGTTAACCCCTTGTCGACGGCGTAATAGCCTTCGACCCCCCCTTTCGTTCACTATATGGTGGGTTCCCCTCGAAGTTACGAGATGTAGTTTCCTCTATGGTCGTCCCGACGAAGTTGGCAATGCGCACTACCGCAACCCCCGGTGGCGCGCTTTCCATTGGGTTCTTTGTCACTCCACCTGTAGGTCCAATATGAGAGTATTTGAGAAACAAAACTTTCGCTTCCCCCTAACTGGGCTGCGGCAAACGGCCGAATATCCCCCTGAAGAATGACCATGTCCACATAATTTCCCACCCGATGTATGAGCCCTGACCCATGTTCCGAAAACTCCGTGATGCACCCGCGCCCCGGAGTACCCCTCTTCCATTGCCTCGATTCTCACGTATAGTGCCGCTGAACAGATGCACTACGGGCATGTTACCCTCTTCGCCTTGGATTTCGCCAGAAAAGGCAAAAGGCGGGCTGGCGGAGTCTTGACCTGCCTCCGGCGTCTGCGTTGGATTCTAGTGGCTGGCCACCGGAGCTCTGGGACTCCCCAGTTTTCAGGTTGTCGCTTGACAAAATACTAACCATACGCAAGAAGTGAGAGTATCCACCCCCGCGACTTGTAAGTACCAGGGTGGCAAACGAGCGTGAATAGTTTTCACACAACACCCCCCTTGGCAGCGCGTCATTTTGTAGCGTGCGACACGCAGAGAGCGTGGCGCCAAGTCGTTCTGCCCTTTTAGGTCCTCAGAAGAGTGTTTGTAGGGAGGCCCCCATAACTGTTTTTGCGTTACTCGACTTGCTGATCCTGTAGAGAAATAGCCTAATACCGCCCTCTGGACATGAAGCCCATAATAAGGTTCCCCTTTCCGAATTGTCGGCCCTCCTTAATCCCTACCAGTTGTTTCGGTGATTCAACTCAGTCGTGACAGGCCCGGGTATTGAATCGTTCCTGGGGCTGAGGAGCCGTTTTTCCGGTCCTTTCTTACCGATGTATCGAACGACGAGGGCATTTTTTTTTTTCCCGCGTTGGGACACCAAAACTCGTCTTTGGATGAACCACCCAGACCTTTGCCCGAAAACGGCATTTTCCACCTTCCCCGAACATCAGGTGTTTGTGTTGTCAGGTCAAGCCCCCACTTGGGTCCGTTTTTTTCGTAGGCCAAGTTCCTTGGTCCACGCTCCAACACTGCTCTTTTCGGCGCATTTTTTAGATTGCTCCCGTCTTCCCCGGTCCGTCCTACTCTTCCGGGGTGTTAGCTTATAATATTGTAGTGTGCAGTTTTGGAATTCACGTTCCTTTGACGCACCCCGGCCTCACAACTCTTTCCCCACTGGCCCCCCCCGACAAACGTGGTTGTTTCACAGTTCAACGCTCCCGTGCCATCTAGCCACGCGTCTCCCCCCACCCCTTCTTCTTTCATTGATGTGGTGAAGTAGAATTCTAACCTTTGCCGTTCTTCAGAGCCCGGAACTCTCCCCCCCCCCCTCAGCGATCTTCATCCTGCTCTTTTGTAATTGTTCTTTGTCGGAAGCTCGGTGATTCTGCAGTTATTAGGGAACGCCCCGATGCTCACCCACCCCTCCCCGCTTCGGGTTTTCATCATCTTGAGCGCGGAACTCGGATAGAGTAAGAAGTGCCGTTCCTAATTCCCCCCCCCCCTCACCTCTGCACACGCCTGTTCCTTTCGGCTCCTGGCTGCTCTCTGCCTATTTTTCCGCCTGAAATGGATTCTCCCCGATGGGTGGGTTTAGCTTTCAACTACCTCTAGCTTCCTAAAGAGTTTTTTCTTCCCCCCCCCGTCGCCCTCAATGGCGTTTGTTGTCCGCGGATGGATTTTTTTTTTTTTCGTGTCGACATCCTCGTCCAATGAACCACCAGAGTTGTGCCCTCCTCGTCCCTTTCACCGCAGCCCCAATCTTCTTGACCCTTTCTTCCGCCGTTTTTTCGCGGCCTATACAAGAGGACATGTTCCCCCCCCTTTCCTTTTTGACTGGACAACCACTTTTCTTTTCCTTTTCGACTTTTTCCTCTTGCTCCGCGCCCGTTGATCATCCCCACGAACGTTTCCCCACCCAGAAGGCTTTCCGCGGTCCGGAAGCTCGTTGCCCGCGATCTTCCCTCGTGGCGCAACCCCCTCTTTAGACTTTGCTTTTCCAGCTATTTCTTTTTACCTTTTCTTGCAAGCGCTGAGGAAGAACATTTTTCGCCCCGGACTTTTTTTCGGTGAAGTGTCCACTCCTTATGGAATTCGTCGTCTAGCTGACTTCCTAGAAGATCTTGCCCCTTTGAGATTTCGACGTTGCGTTTCCCCTATGATTTTCCCCTGTTTTTTGTGAGCGTCTCCCCCTTTAGGGTTTTGTATTTTCAATCAGTGCCCCCCTCTACGCCTTCCCTTCTCCTGTTCGTCGATTGTCTCGGGGAAGCCCCCCACCACAGCCTTTTTTTGTAGTTTTTGTTAGTCCCCCATAGTTGGGTGGCTCCGTTGACCCCCTTTCCTCGCGTTGTTTTAGGTTTATGTTTTAAGAAGAGCCCCCCCCTTGTGGATTTTGACAGATGTTGCCCTTGAATTATCTACCCCTCCTTTTTTTGAGCTTTTGCTTCCGGATTTCCCCCATCTTTGTGGCGCTCCCTTTCTTTATCGTCTTAGACTTCAGCTCTTCCGGGGAAGTCCCCCAGCCCCCTCCAACCCCCCCCATTACTACTCCACTCCGGTGCACTCGTTAATAAACGACATCTCATTGGACAAAGTTCTGCTTTGAAAATAGCGTTTCTCTTCTCTCGGTCAGAGGGCTGAGATATACTTCTACCCCTTGTATAATCTTTCTGATATTGTCTTTTTTTTCATTCCTTCGTTCCCCGTTTCGCATCCCTCATCAGGGCTTTTGGCTGGAATGAAGTCACAAGTTTGGCCCCTCTCTTTTTGAGGCCTCCTTCCCCCATGTTTGTTCTTAAGCTTCCCTATTTCCTTTTTCCCTCCCGTTGTTCTTTCCTTGTGCTCTTTTTCCCATTTACCACCCCTTTCCTGTCGAGCCTCACCGCACCCTTCCCAAAACGTAAGGTGAGTCCGTACAATCAAGAACCCTCCTGTCGGCGTACACTCTCGAATCTCCCTTTTCAACCCAATCCCCCCTCCTTCGATTAGCACGACTCTTCTGATATCCTCGCTCCCCCTTTTTGCTCCCTTCGCTTAACCTCGAGGTAGCCCTCGTCCTCGTTGTTCCTTTTTTCCCCCGGTCTGTGGCTTGCCACTGAGTTTCCTCGTTGGTCTTTTTTTTTTTTCACCTCTTTTCTTTTCCCTTCAAATCCCGAGAAGCTCTCTCGTGCGATATCAAGCCATGCCCGCCCCCTCTCTCCTGCCACTCTCCACTTCTCCTGCGGCTAGTTTCTCCCTGCCTTCTTTTCTCGCGTTTTCCCTTTTTCCCTCCTGAACACTGACTTGTCGGTTCTGAGATGAGAGGAGTCCCCACACGGCCTTCCTATCGGGTCTCTCTTGTTTGTTGTTCAGAGTCTGTGCCCTTCAGCGGACTCCCTCCCTGAAGACCTTCCTTCCGTTCTCCTGGTGGCGGGTTTTAAGTCAAACACTGATTGGGGGTGCGACTCCGGGTCCAATCAGCCAGCGCGCAAACGGCGAGGCTTTGAGACCTTTTCCAGCGTCTAATGCTTAGACGAAGTTAGAAGAGCTCGGTCACCTTTGGTCCCGGATTTAGAACGATGTGCTGACCCGTTAGATGACTTGTCACTTCCCAATCGAGCCGCGAGGGGGTGCCTAAAATTCTGTGCTTGCGCCCCCGTGAGATCGCTTTTTCGCCTTGGAGGAAGGAACTAGGTTTTTAACGGCGCATTTCTTTATGCCACGTTCGTTTGTTTTTAAGGATGGAAACCCTTCTC